>ORMF011457821.1_pt1 | contig 17525 bp, 14 predicted proteins | sample 1779871 | NCBI WGS metagenome assembly ORMF01 (sample SAMEA104232316, study PRJEB22302) | groundwater metagenome | biome: forest; feature: aquifer; material: groundwater | place: USA | collected 2011-08-07 | depth 5.4 m
CCCCACTCTTCAGTGGGGAGAGGGTTAGGGTGAGGGGCGGCGACAGGTGCCGACGTCGGAGCAAGCATCCGCCCCTCACCCCGACCGTCTCCCCGCAAGCGGGGAGAGGGGGCCCGTCGGCAACCGCTCGAACACATACGCCAGCCGCGCGAAATCGCGCACGGCAAGCGCCTCGCCGCGCAGGGTCGGGACGATGCCGGCGGCGGCGAGCAGGGCCTCGGGCTCGGGCAGCAGCGACTTGAGGCTCTGGCGCAGCATCTTGCGGCGCTGGCCGAAGGCGGCGGCGGTGACGGCGCCCAGCGTCTTGACCGAGCACTCCGGGGTCGGCCGCTCGATCGGCTCGAACGCGACCACGGCGGAGGCCACGGTCGGCGGCGGCGTGAAGGCTGCCGGGCTGACCGTGAAGGCGAGCCTCGGCCTGGTGCGCCACTGGGCGATCACGGCGAGCCGCCCGTAGGCCTTGGTGCCCGGGGCGGCGACGATGCGCTCGGCCACCTCCTTCTGGAACATGAGCGCCATGCGCCCGTACCACGGCGGCCACGGCTCGCTCTCGAGCCAGCCGACGAGCAGCAGCGTGGCGACGTTGTAGGGCAGGTTGGCGGCGATCGCCGGCTTGGTCCCGCTGCTGCGGCCAAGTGCCTGCCAATCGGCCTCCAGCGCATCGCCGTAGTGCACGTCGAGCCGCCCGGGATAGCGCTCGGCGATGGCCTCGAGCGCGGGGCGGCAGCGCGCGTCGCGCTCGATCGCCACGACGCGCTGGGCGCCTTCGAGGAACAGCGCGCGCGTGAGCCCGCCGGGCCCGGGCCCGACCTCCACCACGGTCCGGCCATCGAGCGGGCCGGCCACACGGGCAATCCGCCGCGTCAGGTTGAGATCGAGGATGAAGTTCTGGCCCAGGCTCTTCTTCGCGGAAAGCCCGAGTGAGCGGACGACCTCGCCCAGCGGCGGCAGGCCGTCGGGGGTCGCTGCCGCTCTGTCGCGGGTCATGGGCGCGGCGCGCCGGTGGCCTTGGCCCGGCGGGCGCCGAGCTCGGCCGCCAGGCGCAGGGCGGCAATGAAGCTGCCAGGGCGCGCCTTGCCGGTGCCGGCCAGCGCATAGGCCGTGCCGTGGTCGGGCGAGGTGCGCACGAACGGCAGCCCCAACGTCACGTTCACCCCCCGATCGAAGGCCAGCGTCTTGAGCGGGATCAGCGCCTGGTCGTGGTACATGGCGATGGCCGCATCGTACGTGGCCCGCGCCTCGGCGTGGAACAGGGTGTCGGCGGAGTGCGGGCCGGAGACATCGATGCCTTCGGCCGCGAGCTCGGCCACGGCCGGCGCGATCACGTCCCGCTCCTCCCTGCCGATGAGGCCGCCCTCGCCAGCATGCGGATTGAGTCCCGCGATGGCGATGCGCGGCTCCACGATGCCGAAGTCGCGGACGAGCGCGGCGGCGGTGATCCTGACGGTCTCGAGCAGCAGCGGCCGGGTGAGCGCCGCCGGCACGGCCGACAACGGGATGTGCACGGTAGTCGGCACAACTTTCAACTCCTCCGCCACCAGCATCATGACCGGGCGAGGCCGGTTGCCGCCGCAGTGGCGCGCCGCCAGCTCGGCCAGGTATTCCGTGTGGCCGGGATAGGGCAGGCGGGCAAGATTGAGCGTCTTCTTGGCGATCGGGTTGGTGACCAGCGCCGCCGCCGCCCCGGCGGCCACCGCCGCCGTCGCCAGCTCGATGGCCGCAACGATGGCCGCATCGCCGCCCTGTGCCCCCGCACCGCTGATCGGCACCGGCCAGACGGGCAGCGCGCGGGCAAAGGCCGGCGCCGCGTCCCGCAGGCTGGCGATGGGTGCCAGCGGCACATCGAGGCCTAGGGCCCGCGCCCGCTCACTCATTAGGTCGAGGTCGCCATAGAGCACAAATGCCGGCAGCCTATGCCGCGATCGCTGGTGCCAGCTCATCAGCGCGAGGTCCGGACCGATGCCGGCGGGATCGCCCATCGTCACGGCCAAAAGCAGCGCGCGCTCGGGTGCGTCGGATGACGATGCGTCGCTGTCGCCGGGCCAAACCATCATGCCGCTCATCGGTATTCGATGTGCGCATCCTGCCTGAGGTCGCGAAGATGGCGCTTGGCGACGATCTCGAACTCCTTCTGCGCCAGCTCCTCCTGCGCCTTCTCCCGCACCTTCTCGTCGGCCTTGATCGGGCGGCGGCCGCAAACGACGTAGACCTCGATGCCGTTTGCCGCGGTGACGGGCGGCAGCATGTCGCCGTCCCTGGCGCTGAGCAGCATCGACTGCGTCGGCTCGGCGACGCTGCTGGGCTTGATGAACTTCATGTCCTCGAACCTGGCATCGCTGACGTCCTTTGCCAAGCCGGCCACGGTCTTGCAGCCGCCGAACCTGGTGCGCAGACCATCGGCTTCGGCGTAGCGCCTGGCCATGCTGCTCTGCTCCATTTTTCCCGGCATCAGCAGCGTGATCTTCTGCACCTGCAGCTCGACCGTATCCTCTCCCGCCTCGCTGGCGTTAGCGGAAATCATCCGGTCGACGTCGCGGTGGGTGATGGAGATTTGCGCCGCGAACCGCCGCCGCACCACCTCGCGCCAGGCATGCTGGGCCTTGAACCGGTCGCGCATGGTGGAGATGTCGACACCCATGCCTTTGAGGTGCTGCGCGAACTGCTCCTCAGTCATCTTGTTGCGATCGGCCATCCCCTTCATGATGCGCTTGAGTTCGTCCTCGGGCACCTCGAAGCCGAGCCGCTTGGCCTCCTGCAGCTTCAGCTGCTCGTCGATCAGCTCCTCCTGGGCCTCCTTCTTGAACTGCGGCACCATGCCGGCGCGCGCATTCTCGAGCGCCTGCTTTTGCAGGTTTACCGCGAACTGCGTCTTGCGCTCCTCGAAAATGGCGCCGATCTGCTCTCGCGTCTTGCCGGGATTGCTCTTGATGACCTGCTCGAGGATGGCGCGGACCTGCTTGTTGGTGCTCTCGGCCTGGACCAGGCGCTTGAAGTTCTCCTTCACACGCTCGGTGATATTGGAGCTGATGGCCAGGAACCTCGCCCGCTGCTCGATCTCATAGCCGGTGATCGGGTCGTCGTTGACCAGCACCGCAATGGCCTGCGCGCTCTTGCCCGGCGGCGGGCTCTGCTTCTCGGCCTTGGTCGCCGCCGCCGGAGGCTGCGCCGCTGCCTGGTGGCGGGCTTGCGGGGCCTGCGCCGCGAGTGGCCAGCAACAGGCAATCATCGCCATGGCCCAGGCGACGAGGAGAAACGCGGGGGCGGCGGGCAGGCGGCGGACAGCGTGCACGTTCATGGTGGTGGGGACCGATTGAAGCCGCGACTCGGCACGGGCGATGTTATCGCTGAGCCCTACTCGGCGATCCCTGTTATCCACAAGACAACCGTGGCGCTGGCATGGCAAGCGGGTCGCGGCGCGCATCGAGCGGGTGGGATGGGCGGGTTGCGCCGGCCGAACGACCTCTGCCTTCACTGTGCGCTCACAGCTTCGGCCCCTGGTTCTGATCTCCAAATACGAAGTTCAGCGCATCGGTGTGGTAGTTGAACTCGCCGATGTACTTGAGCTCGAAGCGCAGCATCAGCGTGCGGTCGGGCACCAGATGGAGCGCAGCGTTGTCGACGAAGGTCTCGATGTAGGTGGCGGTCAGCACGAAGCATTCATCCGCGTACTTCAACTGCAGCTGATCCTGGATGCGCTGATTGGTGGTGATGTTGTAGTTGGTGGTGCCGGTCACCGTCCAATTGTTGGTCACCTTCAAGCCCAGGCTGGCCGATAGGCTCTGCTGGTCGTCGATCAGGCCGAGGGTCGGATCGAAGTGCGTGAAGGAGTAGGCAGCCGTCCCGAACACAGGACCGTAGGAGGCCTGCAGGATCGTGTCGTTGCGCTGCAGCGTCCAGTCTCTTTCGTCGAAGCGGGACTGGGTGATGAGGTTGATCCCGGTGAAGGGCGTCAAATAGAGCCCGGCGACATAGTCCGAGCGGTTGGTGTCGAGCCCGCTCAGCGGCGAGTAGTTGAACTTGCCCGTCGGGTCGAAACCCGGATTGGTATAGGGGTTGTCGCCGGCGAGATGGTAGCTCTGTCCGAAAACGAAGCGGGCGTAGATGCCGTTGTTGGCTTGCAGCGTGTACTGGACGCCGACGTTGGCGCGGGTGCCGGTCTCGAAGCGGTCGTAGCCGGAGAACTTGTCGACGTCGAAGAGCAGCGTGTCGTCGAAGACCAGGCTCTTGGCGTCCTCGTCCGGCAGGCGGATCTGGTCGGCGCGGTTCTGGCGCACGATGATCTGCGCGGTGGGCGCGATCACATGTGAGGCAAGGGCGGTGTGCGCCACGAACGGGTAGGAGTAGAGCACGCCGCCGGCGGCAACGCCGCGCAGCCCGGTGTCGTTGGGGATGGGCGCCAGCGTGACTGGATCGCGCGCATCCGTGAAACTGTAAACATCTCCGCGCGCGTAGGCGAAGGGCGTCCACACCTGGCCGATCGGATCGATCATCTTGCGCCGCCAGTTGGCTTCCGCCACGGCGCGGGCGCTATCGGTGCTGTTGTCGTTGCGGATCAGGCTGCGCGCGTGCGCATTGAAGCTCAGCTCGCCGCCGAGCACCGGGGCACCGACGATGTAGTTGTAGTCGACGACCGGAAGCGCCCAGGAGTTGGAGTAGGGCGTGTCGGTCAGCAGCAGGCCGCCGAACTGGTAGAGCTTGGCTGCGAAGTAGTTGCGCTCGCTCATGCCCTGCAGGTAGACGGTGTTGACGCGGTCGGTCAGCAGGATCGGATCGAGCTTGTAGAAGCGGCGGAAGCTGTCGTCGCTCTCCGCGGTGACGTCCCAGCCGAAGCGCCACCACGACGCCAGCGAGAATTGTCCCTTGGTCTGGAGCGATCCGCGCCATCCGGGATCGTTGACGTTGGCAAGCGCGGTCCCGTCCTCGCCCTGATCGATGGCGGCAATCTTGACGAAGTACTGGCCATTGGCGAGGCGGTGGCGCCAGTCGCCCTGCCACAGGATGCCGTACTTGGAATAATACTGGGGATGGAAGGTGACGTCGTAGTTGGGCGCCAGCGCGAAATAGTACGGGATCGCCAATCCGAAGCCCAGCGTGGACGAGTTGGTGAAGCTCGGCGTCAGGAACCCGCTGCGGTGCTTGACCGACGGGTCCGCGTGTTGGAAGTAGGGCGCGTACAGCACAGGGATGCCGAACAGCTCGAACTGAGCATCCTGGTAGGTGATGGTGGCGGCGCGCTGATCGTGGATGATGCGCGCAGCCCCGATGCACCACAGCGGCGGCATGCCGGCGTCGTTCTTACACGGCGTGAACTTGGCGCGCTCGTACTCGGTGGTGTTGCCCTCGCGCCGGGTCGCCCGCTCCGCGGCAATGCGCGTGTCGTCGGACGTGACGACGCTCAGCGACTGGATGAAGGCATCGCGGAAGTCGTCGAGCGCCTCGAACCGGTCGGCCCTGGTAATGCTGCCGTTCGGGTCCTTCAGCTGCGCATTGCCTTCCGCGATCAGCTTGTTGCTGTTCTGGTCGTAGACCACCTGATCGGCGGTGAGGATGTAGTTGTTGTAGTAGATCTCGACGTTGCCCTGGGCGATCACCCGGTTGTTCTTGGTGTCGTAGAGCAGCTGGTCGGCCTGCAGATAGAGCGGGGCGGCGCGGTCGATGTTGGGCCGTGCGCCGAGAATGCCGCCCGGTTTCTTGGGGAAGGAGGATTTGTTGCCCGCCGGTCCGACCATGAGGCTGGGGTCCTGGGCGGCGGATGGGGATGGGGCGAGCGTGAGGACGAGGGCGGCCGCGGCCAGCCAGGCGAGCGCACACGCGAGCCGTAGCCAGCCTTTACGACGGCCACAGACCTGCGCGCTGCCGCACTGCTCGTGCGGTGTCGGCGCTCGACGCATCACTCAGCCGTCCTCCTGGTGCAGCAGCACCGTCAGTGAAACGAGCAAAGCGATCCCAATCGGCACCCAAACTGCCGTCGTGGGCGACACCAAACCGGCGATGCCGATCTGGCGCGACACTTCCGTCAGCAGAAAGAAGCCGATTCCCCCAACCATTCCAGTGATGACCATAGTTTGGATGCCCCCAGACCGGAATGACCTCAGGGACACAGTGGCGGCCAAAATAACCATGGCGACCAACAGCATCGGGCGTGAGATCAGGAGGGCGTATTGCATCTTGTACCGAGCGGCCGAAAGTCCAGCCCTTTCAGCCACTTCGATCAACGATGGCAGCTGCCACAGGGATACGGCGATCTCCGAGCCCAGCGCCTCGCCGACGCGCTCCCGCGTCAGGTAGGTACTTACCGTATAGGTGTCGAAAGATTCGGCTTCGCGACCAGGACGAGAGACGAGAGCTTTCTGCAACTCCCAGTAGCCGTCACTAAGGGTGGCGCGGTCGGCGTCGATACGCTCGACGAAGCGCCCTTGCGCGTCGAACTGGTAGACGATGACCCCAGCCAGGGACAGCCCCTGGTCGGCGACGGCGCGCGCACTCATCACCGATTGACCGTCGGCACCGTCCTGCCGCAGCCAGGACCCCTCGCCGGTGGTCGCCAACAGGCTCGCCTCCTTGCCGAAAGCCTCCGCGAGCAGCCGCTCGGCCTCGGAGCGGGCGGCCGCGGCCAGCGGATTGTAGAGCGTGACCGCGCCGACCCCGAGCACCAGCGCCACCACCAGCCCAGGGCGCAGGAACTGCCACACCGACATGCCGCCCGCGCGCATGACGATGAGCTCGGATTTGCGGTTGAGGCTCAGGAGCGCGCCGATGCCGCCCACCAGCACGGCGAACGCCAGCAGGATCTCGGTGAACGCCGGCAGGCGCAGCAGCGCCATCCACAGCAGGGAGGCCACCGACAGGTCGGAGGCGCGTCGCGACAGGCGCAGGAGCTCGATCATGTCGATCATGAAGATCAGCACGGCGCACACCGCGAAGGCGCCGAAAATAGCCAGCAGAAAGCGCCTGGCGACGTAGCGGCGCAGCGTGCGGGGTCGCAGCATGGCTCAGCCCCGCATTCTGGAGGCGGCCGGGACCGAAGCCCGGCGTGACCACAGCGCGGTCAGGCTGGCAGTGGCGCGCCGCAGCGGGGCCGCAAGCGCGAGCCCGAGCTTGGACGGGCGGCGCGGATACATGTGCCACTGCGTAGCGATGCCGGCCACCAGGCCGGCGCCCAGCGGCACGGCATAGAGCAACGGCACCATATTGGGGTGCACCACGACCGTATTTGCGGCGGCGATGCCGAGGATGCGGCAGAGGACGGCGACCGTGAAGGCGCCAATGACGGCCTGCATGCGGCTGGTGCGCGTGGTCTGGGCCTGGCCCATGAACGCCAGCACGATCAGAGCGAAGGCGAACGCGTAGAGCGGGCTCGCAAAGCGTTCGTGCAGCTCCGAGCTGTAGCTGCCCGGGCTCATCTTGTAGATCGCGTCGTTGCGGTCGGGGTGCAGCAGCTCGGGCGTATAGCGCTCGCGTGGGCGCACGACCGCGATCTGATCGGAGCGCTGCTCCAGCTGGTTCATGTCCACAGGGTAGCGCTCGAAGGCGATGATCTGCGGCACCGGCTGGTTTTCCAGACGGCGCACGATGTGCCCCTTGTCCATGCGCAGGTAGGCCACGCCGTCCTGCTTGATGATCAGGGCACGCTCGGCAAGGTAGGTGACGATCTGCTTGGGATCGCGCGCATCGTGCATCATGAGCCCCAGCAGCTCGCCATTCGGGGCGCGGTCGCGGATGTGCACCGTGAGCTTGGCCTCGGGCGAAGTGAACCGCCAGGGCTGGATCACCTGCGCCATCAGGTCGGTGCGCACCTGCAGCGAAAGCTCCCGCAGCGTCTTCTGCGCCCACGGCCCCGCCAAATGGTTCACGAAGGCGATGCCTACGGAGGCTAGCAGGGCCAGCAAGGCCAGCGGCTTCAACAGCGCCCACACCGGCATGCCGCCCGCCGTCATGACGATGAGCTCGCTGTCGCTGTTGAGCCGGTTGAGCACATGGATGGCCGCGATCAGCAGGGCGATGGGCGCGATCAGGGCCATCATGCTGGGGATGGCAAGCGTGGTCATGGCCAGGAAGCGCAGCGCATTTTGGCCCTGCGTGGTCATCAGCTCGAGCTGGCGCAGGGCGACCGCGATCCACGTCACGCCCGTCAGGGACACGAGGATCAGCAGGAGCGCACCAGCGGTTTGCCGAAAAGCGTATCGGCTGAGAATGCGCATGAAGTTCCCCCGGCACCACCGCCCACTAGTGCCCCGCGGGTCTGGCGACCCGTGGCGTAGGCGGCAGACCATTCAATGGGTTAGGGCGTTTCATAGCTTGGTGGCGGAAAGGTGGCTCGCGCAGGCCCGCAGAGCCTCTCCGCCTGCCGATGCGACAGCCTGGGCACGGTGAGCCAGGCTCTCTTGACGCTGGCGCAGCAAATGGCTAAGCCGACAATGTCGCGAAAATGCCACAGTATCGGAACATCTGTGTGGTCGCTTTGCTGCAGAGAGCCACGGTGCTGAGACATCACATCACCGAAGCCATTGCCGAGAGGCGGGACCGCCTTCTTGCCGCGCTGCGGGAGGGCGGCCGGCGGGCGAGCGCATGGACACGGAACGTCGTCCACCGCGTGCGCCGCGGGGCGGCGGAAACCCAATCGCCGCCCGATCCCCTGCTCGAGGCCGACGCCCCGCCGCTGCCCGGCACCGGCAGGCCCGCCTTCTGGATCGGCCTCATCGTCGTCAGTCTGTCGGTGGTTTGGGCGCTCGCCACCTTCCTAATCCTGACGAACCTGACCCCGATCGCGCCGCGCGAAGGGGTCGTCTACGTCGTTCTCCTCGTCAACCTGCTGCTCATCATCGCCATGGTCGCCGTGATCGCGGTGCATGTCGTCGGGCTGTGGCGCGCCTGGGAGAAGAAAGTCGCCGGCGCACGCCTGCATGCGCGCATCGTCGGCCTGTTCAGCCTGATCGCCGCGCTGCCGGCCCTGGTCCTGGCCATCGCCGCCACCACCACCTTCTCGCGCGCGCTCGACAACTGGTTCAACCAGCAGACCATGTCGATCGTGCAAAACTCGCTCAACGTCGCCCACGCCTATCTCGACGAGCACGGGCAGGTGATCCGCACCGACATCGTCAACATGGCCAAGGACCTCGACGACGCGGCGCCTTCGGTGGCGGGCGACAAGCGCAAGTTTCGCGAGCTGATGCTCGCGCAAGCCGGCCTGCGCGACCTTCCCGTCGCCTATGTCGTCGATGCCAAGGGCGCGGTGAAGGTGGCGGTGCTCGAGGACGAGAGAATTCCCTACATCGCCCCGCCCGAGCATTTGATCCGCGCCGCCGAGGCCGGGCAGGTGCCGCTGCTGATGCCGAGGGACAGCTTCCGCGTCGCCGCCCTCGCCAAGCTCCACAACTATCCCGACGCCTATCTCTACGTCGCCCGCGGCGTCGACCCGGAAGTCGTCAAGCACCTGCGGCGCACGGAGGCCGGCGTCAAACGCTACGAAAGCCTGCGCCAGGTCCGAGGCGGCCTCAAGTTCGCGCACGGGCTCATGTACTTCATGATCTCGCTCACCGCGCTGCTGGCCGCCATCTGGGTCGGGCTGTGGTTTGCGGGGCGCTTCGTGGCTCCGATCCGCCGCCTGATCAGCGCGGCGCAGCAGGTCACCCGCGGCAACCTGAAGGTCGAGCTGCCGATCCGGCGCGGGGAGGGCGACCTGCGCCGGCTGTCGGTGAATTTCAACACCATGACCAAGGAGCTGGAGCGCCAGCGCACCGAGCTCGTCACCACCAACGCCCAGCTCACCGAGCGGCGGCGCTTCATGGAGGCCGTGCTGTCCGGCGTCTCGGCCGGCGTCATCGGCCTCGACCGCCACGAACACATCACACTCGCCAACCGATCGGCGGAGAAGCTGCTCGGCCCCGCCGGCGCCAAGCTCGTTGGGCGCACGCTGGCCGAGGCTGTCCCCGAGTTCGCCACCATGCTGCGCGATGCCGAGGAGCACAGCAAGGGCCGGCCGCAGCACCAGGTCACGCTCATCATCGGCGGCGAGGAGCGCAATTTCTCCGTGCGCGTGACGCACGAGGAGCAGGGCGAGGAGGACTACGGCTCGGTGCTCACCTTCGACGACGTGACCGAGCTGGTGGCGGCGCAGCGCACCTCGGCCTGGGCCGACGTCGCCCGCCGCATTGCCCACGAGATCAAGAACCCCTTGACTCCCATACAACTCTCCGCCGAGCGCCTGCGCCGCAAGTACGCCAACGTGATCGTCGAGGACCGCGAGATCTTCGAGCGCTGCACCGACACCATCATCCGCCAGGTCGCGGACGTGACGCGCATGGTCGACGAGTTCTCCGCCTTCGCGCGCACGCCCAAGCCGCAGATGGAGAACCACGACATCCGCGAGGTCGTGCGGGCCGCCGTGCTCGACCGGCAGATGACGACGACCGACGTGACGTTCGAGACCAGGGTCGGCAAGGAGCCGATCATCGTCACCTGCGACCGCCGGCTGGTCGCCCAGGCCGTAGGCAATCTCGTCAAGAACGCGCAGGAGGCGATCCAGGCGTGGAGCCAGCGCAAGGAGCCCGGCTGGCGGGGCCGCATCGAGACCGTCGTGCGCCGCAACGGCGATCGCGTCGACATCGAGGTGATCGACAACGGGCCCGGATTGCCCAAGCACAACCGCACGCGCCTGATCGAGCCCTACGTCACCACCAAGGGCCACAAGGGCACGGGGCTCGGTCTTGCCATCGTGCTCAAGAGCGTCGAGCAGCACGGCGGCACGCTGACGCTGGAGGACGCCCCGCCGGGGCCCGAGCGCACGCACGGTGCGCTCATCCGCATCTCACTGCCGTTGGTACGCAAGAGCGCCTCCCAGCACGCATCGCGGGAAGAGCCGGCACCCGCCACCGCCAACGGCGTTGCATGATTGATAGCGACTGAAGGAGCGAATAGATGGCATCCGACATCCTGATCGTCGACGACGAGGCGGACATCCGGGAGATGGTCGCCGGCATCCTGCAGGACGAAGGCCACCGCACGCGTCTTGCCCGCGATTCGGATGAAGCCCTCAAGGCGGTCGAGGAGCGGCGCCCGCAGCTCGTCATCCTCGACATCTGGCTGCAGGGCAGCCGGCTGGACGGCCTGGAGGTGCTCAACATCATCAAGAAGGCGCATCCCGAGCTGCCGGTCGTCATCATCTCCGGCCACGGCAACATCGAGACCGCCGTCACCGCCATCAAGCGCGGCGCCTACGACTACATCGAGAAGCCGTTCAAGGCCGACCGCCTGCTGCTCGTCGTCTTGCGCGCGCTGGAGGCTTCCAAGCTGCACCGCGAGGTGCGCGAGCTGCGCGAGCGCTCCGTCGTGAGCTTCGACATGATCGGCAAATCGCCGGCCATCAACCAGCTGCGCACGGCGCTCGACCGCGTCGCACCCACCAACAGCCGCGTGCTGATCCGCGGCGGCGCCGGCTCTGGCAAGGAGCTGGTGGCGCGCGTCATGCACGGCCACTCGCTGCGCAAGGATGGGCCCTTCGTCGTGCTCAACGCCGCCGCCATGGCGCCGGACCGGGTCGAGGAGGAGCTGTTCGGCACCGAGGACCACACCGGCCCGCGCAAGGTCGGCGCGCTCGAGGAGGCGCACGGCGGCACGCTCTACATCGACGAGGTCGCCGACATGCCGCTGGAGACGCAGGGCAAGGTGCTGCGCGTGCTGGTGGAGCAGAAGTTCCAGCGCGTCGGCGGCGGGCCCAAGGTGTCGGTCGATGTGCGCATCATCTCCTCGACCAGCCGCGACCTGGAGCGCGAGATGCAGGAGGGCCGCTTCCGCGAGGACCTCTACCATCGCCTCAACGTGGTGCCGCTGCGCGTGCCGGGGCTGGCCGAGCGGCGCGACGACATCCCGATGCTGGTGCAGTATTTCGTCGGCCAGGTGGCGCAGTCATCCGGCCTGGCGCCGCGCAAGATCGGCGAGGATGCGGTGGCCGTGCTGCAGGCCCACGACTGGCCGGGAAACGTGCGCGAGCTAAGAAACAACATCGAACGGCTGATGATCCTCTCGGGCGGCGACCCCGATGCCGTCATCACCGCCAACATGCTGCCCGAGGAGATCGGCTCCAACGTGCCGCTGCCCGTCAACGGTGGTGCCGAGCACCTGATGTCGCTGCCCCTGCGCGAGGCGCGCGAGATTTTCGAGCGCGAGTATCTGCTGGCGCAGATCAACCGCTTCGGCGGCAACATCTCGCGCACGGCCGAGTTCGTTGGCATGGAGCGCTCAGCGCTGCATCGCAAGCTGCGGGCGCTGGGGGTCAGCTCGCAGGAGCGCGCCGGCGACATGCCCCGGACCGGCACGTGACCCGGGTCGTCTACGTCAACGGCCGCTATCTGCCCTACGGCGAAGCCTGCGTGCACGCCGAGGATCGCGGCTTCCAGTTCGGCGATGCGGTCTACGAGGTGTGCGAGGTGAGAGGCGGCCGTCTCGTCGACGAGACGCGGCACATGCAACGCCTGGCCCGCTCGCTCACCGAGCTCGGCATGCCGCAACCGATGTCGGCGGGCGCCTGGTCGCGGGTGTTGCGCGAGACCGTAAGACGCAACCGCGTCAGCGACGGGCTCGTCTACCTGCAGGTCTCCCGCGGTGCGCGGCCCCGCGACTTCCTGTTCCCCGGCACGGAAGTCTCCCCGACGGTGGTGTGCCTGGCGCGCAGCGCCGCGCCCGCCCGCGGCGAAGCTGCGGCGGCGGTTGGCATTGCCATCAAGACCATGCCCGACATCCGCTGGGGGCGCTGCGACATCAAGACGGTGATGCTGCTGCCGTCCTCGCTGGCCAAGGAAGCGGCGCGCAGGGAGGGCGCCAGGGAGGCCTGGTTCGTCGACGATCAGGGCTATGTCACCGAGGGCGGCTCGTCGAATGCCTGGATCCTCGACCGCGACGGCCGGCTCATCACCCGGGCGGTCGACAATGCCATCCTGCGCGGGGTGACGCGCACCACGCTGATCGACCTCTTGAAGCGTGAGAATATCCAGCTCGTCGAGCGGCCGTTCACCGTCGAGGAGGCCAAGGCCGCACGCGAGGCATTCATTACCTCTGCAACCAATATCGTCATGCCGGTGGTGAAGATCGACGGCAAGCCGATCGGCAACGGCGCCCCGGGACTGCTCTCCCTCAAGCTGCGCTCCGAGTTTCACTCGGCGGCAGAACTGGCCGACCGCTGAAGGCCGGTTTGCCAATGGGCGCTTTTGCGCTCGGCCTGCTGCCGAATCTGCTTGTGCAGATTGGAATTAATCTGCATTTTATTGGGCGCGGGGTGGGGGTCGGCGCCGCGGCCTTCCACGAAAAACAAGTGGACTACAACAATGGCCGAACGAGCCCAAAGCCTTCAGGACACGTTCCTGAACCATGTGCGCAAGAACAAGACGCCCCTGACGATATTTCTCATCAACGGTGTCAAATTGCAGGGCATTGTGACGTGGTTCGACAACTTCTGCGTACTGCTGCGCCGGGACGGGCACTCGCAACTCGTCTACAAGCACGCCATATCGACCATCATGCCCGGCCAGCCGGTGCACCTCATGGACTCTGAGCAGGGCGAAAGCCAGCAAGGATAGCCATCTCCGAAGCTAACTCGCACAGGAAGTCCCGGCGCCGTGCCCCCACGGAGCGTCGGCGCGCGCCGATGGGGGCCGTCGTGCTCGTGCCGGTGCGGCGGGGTGAGCGCGCGCCTCGCAGCGGCGATGGCAACGGAGCCCCTGCTGGGTCGCGACCGCGCTCGCTTGCAGATCGTCTGGACGAGGCGGTGGGGCTTGCCAGAGCAATCTTCCTCGATGTGCGCGCGGCCGAGGCCGTGCCTCTCGCAGCGCCGAGGCCGTCGACGCTGTTCGGCTCCGGCAAGGTCGAGGAGATCGCCGCCCTGATCGCCGAGCGCGAGGCAGGGCTCGCCATCATCGACCACGCCGTGAGCCCGATACAACAGCGCAACCTCGAGAAGGCGTGGGACTGCAAGGTGCTCGACCGTACCGGCCTGATCCTCGAAATCTTCGGCGAGCGGGCGCTGACCCGGGAGGGCCGGCTGCAGGTGGAGCTGGCGCACCTGACCTACCAGAAGAGCCGGCTCGTGCGCAGCTGGACCCACCTCGAGCGCCAGCGCGGCGGCTTCGGCTTCCTCGGCGGCCCCGGTGAGGCGCAGATCGAGACCGACCGGCGCCTGATCGAGGAACGCATCGAGGGCATCAAGAAGGACCTGGGCGGCGTGGCCAGGACGCGTGCGCTGCACCGCGCGGGCCGCAGGCGCGTGCCGTTCCCGGTCGTCGCCATCGTCGGCTACACCAACGCCGGCAAGTCGACGCTGTTCAACCGCCTCACCGGCGCCTCCGTGTCGGCCCGCCAGCAGGTGTTCGAGACGCTCGACCCCACCATGCGCGAGGTCAAGCTCGCGAGCGGGCGGCGCATCATCCTGTCCGACACGGTGGGCTTCATCTCCAACCTGCCAACCACGCTGGTGGCGGCCTTCCGCGCCACGCTCGAGGAGGTGGTGGAGGCCGATCTCATCCTGCATGTGCGCGACATCTCTCACGCCGAGACCGACGCACAGCGGGCCGATGTGGAGGCGGTGCTGGCCGATCTCGGCATCGACGCGGCCGCGGCCGATGCGCCGATCCTGGAGGTGTGGAACAAGGCCGACCGCTTGAATGCCTTGCAGCGTAGCGAAACGACGCATGCGGCGGCGCGGACCGACCGGGGCCCCGTGTTGATCTCGGCACTGACCGGAGAGGGGATCGAGGCGCTGCTGTCCGCCGTCGATGCGCGCTTCGGCGCCAAGGACGAGGTTCTCACCCTCGAGATCCCGGCGCGCGAGGGGCGGCTCTTGAGCTGGCTTCACGACAACGCCGAAGTGCTCGCCCAGGAGACGGCGGAGAGCGGAGCCGTGACCACCCGCTTCCGCATCGACCCCACCATCAAGGGCAAGCTCGAGGGCCAGCTCAAGCGTGCCGGGTTGGCATTGCCGGGGTCAGACCCCTCGCCTCAACCTACCCGCAAGACCGCAGCGGCGCAGCGAGGGGTCTGACCCCGTTAAGCCGACCCCGCCTACGCCCACTCGGCGATCGTGCGCGAGGCCCAGACGATCACCAGATAGACGAACGCGACCGGGGCGAGCAGGATGACGGTGATGGGCCACAGATTGGACCCCTGCGCAAAGGCGAACATCGAAAACAGCGTGGCGGGCACCATGGCGATGAGCGGCACCAGCGCGGCGAGGCGCCAGCGGCCGGACCACGCGTGCGCCAGCCAGGCCTGCAGCACGAAATAGCCGGGAACGGACAGCATCACCAACTCGCCGATCCAGACCCAGTATGCCGGCTCTTCCGTCATTCTCGCGTGACCCATCGAGCAGGGGCCATAGTTAGCAGCGAGCGGCAAACAAAGGGTTTGTGTTCTTGATGTCAGTGGCCGGATCTACGGCCTATCCTACGCCTTTTTCGGCGGCGGCGGCGGCGGCGGCATGGTGGCCTTCACGCTCTCCCGCCCCAGCACGCGCTCGACGAACGCCGTGAGGTGCTTCTGCCCCTGCATCATCGCTTTGCTCTCGGGGAAGCGCTGCAGATAGAACGCGATCGGAAACAGATTGATGTCGGCGAGCGTGAGCGAGGTGCCGACGAGGTGTCCGGTCTTCGCGATCGCCTGGTCGAGGACTGCGAGCTGCTTCTCCATCGCCGGCAGCGCCGCGTCGATCTTGGCGCGATCCGGGCTGCCGTCGGGCGTGCTAGGGAATGCGTAGCCGACGATGTACTGGCGCACGCAGGTGGGATCGACGAGGGTGTTGACGCAACTGATCCACTGCTCCGTCAGGGCCGCGCCCCTGGCGTCGCCAGGCACCAGGGCGGGCCCGGGAAAGGCGCGGTCGATGTAGGCGCAGATCGCGCGCGACTCGAACAACTCGAGGTCGCCGTGGCGCATCACCGGGATCTTGCCGAACGGGTGGATGGCGTCGACCTCGGGGGTGTGCGGCCGCAGGGGCGTGAACTTGTAGGGCACGCCCTTCTCGGTGGCGGCGATGCGCACCACCCACACGTAGTTGCTCTGCGCAGCGCCAATGATCTCGAGCTCGGCCATCGGTGGCTCCCCTGAACGTTCACGCGACAACTCTAATACGCGGGATGCGCGTGACAAAGTGCGTTTCTTCCTCTCCCCATCACTCCGATGGGGAGAGGGTCGGGGTCGGGGTGAGAGGCAGCCTCACACGCCGAACGGAGCAAGCATCTGCCCCTCACCCTAACCCCCGCGCTCCTCGGCCTTCGCCTGGTCCCACAGCTGGTCCATCTCGGCGAGGGACGATTGCGCGGGCGTGCGCCCTGCAGCGGCCAGCAACTCCTCGATGCGGCGGAAACGGCGGATGAATTTCTGGTTCGCCCCGCGCAGCGCGCCCTCCGGATCGATCTTCAGGTGCCGCGCCACATTGGCGACGACGAACAGCAGGTCGCCGAACTCCTCGCCGATGTTGGCCGCGTCGGCCGCGCCGCCTCCGGCCACGGCCTGCTCGAGCTCCGAAAACTCCTCCTTGAGCTTGTCGAACACGGGCGCGAGCGAGGGCCAGTCGAAGCCGACGCGGGCGGCTTTGTCCTGCAACTTGACGGCCCGCGTGAGCGCCGGCAGTGCTACGGGGATGTCGGCAAGGACGGTCGGGTGCGCCTTGTCCCCCCCCCCTAACCCCTCCCCGCCAGGGGGAGGGGAATCCGGTGTGAGATCTCGGGCAGCACGCTCCTCCGTCTTGAGGCGCTCCCAGAACCCCGGCGCCGCACCGGCCGCGCGCTCGGCCTCGCTGCCGAACACGTGCGGGTGCCGCCGCAACATCTTGCGCGTGATGGCGTCGACCACGTCGGCGAAGGCGAAGGCCCCCTCCTCCTCGGCCATGCGCGCGTGATAGACGACCTGCAACAGCAGATCGCCCAGCTCCTCCTTGAGCGCGCCCATGTCGCCCTTCTCGATGGCATCGGCGACCTCGTAGGCCTCCTCGATGGTGTATGGGGCGATGGTCTTGAAAGCCTGCTCCAGGTCCCACGGGCAGCCGGTGCCGGGCGTCCTCAGCGCCGCCATGACGGCCAGCAGATCGGGCAAGGACTTGCGCGGCTCGTCTGTCATGACAACCTTTCGGGCTCCCGTGGTCACGGCACGGCCGGTCTGATACCACGAAATTGGAGGCCAGGGATGCTGCGATGACGCGCACAATGCTGCAAGTCACTGACGAAATTGCCATCGATGCGGCGGAGATCGAGGAGGCGTTCCTGCGCGCCTCGGGACCGGGCGGGCAGAACGTCAACAAGGTGGCGACCGCCGTGCAGCTGAGGTTCGACGTGCGCGGCTCGCCCTCGCTGCCGGAGCCGGTGCGCGCGCGGCTGGAGCGGCTGGCGGGCAATCGGCTGACCGCGGAGGGCGCCATCGTCATCACCGCCAGCCGCTTCCGCAGCCAGGCGCGCAATCGCCAGGATGCGCGCGACCGGCTCGTGGCCCTGATCCGGCCGGGCGCCCCCCCCCCGCAGCCACGGCGGGGGGCGCCGCCCCGCCCC
>ORMF012502210.1_pt1 | contig 17516 bp, 12 predicted proteins | sample 1779871 | NCBI WGS metagenome assembly ORMF01 (sample SAMEA104232316, study PRJEB22302) | groundwater metagenome | biome: forest; feature: aquifer; material: groundwater | place: USA | collected 2011-08-07 | depth 5.4 m
CTGAACCAAGGGGTACGCACGCGATTGAACTACTGGGTCTTCAACAGCTCCATTGCGGGGAAATTGTTTCGACAGTGGTGGCTCTTCCGTCGAGGGCCGCTGATTGAAGGGATCAATGCTGAATATGCCAAGGCAATTAAACAAGCGGTGACAGTCCCTGTCCTCTGCACCGGCGGTTTTCAATATGCCTCCCACATCGCGAACGCGATCCGTAGCGGTTGTTGCGATGCAGTCACCATCGCAAGGCCACTGATTGCCAACAACGATCTCCCTCAGATTCTCGAACGACAAGATGGTCCGGACGAAGGGAAAGAATGCACCTACTGCAACAAATGCCTGCTAAATGTGTTAGAAAACCCGCTCGGCTGTTACGAGGTTTCTCGATACCCAGGAGCTACCTTTGAGGCGAAATATGACAACATGATCAGCGAGGTCATGACGGTCTTCAGTCCCCCGACGTACTGATGTTGGAGGCCAGATGACGACTCAAGAGAGGGCACGAGGATGAATATGGTGGAGGATGATAGGCTCACGCCAGTCGAGATTGAGCTTAAGAAGAGAAAGCGGATCAAAATTTTTGCGCTTTTAGTCATCGCCTTCGTGAGTGGAGTGTACCTCTTTCTGTGCTGAGATAAGGGGGAGACCATGAAATGCGCAACAACTTTCCTCAAAGCAGCCCTGTGTGTGAGCCTGATTATCATCGGCTCTAGTGCAGGACTCCCGCCGCTTCCAGCCTCCGCACAACCAGCCATGCCCTCGTTGGCCGAGAGCTTGCTCGGGCCTTGTCAGCGGAACGGCGAGATCCAATGGAAAGACGGCTCGTCAGAGCAAGACGGCTGCCTGATCTGGTTCTATGCCACCGCGGGCAACGGGCGCTTTAACACCTATGTGTACCAGCAGCGACTGGGCGCCTTAATCGACTGGTATGACATCTTGAAGACCCAAACCCGTGACGATCGCTTCAGGCGCTGGGGATTAATCAATGACCAGACCTGCGAGGCCGGCGGCGAAGAGACGTACGGGTTTGACCGCTGCCCCGGGGACGACCAACTCCTCCAGTACGTGGGCAAGCCGGGCTATCAAGATCCGGCCTGTGATCTGTTCCAAGACGCGCCTCCCCAGGCGGGCAGTGTCCATGCACTCAAGGACCAGGAGTCCTCCTGCTTCCTGGAGTTTGGGACGTCCACCGGCGTCATGGGGTTCCGGAAGTTCCCTAACCCCAAATTCAATCGGGCGCAATGGCTGGCACTCAACAATGGGAAACTCGGGACGTGGGAAGGGTACAAGCTGCCGAACGAGTACAGGTTGCCGGAGGAGCAGTACAAGAAGCTCAAAGACTCCAAGACGTTACCGCTGAACCCGCTCTTGGACGGATCGATCGAACCGCCGTTCATGATCGGGATGTCCTGTGGCGGCTGTCACATTGGGTTTGATCCGCTGCACCCTCCGGCGAATCCGGCGCACCCGCAGTGGAGGAACATCTCTGGGACGGTCGGTAATCAATATGTGCGCGTGGCCCAGATTTTTGGCTCCGGAATGCCGCCCGACAGCTTGGAACGTCAGACCTTCACCCGGAATAGGCCTGGAACCGTGGATACCTCCGCCATACCTCATGACCAGGTGTTCAATCCCGGCACCATGAACGCGCTGATCAACCTTCGGCAACGCATAGACCTCACGAAGCACTCAAAAGAATTTGAACACCCAGTGGTCAAATGGCGGCAGGCGTCACAGTGTCCACGCCGTCCGGACGGCATGCTTGCTGACGAGCGGCGCTGTTGGTGCGAACCCGGGAAAGACAAGAAATGTTGGGAGCGTAGCCAGGAGATCGAGACTGTTCTTCATATCTTGAAAGGCGGCGATGATAGTATCGGAGCCCACGAAGCGCTGCAACGAGTCTACCTCAATATTGGAAGCTGCGCGGAATCGTCCTTGGTCAACCACCTGACCGACATGCGGCGCATGGATTCGTCCCAACGGAATTTTGGGCAGACTCCGGTTGATATCGGCCAGACCCGACGCGACTGCCCGCATTTTCGTGCGATCGAGGACCGCCTGCCGGATATTCTCAACTTCCTCCTCACAGGACGGCCCACTCCACTATACAAAGCCAAGGGACTACGGAATCCCAAGGATTTGGAAAATCAATTGAATGGAGAATTGGTGGCGCACGGCCGGAAGCTGTTCACGGAACGTTGCGCCGAATGTCATTCCAGCCAACGGAACACACCGAAGTATCTCGGTCCAGACGACTGGCTTGGAAATGATAAGCTCACTCCCTTAGTCAGCGAGCTCAAAAGGGAGCCATTTGGCAGTAATCAGTCACGTGCGCTTCATTCCAACCACATGCCCGGACACGTCTGGGAGGAATACGCGTCGATGGACTATCGGGAGAGACCCGACGTCTTCTTGCCCGTCCCGTCTGATGGCGGGCGGGGCTATTACCGCAACATTTCCCTCTTGAGCCTCTGGGCGCATGCCCCGTTCCTGCATAACAACTCGGTCGGCCCGGAGCTGTGCGGAGGTGGCAAGGACAAAGACGAGTTTTATGACTCGCCGTACGTGGAGTCCATTGCCGATCCACTCAAGACGATTAGAGCTAAGCCAGAACCCGGCTGCTGGCGGTTTGACACTAAGGACAGCGTGAGCGTGGATGGTCGGTTCGAACTGTACAAGGAATCGATGGACGACCTGCTGAATCCGAACCGCAAACCCAAGGTCACCATGCTGACACGGGAGGCCGAAGCCATCGGGCCTTTAGGCATACGGTTGATCTTCCCCAAGGACAAGCCAGCCGCCTTGATTGTGAATTTCCGCCACAAAGAATTTGTCCGTGACCTCGTGGATTACCTGAACAAGCCTGAACCGGAGGTTCTGAAGGATCTGGAAAGGAAATATGGACCAGCGAACGCGACGAAAATTCGGACGGTGTTCGACGCGATCAAGAAGAATCCCAAGAGCGTGGTGACAGAGGCCCATAAGCTCTCGCCCATTTACAGCACCAGCGTCGATCTTATCGAAAACGGCGATCCACAAAGGCACCCTATGTTTAATAAACCTTTCTCACAAGAGGAGAAGAAAGCGCTAATCGCGTTTTTGGCCACACTCTAAGGACAGTCCCGGTGTTCGCGAGAGAGGGTAATATGCAATCGACTATGCGCATCCGTCAGCATGCCGCCACCTGGCTAGCTGTATTAGGACTCTCATGCCTCGTCAGCGCAGCGCGCGCCGAGTTGCCTCTCCCGATTCCGAATGATCCCTCCGTCGATGAGGCGACATGTAAACAAGAGCTCGCGAATCACAAACCAACGCTTGCGCAGCAGGATCAGAACGATCTCTACCGCTGCAAGTTGGATTTCGCACGGCTGGAGCATGAACATCCCCTGACTTATGCGGATTTGGGAAAGATCACCCCGGCTGATCTCATGGCCGCGCGCACAACTCAGGAACGGGTTGATCAAATCTACGCCAGACTCACGGCCGGTTCGATTCCGAATGGGTTTTACGACGTCCGGGTGTTCCGGCTGGTCGGTGGGGTCCGATTCGAAGATTATTCGAAGATCGCCGGGCCCAGTGGACAAGGGCTCGATCTTCTGCTCAGCACACCCATGCTCGAGAAGGTTCTGCCGATCCTGTGGCGAGGCAAGGTCTTCGAGCGAGACCAACGAATCGTCCGCACCCAGTTGTTCGGGTTCAAGGTCCTGCCACTCCGGTTGTTCCCAGCCAAGGTCTATTGCGGCCAGAGCCTCTTGGACGGACGCCGTGAATCCATTATTCTCGACTATGCTTTCAGTAACGATCTTCCGGGATATCATCCAATGATCGATAGCTTCATGGGTCCCCAGTGGCTCCAGGTGCGAGACGAGATCCGGATGGTGCGACCAGGTTTTTACTTGGGTCGTGTCTATATGGGGAGGATTTTTGTGTTCAATGTCATTCTGTATCAGCCGGACCTCCTCACGAAGCCGCCAGATGACACGGCCTGGAACCGCGAGGACTGCCACGTTGGGCTCAAACGACAAGCAGCGCGGAGGTAGACCTGGCAGCCCGTTGTCGTGATCCGTCACTGACGAAATGGACGAGCCATTGGAAAAGGGTTGCAAGGGTTGCTGTCAAGACTGGGTACAGACGCATCACGCCTCTTTCCACAACTGTTGGCCGCGCCTTCCTAAATGACATGAGCACCCTGCTCTCAAAAGAGCATCACATTACTGAGAAAGCAGCGATGGAGTTCCAGCCATTCGGCCAGGGCCCGGATGGCCGCACCATTTATGACTTGAGCGGCGTCGTCGTCAAGGCGGTCGTGGAGCATCTCGAAGATCTGGTGAGCCAGAAGCATGGAGCCGACGCAGGTCTGCGCGCGGTGGAAGAGCTTGTTCGGCGACTGAATGCACGCATTTCGGATCCGGCCTACCATGTGACTGCCGACTTCCTTAAGAATCCCTGGAACGGCTACTCCAGTGAATTCGCAGCCTACAACGCCCAATTTTGTGTGGATATTTCTGAAGAGCCGCGGTTTCATTTCAGCATGGGCAAGGGAAAAGCGATCTCTCCGATCATCCAGGTGCTCGGCCGGCCCTTTTCGGTGCCTCAGATCTACAAGATGTCCGCCTATTTTTCTCAGCGGTACGGCAAGGATTCGTTTCTTGTTGATTCCATCAGCGTCTCCGACCGTTCGGCCGTCCTCCAAATGACGTTCAGCGATCGGATATGTAAGCATTTCGGGCCGTACCGGCGCGCCTGCGCCTTTCTGTGGTGTGATGCTGTCAAGGGCTATTTCACCGGAGTTCCGGAGCAATTCCATAACCTGCCGCCGGCGATCGTGGAGGATCGACGTTGTTTAGCGGAAGGCGACGACTACTGTGAATGGGTGGTGACATGGTCGGAGCATGAGCGTGGGGGGCCGTTGCGGCGGGTTACGGTATCTGTCGCTCGACACATCCTTCGGAGCGAGATCGAGCACAAGGAAGGTGTCATGGCGGAGCAAGTCCGCACCCTGGATAGCCGGCATGTGGAGCTCCAGGAAGCCTACGTTCGGCAGCAGCAGATCACGGCGGAACTCCAGCGACTGAATATCGGGCTCGAAGCGAAAGTGCGCGAACGGACCATCGCGCTGGAGCAGTTTCTGGCCCGCGTCTCGCATGACTTGCGCACGCCGCTGACGAGCATGACCGGCTTTGCGGACAACATGCTACTGGGTCTGGCGGGGCCGCTGACCGACAAGCAGAAACAGTACCTGATGCGGATTGTCGCGAACGGTGGTCGGCTGGGGAGGCTGGTCGACGAATTGCTGGACAGCCTGGTGGTCCCGGATCAGGAACGGCTCTCGCTTGGGGAGGTCGCCCTGCCGTCCCTGGCCTTGGAGGTCGTGGAGCAACTCCGTCCGCTCGCGCTGGCCAAGCATCAGCGGATGGATGTGCAGATTGCGGATAAGTACCTGACGGTCCTGGCGGATGCCGACCAATTGAGCCGGGTGGTCACCAATCTTGTGGACAATGCCATCAAATACACGGGGGAAGGTGGAACCGTGCTGATAAAAGTGGAGACCGAAGGCCCGCATTTCGCGAAGGTTTCGGTGAGCGATACTGGCGAAGGAATCCCTGCCGAGGCTCTCCCGAAGATTTTCGACTCATCCTTCCGCGTGAGTCGGCCGGAGGGGAAGCAGGTGAGCAGCCACCGCCTGGGCCTTTCGATCGTCAAGGATTTGGTGGAGCGGCATGGGGGCAGGATCACGGCTCGCAGCGAGGGGGGCAAAGGATCGGAATTCAGCTTCACGGTTCCCCGCCGGCGCGCTCTGGAAATAAAAACGCCCCCCCCCATCCTTGGAACCAAGCGTTTGCTGGTGGCCGACGACGATCCTGATATCCGGCAGCTCCTGTCGGACAGGCTGACCTCGGACGGCTATGTCGTTCAGACCACGAGCGATGGGCAGGAAGCCCTTGCCGTTCTTCGCTCCGAGAAGTTTGATGGACTGATTTTGGATATCGGCATGCCGGGTGTGGGCGGGCTTGAGGTCCTACACAAAATCAGGGAGGAGCAGCCGGCCTTGCCGGTGATCATGATCACAGCCGCTGAAGCCCGCGCGCGGGCGCTGGTCGCCATGCAGGCGGGCGCGCAGGCGTACCTGCTCAAACCGTTTGACGCTGCGCAGCTCAAGGAGATCGTTATGCGGTGGGTTGGTCCGGGCCGCTCAGAGCGGTAATGATTGAGTCGCTCCCTCGATTCTTGTATTGCTTCGGATAAACGCGTGTATCCTCTTTGATACCAGCCTCAAGGCGCGAGAACGCCCTGCCCCCTTGATCGTATCGTTCTCCTCCCGTTCATTCCCCCAGTAATTCAACAGCTTTAGCCATCAGACCTTTGTGCAGGCGTCCCAGGCCCGGATGGCATGGCCGTTGCGGTACCTATGGCATGAGGTCAGTTTACGGAGGTGTGGTGATGGACGCGCAAGGGGCGAGCCATGAGGAATCCGGGCGCTACGCCGAGCGTAACGGGACGGAAGAGGCGTTGCGCGAAAGCGAAGAACGGTGCCGCCAACTCCAGGACAGGCTCATCCAGGCGGAGAAACTGGCCAGCCTCGGCACGCTGGTCTCCGGCATGGCGCATGAAATCAACAATCCTGTCCAGTGTATCTTCGGGATGGCCGAGATCATTCTTGATGAGCAGGACCCTGCCAAGATTAGAGAGTACGCCCAGGACATCATCAGGCTCTCCAAGCACATCGCCACGGTCGTCCGCGACGTTTCGTGCTACGCGCGGCCCGGCTCGCGAGAGGACGAGATTGACGTTGACCTCTGCGAATGTCTAACCGAGGTAATCAAGATGGTGCGGCGGTGCCCCCACTTCGGAACGGTGGAGGTCGTCACGCAATTCCAGCCGATTCCGCGCCTACGGGCGCGCCGGGTGGAAATCGACCAGGTCTTCATCAACCTGCTGAGCAACGCCGTCCAGGCGATGGACGGCAGAGGGCGTCTCGATCTGGCCACGTATTCACAAAACGGAACGATGTTCGTCCGGATCTCCGACACCGGCTGCGGAATCCCGAAGGCGCTGATGCACCAGATCTTCGATCCGTTCTTCACGACGAAAGAACCGGGGAAGGGAACAGGCCTGGGATTGAGCATCGTGTACCAGATCGTGAACCAGTACGGCGGGACGATCGGCATCAAGAGCGAGGAAGGGAATGGGTCCACGTTTACCGTTCAATTTCCAGCGGAAAACCACAGCGAGGAGGCTCACGATGGAGTGGCAGGACCCTGCTATGGAAAGCGGGAAGCTGGGGCGCGTGCTGATAGTCAATGATGTCGCGGTTGTGAGGAAAGCCATCCGGGCGACCCTGGCTAATGCCGGCTACGACGTGGTGGAGGCCGAGAATGACGAGCAGGCGATCAGAATCCTGTGGGAGATGGCGGACCCGGTTCCGGTCAACGCCATTCTTAGCGATCTGCGCATGCCCCAGAGCAACGGGACCGAACTGGTCGCCTATTTCCGCCGCCAGTACCCGGCGATCCCGGTCGTGGTGCTGGCCGCGTATCCGGACGTCGAGTTGGCGGTGTCCTTGATGCGGCAGGGCGTGATGGATTTTCTGGTGAAGCCGGTGTTGCAGGACGAACTCTTGGCGGTGGTCAAGAGAGCTGTGGAGCAGGGTGCCACACACCGGAGTCCAGTGCGTGGTGTAGATTAACATTCATTGGAGGCATTGCCTATCCCGGCATATTTGATCGAAATGCCTGGTCGAGCAAGCTCTGTATGGAGGACGCCATGGGTATGGGAAGAGTGCTAGTAGTTGACGACGAAGCCGATGTGAGGAAGTCGGTCCGCTTGATCCTGAACAAGGCTGGCTACGACGTGGTCGAGGCCGAAGACGGGGGAAAGGGGATCGCGGCCATCAAGGCCGATGGCAATGCCTTGCTGGTGGACACCATCGTCTGCGACCTCTACATGCCGAAGGTCAACGGGATGGAGGCCATCGCTTACTTCCGCTCGCAGTTCCCGTCCGTTCCCGTCATCGTGCTGACCGGGAAGCCGGACATCCCGAACGCCGCGTCGCTGTTCAAGCAGGGGGTCGTGGATTATTTGGTCAAGCCGATCGAAGCGAACAAGCTCACGGCCGCGGTGCATAAGGCGGTGCAGAAGCACGTCCTGTTCAAGGATCAGTTCGCCACATAAGGCCTGCAGGCCAAGCGTTAGGGAGGACATGAGAAGATGCTTACCGTCTGTCCATGCCGAAATGGAGCACCTGTTCCGGGGAGTCATCGAACGAAGCTAAGTCACATGAAGAGCCTTGACAACCCAAGACAACTAGATCAATCTTTGGCCCGTACGGAGGTGCCTGTAATGTCTAGGCCTCCTGATCTTGAGAGAGAACCGGCCCGAGGAGGCTTTCCGCGAGCGACCGATATAACGCCTGCGTGGTCTGTGTGCCGCGCGGGCGTTTTGTTTTTCTGGGCCCTTAAAGCCGAGCCTTTTCGGGCAGGATAAAGCCGCACGCCAAGAACTGGAGCCGGACTCGAGTATGTTGCAATGTCTTCGATCCCTGGGCACGTGCTCGAGGCGAGTACTATTCATTAGATTGGAAGGCACGAGCAGGAGCGGAGTGGGACGAGGCATTCAAGAAGTAGAAAACTGTTGGCCATTCTAACTAAATCTTGAGAGGTGTTCAATGCGTGCTCTGAGAATGCTTCAAGTTGCGCTACTCCTTTCCTTGATCCTGTCGGCTGGTTGCGCCACGCAAAACATGCACCAGGCAGAACGGCCCAGTCTTCTTGAGCCGATAATTCATCAGACGGAGCACTCCCGTCTTCTGGAAAAACTTAAGGAAGATAAGATTCTTGGCGAAAAATTTATTAATTGCACTGCGCACGCTTACAGAGAGATACCGCTGAAGGAAGATGAGGATGCGAAGGCTCTTAATGAGCTGGTGGATAAAATAACCTCTCGCGAGAAAGTGATTGACTTTCATCCCCACTTGATAGGGCTCGCACGTGTTTGGGAATTAGTGAAGCGCTTCCACAACAAAATACGGCTGGATGAAGAACGGATGATTAAGGAGGGGAATCGTTTCGAGCGCCTGTTGGTAGCATACAATATTGCCTATTTCGGCAACTTGAAATTCGAAGTCGAGCCTACCCCAGGAAAAGATGGTATCAAGGGAGCTATTAAGATGGTCGCAGACGGATTTATAGACCGAAACGGCAATGCCTTGATATTTCCCGGCCTTTCCTCCGAGGTTGAAATTTCACCTGGCAAAATGATTCGCGTTGAGCGGGAAATACCAGATTCCAAGCGTGTCTCGTCGGATCTAGTCAGGATTTTCTTAGAAGCCGTTTTCGATTCTGCCTTTCGTACCCCGGCCGCGCGGAAAGCAACAGCCTTGGCGGTGGATTCGAAGGGCGGTGAGACGCCCTACCCAGCCTTTAATGCCGATCATCCTGTTTCAGTAGACGATTTTGCCAAAGTAACGCGTGCGGCTTTACGCGTTGAGTCTGAGGTGACTTCTGCTGTTGGAAAGGCCGTCCGCGGCGGAGGTGTTTTTGGCACCAATAATGAGACGCTTGCCTCTGTGATCGAGACGGCCGCAGGAGTCACTGGCAAGAAAATAGCCGAGCATGAAGCCTACTGTTATTACCAAGTCAAATCGGAAGGGGCCGGGCGTGAAAAATAGCGAACGGCATTGAGAGGGGCGACGAATGCGACATTTTGAAAAAATATTGAGCTTGATATTTTTATTGTTGCTGACAGGCTGTTTCGCTCATGTAGAGCACCTGCCCAAGGCCGACCCCAAGGAGACTTATTTCCCATCTTTGCAGGACAAGGGTGATGTGTTGATCGGTGTCGCTCTTTCCGGCGGGGGAAGCCGGGCCGCCCTCTTTGGCGCGGCCGGGTTGGAAGCGCTCGCTCGATTGCGCGTCGGGTCGGACCAGCACTCCTTGCTCGATCAGGCCTCGTACCTCTCCAGCGTCTCAGGCGGGAGCGTGGCCTCAAGTTATTTCGCCATGAAGAAGCCGGTAGCCGGCAAGCCGGTTCTCAATAATGACGGATCGCTCACGCAGGAGTACCAGGCCTTTTTCGAACAGTACAAGGAGGCCATGAGTCAAAACTTTCAACGTTCATTCGAGCTCAGGCAATTTTTCAATATCCGTTGGCTTAACCCGACCAAGCGGGCGACATCGCTGGCCGAAGTGCTTGATGACCGGTTCCTCGACCATATGACTCTGAATGACTTGTACGAACGGGAAAAACAGGGGTCTAGCCCGCGTCTCCTTCTCAATAGCACGCTGTATAACAACGGCCGACGCTTCGTCATCACGACTTTGCCGCCGGAGGCGTTTGAGTATGCTTTTCTAAAACGATTGCGCAAAGAGTTGGAGAGTAAAGGAGTTCAAAGAACGCAATTCCCCAGTTCACTGAAAAAAGCAGAGGAAGAGTTCCGTCCGCTATCGTTTTTCTCCGAGGAAATAGCGGCCGATCCTCGTCGCGTGCCTTTGGCGAAAGCCGTGGCCGCCTCGGCTTCTTTCCCTCCCATTGTCGGACCGGTAACGGTGCAAGTTGAGGGCAATGACCGCTATTGGCACGCCGGCGACGGGGGTTTGTTCGACAACCAGGGTACCGAGTCTCTTGCCCAGGTTCTGCTCAAGAAGGTGGATGAGGACAAGTCCAAGCGAGCGCTGATCATCGCGCTGGACAGCTCCTACCCATTTTCTGTGGGTAACGCTCCGCTTGATCGAACCGAGAAGGGATTCTCCGTCTTTCTTGAGGATCCTTCCCGCATCGTTGGGATTATGGAAGAGCGTGCCAATGCCTACCAAGCAATGGTCTGGCATATTCTGCAGCGCATGAATATCCTGCTCCCTGACGAAAACAGGATGAAGGTGATCGTCCTTCGACATGCCGATGCCGAGTGGAATGACCTTCGCGACCTGCCCGAGGTCTGTAATGATGAAAATCCGAAGCTGGATTCGAACAAGGCAATCAGGCTGCGCTTAGCCAAGATTCCCACCCTGTTTGAAATCGAGTCTGAATGTGACCGGCAGTTGCTCATGACTGCTGCTGGCAAGGTAGTTGCGCAACGCAAAGAGGAAATTATGGACTTTCTGCAAGCGAAGTGACCTGTGGGAATTCTGGTTGTCTTAGGAATTCTAACTTAGGCCTGGAGGGTTTAGAGAGGCGCGCGCCATGTAGACATCTATTATCTCGAAATCTGGCTGCTGATGTGGCAGATTGTGGCCACATCCTAAGGGGAAAAGTATTGGTATTTGTAGAAACTACAGGCTTTGCTTTCTGACCAAACCAAGGGAGGTCTGCCATGAAGCTTGGACTTGCGCTCTCAGGCGGAGGTTTTAGGGCTTCTTTATTCCACATCGGCGTTTTGGCACGCATGGCCGAACTTGATCTCCTTGGAAAGGTTGAAGTGCTTTCCTGCGTGTCCGGAGGCTCCATTGTCGGAGCGATGTATTATCTACTTCTCAAGGAAATGCTTGAAACAAAAGCCAGTCCCTCCAGGGGCGATTTCATAAACATTACACATGAGCTCGAAACACGATTCCTGAAAGGTGTTCAGAATAACCCTCGCATTCATCTGTTGACCAACATATGGAAGAATCTGCTGATGGTCATTGGGGAGTACTCTCGTACGGAGCGAATGGCATGTCTCCTATACCTAGACTTCTACAGCGACATATGGGAACGTCACTCTGGACTATCGATAATCAAAAGTATTCCGTTAAACAGTATTAAGATCGAACCACAAAAATATAAAGGCCCGAACGCGCGTAGTGATTACAACAACGCGAATACTTACAAAATCCCCATGCTTGTCATCAATGCGACTACTTTGAATACAGGTAAGGAATTTCGCTTTACGGCTAGTGAGGTTGGGGATCCTGATCTCGGATATATACGTTACGATCGGCATCAGGAGCTTCTGAAGATCAAGAAGCAATTGAATAGAATCGACATTGATTGGGTTCGTGGCAAGGGCGGATCATGGACAGGACAGGACGTATATGATTTGAAGACATTTGCTCTAAAGGCTGCTCAAGGTTCAACAGTAATCGGAGATGTATTTCGAAAAAAGCTTGATCGCAAGCTTATTCTGCTAGGACTAGAACGCAGTACGATACGAAATCGTCTTCGTTATCTGGCTACTGAAAAAAACTTGGACCCTGATGCAGAACTATTTTCATTTCTCTACGATGTTTTTGTGGCGGCTCAGGTGTCGGACTGCTTTGATCACGAAATGAATCAACTCAGCCTCGAGCGTGCTGTTGCTGCCTCAGCCGCTGTGCCTGGCATCTTTGAGCCGATCGTTTTCCGCACTCTATATGATGATGAAGCAGTTGAAGTAGTTCGGCTGTCTGACGGTGGAGTCTACGATAACCAGGGACTGATGGCACTCTTCGAGGAAGACTGCTCTGACATAGTCTGTAGCGATGCCTCCGGTCAACTTGTCTTTGAAACCGATTCCTCAGGCAAGCTCTATGGAGTCCTGCCTCGAACGAATGACGTCCTATTCGAAAAAATAAGATCTGACGGACTCGTACGTCTGAGAGACGCACATGATATTACTGAGGACCTAAATACATTAGACTTGGATGCTCACCCGCAATGTTTAGGACACTCTCAGCCGGCATGTCAGTCATGGAACGATCTGCGAACCCGCTACCAGGTTTCTCAGGTTTCCTTCTTCCACCTTCGAAGTAGATTTTCTGCAGCATGCAAACCAGCTATCCCATTCGATATACAAAATGCCATCTCCAAGATTCGAACCGATCTGGATTCGTTTTCTGATACTGAAGCACATATCTTGATGTATGACGGCTATTACCTTTCCGCTCACACTCTCACTTCTGAATTGTTTTCTGATTTTCTTCCTTCGAACACGGTACCGACTCCACCAAGCGGTCAGTGGACGTTTTTTCCTCCTCCTCTTAGCAAACCAGATCTGCTGGATCATCTCAAAGTTGCCTCGAACCGCTTGTTCAAAGTGTTTAGACTATGGTGGACGTGGCCAGGGTGGGCCGCTTGGTTCGCCGCCGTCCTACTTTGGGGACTTGCCTGGTACCTTATGCCGGAAACGACACTCAACGAAATTCCGAAGTTAACCATGGGTTCCGTCTTACCATTCTCCAGGGCGCTAGCCCAGTCCTTCCCTTGGTTGAAGAGCTTTATAGATGTCCCTATCTTTCCAATTGGCAATATCTTTGACTTTAGATTTCATCTGCCGCTGATTTTATTAATGGCTGGCCTACTGTTCATCCTCTACCAATGGTGGGGTAAGATTAAGCATCGACTTCAGCAATGTTACCCTCTCTTATGGCGGGGGTTGCGGTTCATCATTGCATATAAGCGGTTTCCGCTCTTGCCCTTTGCTTTGATATGGGCCTTCACCGCATGTATCTTTGCATGGGTCCATATCTTGTTCTTTGATCATCTGTTTCTTCGAGCTGGAGAAATAAGGCGGTCAGACGGATAGTTTGGGGAGAAATGTGGTCAGTCTGATCCTATTTTGCTGATGACTTAATGCGGAGAGAGTGAATCGAAAAGTCACAAATCGCAAACTCTAGTGAGGAAAAAGAATGAGCATTCTCGCAATCATCCAAAAAGGCAAATCAAAAATCCTGAGTGTCTGGCAAGAGATAAATGGCCAGGAAATATGGAAGAGAATAGAGGAGTGGCGATGGCGCATAGTTGCTTTTAGTTTAGTAATAATATTTGCTTTCTGGGGGTTGAATAGCTCCTTAGAAAAGGAGCCTTCAATAGATTGGTCCTCGCCTCAGGAAGACGCTGTTATTTCCCTCAGCGATCCACAGGTCTATTCAAGAGAAGCCCTTATTAATGATCGTCGCGTGGAAATTGAATTCCTCAAAGAGCAGTTGGATAACAGCAAAAACATACATTTCTTGCCACAGATTCAACAGACACTTAATTCTGCCCAAACGCTGAAGCTAACCGCTTCGGCAGCTTCCAATCAGGGGACATCCTCCGACTCTCGGCAAGCTGCCTCACCTCAGGGAGAGAAGGAGAGCATTTCATCTCAGAACAGGCAGGCCCAAAAGAATGAAACATCTCCTTTGGCAGAACAAGGTCCGAAACAGCCGGCCGATCAATCGAAGGCAAAAGACGCTCCTGACGATCACAATTCTCCCCTTGAGCAATTTCGCGAACTGCAGGCATTTCGCGCGGAGATACGGTCAGCTTTGTCAAGCACCAATCTGGATGATCTCCATGATTATAATGGAAACGCGTTATACAGGTTGCAGTTTCAAGCGACGGTGTTCCCCGGAAACAAATCAAGTAAGTATGGGGTAGCGTACCTTACCATCAACCCGCCTGTGCTGCTTCCAGAAGATACGAGACAACTGTACCTCGCGTGGCTTCGACATTTAACATCCAAACTAAATCAAACAACACAAACAAACTATTTGGCGCTGGGGCAAGCGACTCGACTGTTTGATGTCCTTGAAATTGCCTGTTATTCTATTCCTAAGCTTTCTGGGTCTCTCTTGCCTAATAAGGCCGAACTCCCCAATCGAATATTCCTCTGGGACTCAAAAGACGATACTGAATCCAAATCGTGTATGAGGTTGGCCCTTCCATCGGAGAGCGTTGAGAAGCTTAAAAGTGTTCTCAAGAAAGAGAAGGTCAGCGCAGCCCAAAGTTTAACCTTGCAACCCAGTCCCACACACAACACATCAGCCGTATCGCAAGAGAGTCACAATCCAGAAAATCTTGAATCAGACTTCCCCCATTCTGCCACTGCGTGGCTTTCCACATGGTGGGTCCGGATCGCAGCGTCGATCCGATCTGGCAGGGAGCCTGTTTCCAACAAACCCGAAGAAGATCAGTGTGAAAATGCTGAAAAGGCGGACAAAGAATATTATATTGCTGCGAGAGAGACTTACGCCATATGGCCCTATTTGGCTGCCTCGCTTGACGCCCTCGTAGACGATAACCCCTTACTGGAACACAAAGATATTAAGAAGCTTCGCGATATCGACCACGCTCTTCAGGAATACATATCTAGTCTGCAATCCAGACATTCAGCCTGTAACCCACTCGAAAAATTTAAGCGGGCACGTTTAGACCAATCCGCGCAAAGAGTACCGCAGGACTTTAAAGATACATTGCTAAAATTACGGAAAGTTCAGCGCGCCTATGCCTATGCAACGACGCCTCAAGAACATGCCCAGAATATATCTACCGCTGTTTCCGCATCACAGAACCTCCACATGGCACTTGCACTATCAGCCCCTCCTGGAGAAGGACTTAAACAATTTCCTGAGCTCTCGAGCAAAACACGAAAAACCATGGAATCTATCGAACGTTTTCCTCTTGTCGTAGGATTTTCAGATAGGCAGGAGAAAAAAGATGGCAAATGCTTGGAGGATGATCAGGCTGACAACATAGAAACCTTTGGGAATGATGGTGGGGCAAGAAATGGCAGGAGTGCTCCCTCGTCCGAGCGAAGTTGTAGCCCAATCTTTGGATGGGTGTTTGGACCAAAATACCAGAGCAAATGGGGACTATTCACCCCTGCGACATTGGAACACTCGCTATCAAGCTTTCAGGTTTCATCAGATGTATCCATACCGGGTTGGTGGCCACGCCTAAGAATGGATCTCCATACGGTATGGATTGCTGACTGGAAACACGGTGTCTCTGTACTAAAGGAAGGGAGCAAATCCCGAGAGATTGTAATCCCCATGCCGCTTTTAACACCCCCTGACCTTGATAGTCTGACCGAGGCCTTGGCCCGAAGCCAGATGGGGCCTTGGGGGCAACGCACACCTAGCACCCCTTATCTCGAGATAACTCCGAATCACATTTCCGCCTGTGCCAGAGGAGTCACGTTTGTTGTTAAGGCCTCCTTACCATCCCAACAGATACAGTTATGGCGAGACCCTGAAGTTTACTGGGAGGGGAAGCGCGCTCGCTCAATCACGGTTCTTCCTGGAATGAAGGGAATCGCAGCGAAATTCGAAGAATCCGAAATGCCTGATCTATTTGGCTTTGATCCTCCGCCAAAAGCATTTGATCCAATGAGAATATCAGAAAATAACGTGCGGCACACGACCATAATGGAAACATCAGGAGATAACGTGCGACATACGACCATACAGGTCCTTGCGAGAAATATGACTACTCATCCGCAGACTGTCAATATTCATGGAAAGAAGGTTAGAAAAGAGAAGAGCACAGAAATAACCTGTAGCGATGATTCTCTTCCAGATTTCTCTCCCAAAGCAGGGCCAGTTATTGAGAGCGCTTCCCCGTATGTTCTTTCCGCCTGCTCTGATGGAAACGTTTCCTTCTTCATTAGTGGGACTCATTTTGTGCCCAGCGAGTACTCTCCATTTAAGGGAGAAGTGCTACTTGGAGGAAATATTGGCAAGGCGACGCTGCTCGAGAAGGAGCAACCGCTCCCCCCTAAAGATTTCGGGGGGGAGCTTTCCGTCCCGTCGCAGGTACCCGGTACAGTACTCAAAGCGACTTTTTCCAATTTAAAGCTCGGCCCAGCAGTGAATTTGCCATTGGCTGTGGCCACGGCTGAGGGGCTCGACTCTGTCCAAATCTCTGTAGAACAATGTGGCCAAAGTCAAACTAAGCATTAAGGAGATAACCATGATGCAGTTAATTCGATGCAAACTGTTGTTAGCCCTAATTACGGCCTCAGCGATGTTTGCACTCGCCTTGACAGACGACATAGTGCCACCATTGGAACAAGCTCCTGGCTGGACGTGCGTCACACCGTATGGCTGGTGTTCCCTGCCATATCCACTATATCCTGGAACGCAATGCTTCTGTAATTCTCCATACGGACCGGTAGCCGGCACTGTTCGATGACAAACCGTCTACTCTAGGAATAGAAGGGGCAGGTTCCTATACAGGGGTAAATGCGGAAACGATTTATTAGGGCTCGTTAGCGTTTTGATGGGGCTTATGTATGATCGTTTCCCCCCTTAACATCTTTCCCTGCAAGTTGTGCCCACCCCGTAGCATGATCCAAGTGGGACCTAGCACTGGATGAGCTTGACCCTCCCCTCTCCCGCCCTATAGTCTTACCTTATGGCGATTGATCCGGTCTGCGGGATGGCCGTGGACGAAAAAACGGCCCCGGCGACGGCGGTCCACGAGGGGACCACGTACTATTTCTGCGCGCCGGGCTGCAAGCGGACCTTTGAGAAGGATCCAGCCGCGGTCCTCAAAGGCGGTCCGAAGGGCATGAGCCCGCCGCCCGTGCAGATGGTTACGATGATGCCCCCACGGGCGAAGCCCGTTTCTGAACAGCCGGCGAAGCCCGCGAGCGCTACCAAGCTCGCGTCGCTCACGATTCCGATCGAAGGTATGTCCTGCGCGTCGTGTGTCGCCAAGATCGAGCAGGGCTTAAGCGAAGTACCCGGCGTTGTCCGTGCGTCGGTGAACCTGGCGACGGAGAAGGCCACGGTCGAATACCAGCCCGGGGTTGCGAATCCCGACATGATTCAAGAGGCCATTCGCAGTCTCGGGTATACGCC
>ORMF011032976.1_pt1 | contig 17508 bp, 16 predicted proteins | sample 1779871 | NCBI WGS metagenome assembly ORMF01 (sample SAMEA104232316, study PRJEB22302) | groundwater metagenome | biome: forest; feature: aquifer; material: groundwater | place: USA | collected 2011-08-07 | depth 5.4 m
GCTCCCCGCCCGGCTGAACTGCGCGGTCTGGCGCGTCTGCGTACGCCGCACCAAATATTGGATCGCCACCCGGAGCGTGCCGTCGTCGGCTTCGACCTGCACCGATTCGACGACGATCAGATCGCCGAGCCATTGTTGCAGCGCGCCCTGCACCAAGAACTGCGTGGTCGCCGCCAGGGTGTCGCTATTGGGCGCGAACACCATCTGCATCAAACCGCTGCCGAAACTGGGCCGGTTGACGCGCTCGCCGGGGGCAGTGAACAGCACCTGTTCGATCATGTCGCGGATATGGGCATCTTCGCCGGTTTCAGCGGTGCGCCCGCGCGTGTCGAAATGATACGGATAGTCGAGCTGGCTCATATTCCACTCACTCTGGTTTGCGTCAAGATAATATTCACCGGCGTGCCGGTGGGCGCGCAGATCGCTTGGCTCGATTGCAATAGCACCGGCATGCCACCGGCCAACACGCGAGTCGCGCCGATAAGCCATTGGGCGGTGACACAGGGACCGTTGCCGCCCGGCGGCACGAAAGGACAAGCGGCGACGACATAAGGCGCCGGCAGCGTCGTCACCGGCATGCCGCTGACCAACACGCGCGCGAAGGGCGCCGTCGGCTGCGCCTGGCCACCATGGGCGCACATCACCGTGGCGCCGACGTGTAAGAGAAATCCCGGCATGTTAGGTCACCACCAATGCGACTTTGTTGATCATCACGCTCGGTCCCATCAGATCGATCGACGCGCCTTGGCCGTTGTTGATGTAAATGCCGGTGTCGTTTACCACGACCATCGCGCCGCTCGGACTACGCAGCACGATACCGCCGGTACCCGGCGGCGCCGGCGCCGGCACTGGCGCTTGCATCGGGATCGGCACGGCGTCGCTGATGATGATCGAATTCTGCAAAGTCGACTGAATGACGATGGTCTGCCCCGGCGGTATGGGGGGCGGCGCCAGCGCCGCCTGCGGCACCTCGGCCGCCGATCCCCAAAAACCACCGACCCATATCGGATAGTCCGGATCGCCCTGCTCGAATTCGATCCACACTCCGGCGCCGATCTGCGGCACCATGTAAACTCCTTCCAACTTGCCGGCGATGGGCACACATGGCATGGCCCAAGTCATCGGTATGATACCTTGCACATCCGGCACCATCGCCTGGATGCGACCGCGCTGCTCGGGATCGATATTGTTGATCACCGTGCCGCGATACTTGCCGTAGTAGCGTTTCATCTCACCGTCGCTCATGCGGCCACCTGCGGCAGGGTTGAAATCAGTCCGTTGCGGCTCAACTCGAAGCTCTGCTTGTATTCCCCCGCTTTGATCTTGTGCGTCACGCTCTTGACGTAATGCAGCCCGTCATAGGCCAGACCGGCACCGCGCACGCCGACCAGTTGACGCGCCTTGAGCACGTTGCCGTAGCGCAACACATCGAGATCGCCTCTGCCGGTGACCGCGTCGGCCCACTGCGACGCCTTGGCCAGGCCGATCATTACGGCTTGCGGGATCGAGAGTTTCGCCAAGTCGTCGCTCGCCGGCGTCAGTTTGGTCGGGATCGGCGGAATCAAACCCAACGGCGGGTTGAGCGGCGTGATCGGTGGGATCGGTATCGGAATGATCGCCTTGCTCAGCTCTTCGTAATAGAAAACCGTCGGGATGCCGTTTGAATTATTGTTAAAGGAAAAACTCAGCGACTCGACGTTGGTATGGACGTCCATATTAATATTGAGCGCTTTCTGCACCGGTCCGACTTTGATCTGCGGCCCCCAGTAGGCGACGTTGGTGCCCGGCGCCGGGCCGGGATCGAGATAAAAAACGTAGCCGACGTTGCCGGCCAGTTCCTTGATATATGCGAGGTCGGTACCCTGCTGCGCCGGAATACGCGTGGTCGGAATCGGCACATCGATCAACACGCTGGGCAGGATCAGTGGGATCAAACCGAGAAAAGCGTACTTGAGTAGGATCAGCGCCACCCGCCCCTCCGCCGGCGTCGCCGGAAACGGGAAGCCGCTGAAATCGATCTTGTCCATCAAGACCGTAAGATCGTCACCGGTAATCGACAGCGTCGAGCTGCCGGCATCGCGGCCAGGGAGAATTTGATGATGGGTCACCACGCCGTCCATCAACACATGCGGCGTGCCGCTGACGATGACAACGATCACCACGCGCATGATTGGCACCGGCGCGCCGCCGGTCAAAAGAAACAACGTGTGCAGCGGCGAGCGATTATCGAGAGTAAACGACATCTGAAAGCCGCTGGCGCCGACATCGTTGACGGTCACCGACAGTTCGGTCAACGCATCCATCACGACCTTGGGTGCCGGCACCGGCACCAGGGGCCCAATGTAGAGTTGCAGGGTAACGCCTTTAAGCATTCGGCTATCCCGCGATTCCCTGCGGCAACGTGATCTTGATCACAGCGCCGATGACTTCGACTAATTCGTCCGGACGCACCGCGCCGTTGGCGTCGCACAGGCGCCAGAACTGCTCCGGATCGCCGAGATACTTGGCGGCGAGATTATCCAAGCGCTCGCCCTGCACGACGAAATGTTCTTGAATCACGCTGAACTGTTCTGGCGCCGGCACGAAGCGGCGGCGCACGTATACAATCATCCGACCGTCCGGCGTCGTCAGCTTGGCGGTCCCGATCGCATGATAGCGGCTGTTAGCGGCAAACGCCGAAGTCGCCCCACCCGCCTGCAACAACGCCTGCAATGCTTGAGTTGGATCGTTCATGGAATCCCTCCGAGACCGAGCATGCCGAGCGTGCCCGCGGCATTTTTGGCCGCGAGCTGCTCTTTGAATTGCTGGTAAGCCATGTAAAGACCGCCGCCTTTATGGTCGTAACCGAGATCGGTGACGCTCAGCACGCGCATACCGAGACTGACCTTGGCGCGCAGCGGATTGAGCGCGGTATCGAATGCTTCTTCGGTGACGCTGAAATCGGTGATGCGCACCGGCACGATGCGGCTCTTGCTCCAGACAAACAGCGTCAGCGCCGACATCGTCGGCAAAATTTCCAACATGCCCGCCGAGGCCAGCGAATTGTTCGACAACAACTGACCGCTGTTCGGATAAAGTATGATCTCCAAAGCCGCCAACTGCGGCTGGATGCCGAACTGCACCGCGTTGGCATGCTGATCGGGAAACTCCAGCTGATCGGTGGCATCGATCTCGGCATCGAGCTTGATCGTCTCCACCGGCGGCCCGGTGAGCCGCATCGCCTCCGAACGATCGCCGCTCTCCTTCACCGTCTGCGGCTGCAACGTCCGGCTCAACGTGTCCGGGTTGTACTGCAGCACGATGACCCGCTGCACCGCGGAAGTGTCGGCATCGAGCAAAACCAGTCCGCCTTTGAGCAGGCGGGGGGAGTTGGGGAATGTGGTCATGAGCTCAATTCCTCCGCCGGCGTTTCGGCCGAGACACTCGCGATATCCGTGTTATTGGCCTTTGGCTGCGTTGCGCTTTTCTTGCCGGACCCGCCGCTCGCCGCGGTTTTAACGATCTTGCACAGACTCGTGCTCTCGGTCAGGTTTTTCGTGCAAATCGAACCTTCCTGCCAATTCTCGTTGAATTCGGGGCTGGCCCAACCGGCGACCAACAAGCCATCGTTCTTAAAATAGAGGTCTCTGATTTTCTGCAGATTCTTCCACGACAGTGCCGTTCCCTTCGGGAAGCCGATCAAACAGTCTTTAACCGAAACCTTATTGGCTGCTTCAAGTCCGGCCACTTGCTTCCACAGTTGCTTGTTGAATTCCGCCTCCATTCCCTTCGGAATGTCCGAGGGCTTCTTGATCTCGACGCCATTAGCCGTGAGCGGAGTAACCCGCTGCGCAAAGCTCCAGCAATTGAAGGCTTGAGCCGACCCAGCGCCGACGCTCTTTTGGAACGACTTCATCTGATCCGGTGCTTCACCCAGCTTGCAGCCACGAAAATCAACGTTGGTCGGCGCCTTATCCGCAGCTAACGCCCCTTGCAGGCCCTTGCCAAAGTCGGAGATCTTAACCCAGTTTATGGTGCCGCTGCCGGTGATCAGCTCGACTTCGCCTAACCTATTCGAGTGGGAGACAACGTATAGCGTGCCGATAGGCTGCCCGAGGTCGGTGAGTTTCTTCTTGGCGTCTTCGGCGCTGATTACGCGAAAAACGGTTTTCGCGTAGGCGCGCGCCTCGTCGAGTGCCAGTTCGCTATCGTCGAGGACGATCGCTACATCGACGCGAGCGGCCGTGTTGGATTTGTCCTCGTCACGTTGCAACGAGGCAGTGGGGAGGACGCGATCGGGCGAATCGATACCCCTCCATGACATTACGCTCTCGGCGACGCGGTCTGCATCTTTCTCAAAAACGTCGTCGGCCGCGCCGACTCGCAGCCCCGCCGCGGGTACGAAAGGCTGTCCTCGTTGCTGCACAACATGTGCCAGCTCATGAGCAAGTAGACGTGTCCCCGCTTCGCTGCGCGGTTCGTATAGACCTGCGCCGAATACAATGTCGCTGCCGACCGTGTAGGCGCGCGCATTGACAGCGCGCGCCGACTCAGCGGCTCGCGCATCGTCATGTATCCGTACCCGGTTAAACTCATGGGCAAAACGCCCCTCGAAAGATTCTTGGGTTGCGGCATCGAGTGGATGACCGTTAGATTGAAGCACATCCGTGACAATGGGCGGCGGTTGGGAGAGCTGCGTCAGCGCCGCAGGGTTGCGTTGTAGTTGGTTATTTTGACACTCGGTGCACACCCCGCTCACGCCGCTGGTTCCGCCACAGACACATTTCCGCTGGACCATGGGCGCACTCGACCGCGCAAATACCGGTCCTGATACGGACTCGCTCCTCGCCAAGGGTTTACGTTCCATTGCTATCTACCGCGCCTCCGCGATCACCGAGTTGCAGTCCTTGTCGCTCGTCGGCTTGGACACGATCACCATGCGTCCCTCCTCGCTAGCGTGAAAATTCTTTCCCATGGAGTTGACACGGTTGATGATGGTCGCTACCAATTCATCCGGCGCCTGTTTATTCCCGACCTGTGATTTGTAGAGAATGGTTTCGCAATTATCTCGGTCAGCTCCCGCGACAACTCGCTTATTTGATTGCGCTAAAGTTAACTTTCTGTCCCAAGGCTCGATCACGTCGGTGAAAATGGATTTGTAATCCTCTGCATGCCGATCTTCATGCTTGCGCGTACGTTTTCTTTGATCCTCATCCGAGGGGTCCCCCTTGAGATTGAATACAGCGCCGGCCTTTGGGTCCTTGCCACATGCCTTTAGAGTCGGGAAAAGCCCGTTCATCTTTCCCTTTGTCGTCGTGAGGGACCACGGCCCCGGTTTGAGAACCTTCATACTGTAGCTGGCATTATTCTCGGGCACGGAGTCGATCCAGCACCGAACGTTTTTCCCGCTCATTGCGCTACCAACTTGCGGCACCTGCAAAGCATTGCGCCCCCCTGCAACGGTCGTGAACATCGACCCATTCAAGACAAAGTCGGTCTTGCCGGCGTCCTCGCCACTGACAAATCGATCGGCGAGATTGAATTCCTCAGTCACCTTGCCATCGACGAAAGCAGCCTTTCGTTTGATTGTTTGTCCCATCGGTAACGGCCCGATTTCTCGGGAAGGCGACCGAACTCTTGAAACAGTGGCTTCTTGCTGCAACACATGCGTCAACTCGTGAGCCAGAAGCTGTCGCCCTGTCGTCAATCCAGGTTGAAACTGGCCGGCGCCGAACACCACGTCGCGCCCGACGGTATACGCTAAAGCTCGGACGCTCCGTGCCGATTCAGCGGCACGCGAGTCGGTGTGGACTCGCACGTGACCAAAGTCATGGCCAAAGCGGGCTTCAAAAAAGCTCCGCGTCGCGCCGTCGAGCGGCTGCCCCGGAGAATTGAGCACGTCACGGACCGCCGGTGGTGCCAGCGTCGCGCTGGCAGCAAGACCTGACCCGCCGGCTTTACGGCTCAGTGTCTCTTCTTCCTTTTTTTCCTTTTTAGTTTCGGTACGGGGTTGCGAGCGCAGACTCGGCAAGCCCAGCGGATCGCGCGATTTCGATTTCCAATACATGTCCCAGAACGCCGTGTCTTGCGCGCGTTCAGCCGGAGTCTTTAGGCCCTCTCTAAACTTTTCCTGGTCGGCTCGCATACGCGCAGTCTCGGCGCGGAACTTTTCCGATTCGGACGGCCCTGGCTTTTTCGAGGATGAACCGCCGAGGGGAATCGTCAGCGTCAATCCCGCGCGCTCCTCCCCCGGCTTACCTTCCTTAGCTTCGGTGCGCTTGTAGTCGGCGCTAAGCTTCACGCCGCTCTTAGCGGTCAGCGTCAGCGAAGCGCTTTTCGGGCCGCGCGCTGGTCCCTCCCAAGTAAGCTTCGCCTTGAGTCCCGACTTGATGAAGTCCAAAGGAATTTCAGGAATCGGTAAGTCGGGTAGGTCAGCATTCGTTCCGATCGCCGCGGCAACCGCTCCGGCGATAGCCGCGCCAGTAATGACCTTGCCTTCGACACTATCGAGAAATTTCTCGCCCAGCTGTTTGGCTTGGGCTTCCAGATCTTTGCCGGCTTTGGTCTGGCGTAGCGCATCGGCGATTTTCTTGGCGGCCTCTTTGTACTTTTCTTCTTCCGACGGTCCTGGCTCCGGTGGAAACTTCGAGTCCGGCGGCAGCCGTCCCGGTTCGCTGGGTGTCTGCCGCTGCAACTGTCCCGCGCTCGAAGCCGACATCGCCGAAACCACACCGTCATTCATCACCGCGTCGGCGATACGATCGGCTTCTTTCTCAAGAGCGTCATTGGGTTGACTGATCGACAAGTTGCTTGGCGCGCCTGATGACGCCTTGCGCTGCAAGCGATTCTCCTGACAGTCTTCGCATTCCCCGCTAACGCCCGGAGAGCCACCACAAGCGCACTTGCGCTGGAGCAGCGGCGACGCTGCCGGCGCGCGAGCTTGCGTGCTGGCACCGGTTTGCTTGGCGGTCGTATGTTGTTGAGCTTCCATCGATTACGATTTCGTGTTCACAAAGAATTATTTGTGGCCTCTAATTTCTCTTCCCTTGCGGCACTTCCCCACGCGCGATGCCGCGATATATCGCGCCGGCCAACTGACTCCCGACCGATTCACTCCGCGCGCCCGACGCGAGCGGGATGGCTCCTCCGTCGACGACATCGGTAGAATGACCGGTCGCGTAGACCAGCGACTGCGGAATTCCTTCTCTGGTCAACTTGCCTGTCAATTCGCTCTGCACCGCGTTGGCGATTTGAAAACGCTGTGCGGCGGGAACACCGTCCAAGATCATCTCATCAATTCTCAGCTCGATATTTCGTTTTGGGCGTTCTGTTTGCCCCGGTGGCGTGGCAAAGGTTTCTCCCCTCGCCACCCGTCGCCGCATCCTCCCCCGTTGACTCATCGCCAGCCGCCGATCTCGGCTTCGGCGAGCGGCCGTTCGAGCTTGGCGTATTCGCTTTTGGCGGCTTGCAACAAATGGCGCATGCCGACCGGTTGGTCGGCTTCGGCGGCGAGAAACGCTGCGTTGAGCGCCATGTTGCGGATATTGCCGCCGGACACTTGCAAGCGCGCCAGCTGGACATAGTCCAAACTGTCAGTCGGCGTTTGCGCAGGGAAAACCCGCCGCCAGATTTCGGCGCGTTGGGCCGCGTCGGGAAATGGAAACTGGACGACAAAGCGCAGTCGGCGCAGGAACGCGGTGTCCAAGGCACTTTTCATATTGGTGGTCAGGATCGCCAGGCCGCTGTACGCCTCCATGCGCTGGAGCAAATAACTGATCTCAATATTGGCGTAACGGTCGTGGCTGTCTTTGACCTCGCTACGCTTGCCGAACAGCGCGTCGGCTTCATCGAACAGCAAGATCGCGCCGCTTTCTTCGGCGGCGTCGAAGACCCGGCGCAGGTTTTTTTCGGTCTCGCCAATGTACTTGCTCACCACTTGGCTGAGATCGATGCGATAGAGATCGAGTTTGAGTTCGTTAGCGAGCACTTCACCGGCCATGGTTTTGCCGGTGCCGCTGGGCCCGGCAAACAACGCACCGATGCCCAGACCGCGCGCTCCGGCCACGCCGAAACCCCAGGCGTCGTACACCTTCGCACGCTGGCGCACCTGCGCTGAGATCTGTCTCAAGATATGTTTCTGCGCCTCCGGCAGCACGAGATCGTCCCAACCGGCGAGCGCAACGATGCGCTGGGCAAGGTCGTTGAGACGCGGCCGGGCATGGGCCCGGCAGATGTCCCACAGGGCGCCACTGAGATCGCCACCGTCGCTGTGCGCCCGCAGTGCTTCGTCACTGGCGCTGCGAATCACGTTAGCGGCGAAGTTGAATTGACTGCCGATGGCGTCGATTTTGCCATTGAGCGCGGCGCCGGCGCTGCCGAGCTGCTGCTGCCACAACGCGCGCTGTTCGGTTTTGGTCGGCTTGTCGACCTCAAGCGTGGTCACGCGCCGCTGCAACATCAAGCGCCGGTTCTCGCTGCTGAGGATCAAGGCGCCGCGCAAATCTTCCAGCAAGCGGGCAACCGCCGACTCGCGCTGGGGCTCGGCGCTGTCCCGTTGAGGCAATTCAATCAGCAACGCGCAACTATCTAATATCGCCTCGCGTTGCCACAGGCGCATGAAGGCGTCGAGCTCCGCGGCATGAATCGGCAAGCTTTCGCCGCGCAAAACATAAAGTCCGAGACCGACATGGGCGCAGGCCGCGGCGGCAATGGCGCGTTTGCTCGCTCGGTCAGCGCCGCACAACTGGATGACCGGGAGTGCTTCGCCACGCGCCGCCGCCCAAGCATGGGCCGCTTGGTGTGCCAGTTCGCCGTGCGACGCCGGGAGTTCGCCGCTGGCGGTCGCTGCTTCCAACAAGCCAACCAATCGATCATCGAGATGCGACACACCCGCCAGGTAGTGAAGCACCCGCTCGTCGATGCGGATGCGCGCCGTCGTCAACGTCTCGCTGCTGGTAAGTTCAATGAGGCGCCAACGGCGCAACGGACCGGCGGGCGACAGCGCGCTCCAATGGGGCTCGTCCAAGGCCGCGAGCGCCAGGCCAAAGGTGGGGAACGACAGTCGCGCATCCTGCTGGGCAACGGCAACCGCCTGGGCAAAACTGGCATCGAGTTCGACGCCGGCGCAGAGCAGCAGCGTCGCGCGTTCGAAACGCGAAAGGCCAAAGGCGCTGCATAGCTGTTCGATGGCCGGTGGTGGATGAATGACCTCGCGAGCTTCCGCCACCGCCTCTGGCTCAGGAAGATTGGCATTATCGGCTGCCGGCAAATCGCCGGATCGACGTTGCAAGGTTAGCCGCAGCGCCGCGATCTCGCGGGTGAGATGGGCTTGATTGGCATCATGCCAGGTCATACTGGATAGCGCCGTCATGGCAGTGGCACCGTCGGGCCGAAGTTTACGCTCGCCGGGTCGAGATCGAGCAAACTCTCCGCGCCATCGACCTGAAGCCGGACGAAATATTGCCCGGCTGGAACATCGGGAATCGCCACCGTAACCGAACTGCTATCGACACCGCGCGCCGGTGCCAAGAAACTAAATGCCGCAGCGTTCACCGCCGCGGTGGTGTTGAGCAGCAAGACCACGCGCTGGTTGCGCCCGATGGTCAAGTCCGTACTGATCTGCAGCGCCGGCAGCGGCGCGCCGCCCTGCGGGTTGGGCACCGTGGTGACAGCGACCGGTGCGTTGATTTGCGGCCGCAGCACGAACGTTGCAACGTTGGATTCGAAACCCCGGTGCGGTGTTCCCGGCGGTGGCAACCCCATCAGGATAGGGTGCATGACTTGCAGTGCATGGACACCGGGCCGCAGCCCCGCCGGCACCGCCAACGAGATGCGCTCCGGTGCCACATCCGCCGGCGCGAACTCGGCACCGCCTATGACAATCGTAGTCACGTCGCCACGTAGCTGCTTGCCTTCGATGACCAACGTCGACGCCGCAACGATCGGGGCGTTCTCTCCGGTTTGCGCGATGACCCGTTCAATGGTCGGATGACGAAACGGCAAGACGTAAAGACTGCGCGTTTGCACCGGCAGTGCCGGGCGCGGCGCATCGTCGGTTTCGATCAGCACGACGCTCGCCTGATAAGCCATCGACAGCACGTAGGGGGATTGAAAAAAAATCGACCAGAGCTTGGACAGTTCCTCAAGGGAATAACCGAGCGGCGTGAAGCGCACGACATCGACCTGATCCGCGAGATTGGACGCCGGCAGCACGGCATCGTAGGGGGGATTGGAAATGGTCTGGACGATATCCTGAGCGGTGATCAACGGATGGGCGTGCAGCTGCCGCACCGCCGCGCCAAGCAGTCGCTGCGGCTCCAAAATGGTTTCGTCACCGAGAAAACTGAGCAGATAATGCAGGGTCAACGCCGCCTGCGGCCGTTGTGCCAACTGCCCATCGCTGCGCCGCGTCGGCAAGTCGGCGTTACGATAAGCGGCGTTGGGAATCACCTGATAGAGAAATATGTTGATCGCCGGATTCGGATTGGCCGCCGAACCGTTGGGCCGCGTCGTCGTCACGCTGGCCCCCGGCACCAGTGCCGTCGCATTGAGCAACTGGGTGTGCAGCGCGCCGGTGACGGTGGCGACCGCAAGATGATTGCTCATCGCCTACCCTCGTTGCGCTGACGCAGATATTCATCCAGCGATAGCCGCGCGGCGACGCGTCGCTCCGCCGAGCGCTGTGGCGCTGCGGTTGGCGGCGGCGTCACGGCGCGAATCTCTACTCTGCCGATGGTTACCTGAATCGTTGGCGGCTGTTGCGCCGCGGCCGGTCGCCACTGCGGCGCCGGGCCGGTTGGCAACGGAACCGCGACGGCGGCGGCCAGGGCTTCGTGATGAACTGGCGGCACTGCCTCGGCGTTGGAGTCGATCGTTAATCGGGTCGCGGAATAATCCTGCCGGGGAGCTAGGGAATCCGTGCCAGCGTCCTGCCTTTGTCGCTGCGCGAGCGTTGGTGCGACCATGACATCGCGGTGCGATTCGGTCGGCCGATCTTCGTCGTCAAGTGCCCGCGTCGACCGGCGATCGGTTTTGTCAAAACCAGGCTGAGCGACGTTCCTGTGCTGCCGAGCTTTTCGCTCCGCGACCGTTACCGCTACAGACCGTGCGGGATCCGTTGGCTGCACTGCTGGCGCCGGACGCGCTCGACGTGGCGCCGCGCCATCCTCAAACCTGTCACCATCGCCTGCCGGCGGTAACACCGGTGGAGTGTCGGGCCGGACCACAGCGGCAAGGCCCATCGAGCGCTCGGCCAGTCGAGTAAAAAAATCCGCCATCATTGCACCCACTCGAGATAGACACGACGGCGCGCCGCACTCATCGATAAGATCTCGCTCTCGCTCCAGCCATACCCCCAGGCCAGGGTGTGCACTTCCTGAAGCAAGCGCTTGGCGTACCTCGACAGTTCGCTCCAGAAGAATGACAGGATATCGAAGATCTCTTGCCATTCATGGCCGCATGCGGCGCACTGCAGATCGAGCAACAGCTCGGCACCATCGCGCTGCGCCAACTGCCGGCCGATCTCGTCAATCGTTTCTTCGGGCAGGTCAGTAACACTCGCTGGGCAGCCGTCGACAACCACCTCGAGGATCGCACGGTCGAGCAGTGTCCGGCGCATGGCCGCGACATCGCCGGCGCCACCGGCAACGGCCAAATCGTCGCTATTCAATGGCCGAAAGCGAACCCGAAAGCGATCCGCCTGCGCCACCTCGAACGGTTCGTCTGATCGAGACGGCCCCCGGGAAAACTGCCGTGCGTCGAGATCGAACTGGAGCGCCGTGGCGCATGTCGGACACTCGGCGAAACAAGCCATGCGATTGCCGAACAGACGAGCACGCAATTGAAACAGCCAAGCATCGCGTTCGCCGATCGACAGCGTGGCGGGGTCCGCCACCTTCTCGGGCGGCGGCCAGGCTGCCAGCATCGTCAAGCCGCGGCGCGGCCAATCCTGTTCCGCGCCCCGCTCCCACACGGCGAGGATCTCTGCAGCGGACCATCCAGCCACGGTTATCAACCCCCGGCGTTCACGGTCGGCTCGGTGGGTTCAGAGACCTCGACGTCGCGCACCCAGCCTTCGTTTTCCAGTTTGATCGACTGGATCGCGATGGCATTGGCGTTGGCGTCCAGATCTGGTTGGGCTTGGAACTCGGAGACCCAGCAGCGGAAAACTTTATAGGCGATCGCTAGCTGACCCGCCTCGTTGTACATCTCTATAATGACATCCTTGCGAAAGTCTTTAAGCGACACTTCGGCACCCAAACCGGCACCGAAGTTCCAGACCTTATTGGCCCAATTCTCGAACTCACGGTCATGGGTCACGCCGCGCTCCAGTGAGATCGCTTCGTACTTGGTCCGCCCCGGCGATTTGCGCGAGGTGCTCGGATCGCCGCCTTCGCGGTGCTCGACCACCTCGGTGGTACGCTTGAGCGCACCGACTTTGCTCAAGCCTGCGACGTAGCGGCCATCCCATTTCACGCGAAATTTGAAGTTCTTATAGGGATCGAAACGATGGGTGTTGACGGTAAATTGCGCCATGGAATTCTCCTTGGAAGGCTAATTACGACTGAACCTGGCCGGCCATCTGCTGGATCTGCAGCACCACGAACTCCGCCGGCTTGAGCGGCGCGAAACCGACCAGAATGTTGACCACGCCGCGATTGATGTCGTTTTGTGTGGTGGTTTCGCTGTCGCACTTGACGAAGTACGCCTCGCGCGGCGTCCGCCCCTGAAAGGCGCCTTGGCGAAACAGGTCATGCATGAAGGCGCCAACATTGAGCCGGATCTGCGCCCACAATGGCTCGTCGTTGGGCTCGAAGACCACCCACTTGAGCGCCCGGAACAAGGACTTTTCAATGTACAGCGCGGTGCGCCGGACCGGGATGTATTTCCACTCCGAACCGACCTCGTCGTTGCCGCGCAGCGTACGCGCGCCCCACAGCACCGTGCCATAAACCGGCAGCGCCCGAAGACAATTGACCGCCTTGGGATTGAGCACCCCGTTTTCGTCGTTGGTAAGAACCGTTCGCAGTCCACTCACGCCAACCAGGCTCGCTTCGGTTCCCGCCGGCGCTTTCCACACGCCACGGTTGCTGTCCGTGCGCGCATAGAGTCCGGCGACAAAACCGCAAGGCGGAAACTCCGCGATGCGATTCTGTTGCTGTGGGTCGGGCGCCAGCACCCACGGAAAATAAAAAGCCGCATTGATAGCGTTGTCACCCGTGATATTGGCATCGGGGCCATTTTGCAGGCTCGTCACGCTGGCGGTGGCGACACTGTCGGCGATCAGGAAGGCACGCCGGTCGCGGCAAAACTTTTCCAGTTTTTGCACTTCCGCCGCCTTGGTCTCGCCGGGGACACAGAGAAGATTAAACAGATCGATGCGATCGAGATAATACACGCCGCCCACGCCGCTCGCCGGTTGGGCGGCAAGCTCGAAGTCGGCATCGTTGGGAGCCAAGACCTTGCCATCCTGGCCGTTCTTAAGCTTGGCGGCGGCGGGGATAACGCCGGAGGCGGGAATTGTCGTATCAGCGGGCGGAGTGGTCGCGCCGCCGACGATTTCGCCCTGCACCAACACCGATTCGTCCTTCAATACATTGACCACGAAACGTGGATCGGTCGCCGCCATCGACAGGTTGTCGAAGGCCTCCACGGTGAGCCCGGTGCCGTCGGCTTGAAGCTTGGCAAGACGCAATTGGAAACGATCGCTGTCGGGCGCCGGACGCGCGCGAACGATCGCCGCATAATCATTACCCCATTTACCTGGATTGGTAGCCGTAATCTTGAGCTTACCGTCTAAAGTTTCATTGGCAGCGACGGCGTTGTCCGCCGGCGTCGCTGAGCCGGTCATAACCAGCCGAACGATATAGGCGCGCTGCCCGCCATTGGCGAAAAAGTGGGACACGGCATAGCCCAAAAGACTGCGGCGATCCAAACCGCCGAACTTCCGGTCGTAGTCCGACCAGCTCAAGAGCAACTCCGCCCGGTCGGTGGCCCCCTTGGGCGCCCACCCAACGAAAGCCGCAATCGATGTCGCCACGCCGGTGATCGTGCGCACGCCGCTGGGAATTTCTTCGATGTAAACTCCCGGGTAACTGACAGCTACTGGCATGATACCTCCTTGATTCGATCAAGCTAAATTTTATCAAGCACGGAGAAAATCTTGAATTTCATCGACATGATCCTTGTCGAGACCGTAAAGGGTCACCGCAGCCCCAGTATTTTTCTTCGTCAGCCATCGTTTCTGTTCGGACAAGTACTCCAAGGCCTGGCGAACCTTACCGCAACTCTGGTGTGCGGTTTGCGCCGACAACCAGAATTTATGGATGCCGACCACCGTGTCTTTCGCGTCTGGATGATTAACCACGTGAATCAGAATGTCGCGGATCAGCAATGAGGAGTCATCGCTCGATTCGTCGCTTTGCACAACCTCAACCCTCTTTCTTGACTTGGGAATCGTAGCGCAAAATCGGCACCAAGCGGACCAAGTTGCCAAGTCACTCTTTCAATGGGCAAATTTTTTTGCGCAAGTATCCTAGTGCGGCGATTGAGACGCGCCGCGCTGTGTCATTCAAAACAAGAAACTTCAACGAATCATGAGACTTGCTGAGTGCGGCAAAAATGACCCGGTGGTGCGGCATCTTGTCCGCAGAGAAAATCGGCTCACGATCTGGCGGCAATGGTCGCGAATCAATTTGCTAGTTGGTGAAAACGCGTGAGCCGGACGATCTTCGAAGAGATCTCCCGGACCTGGAATATGCTGCGGAATCGGGGGTTATCTCGGCTCGGACGTGAAAGAATGGCGGTCTAGATGATGCTTACGTAGCAGGCGCTGGAACGATCGCCGTTCCTTACCGGCCGCCTGTGCTGCGTGGGTGACGTTTCCTTGATGTCGGACGAGCAGGCTCGCGAGATAGCGCCGCTCAAAGTTTTCAATGGTTTTAATCTTCGCCTCGCGCAACGACCGCCCCCCCACCGGCTGACCTGACGGAACCGAAGGCAGCTGGAGGTCTTCATCTGTAAGTAACGGCGATCGCGAAAACGTCAACGCACGGGTCAAAATGCTCTCCAGCTCGCGCACGTTTCCCGGCCAAGAGTAAGCCATGAGTTTATCCATCGCCGACGGCGAGAGCACAGCAATCGGTCGGCCATTTTCCTTGGCGAAGCGATCGAGAATGTGCGCCGTGAGCGGGACGACATCTTCTATTCGGTCGCGCAACGACGGCAACGACAGCGAAAGAGAATTGAGCCGATAGTAAAGGTCCTCGCGAAACTGGCCTGCTTCAACCCGTTTCAGCAGATCGGTATTGGTCGAGGCGATTACGCGCACGTCGGCTTTTGCCAAACGCGCCGAGCCCACCGGCCGGTACTCTCGATCCTGCAGGAAGCGCAAAAGCTTTGCTTGCGCCACCAGGCTCAAAACATCGACTTCGTCGAGAACGAGCGTTCCTCCCTCGGCTTCGGTGATGAGGCCCTTCTCAGCCGATTGGGCGTCCGTGTAAGCTCCTTTGACGTGGCCGAACAGCTCGTTTTCAAACAGATGATCCGGTAGGGCCGCACAATTGACGGGAATAAACGGATGACGCTGCCTACGGCTTCGATAGTGAATCGCGCGCGAAAAGAGCTCCTTACCAGTTCCCGTCTCGCCACAGATTAGAACCGTGGCGTCGGATTCAGCCAGAGGCAGAATATTTTTGATTGCGCGAACGAAACTCTCGCTTTGTCCCACGAGTGCACCGAAGTGCAACGCTTCATTGGCGCCCGGCTGTTCTGATGGAGCAGTTGTTATTCCCCTGGATTGGAGGAGGCGCCTGATGCGAAGAAGTAATTCGGACTCATGGAACGGACAAGACAGGAAGTCATCGACCGAGTTTAGAGCGGACTGAATTTCGTTTGTCGGACGGTTAAACCCAGGACAAACCACCGCCAGGAGCGCCGCGCGCGTCCATCGTTCCTTGCATGAGTCGATCAGCTTCTGAATGCCGCACTCTATCGGACACATCAGCAAAACGATATCCGGTGAGAAAGAGGTCGTTGCCGGGAGACGATCTGCGGATATCGCCTGTATCTGGGCGAAACATGCCGAGACTCGAAGCTGCTCTAATAAGGTGTCACAGCGATTCGTCGCGCAAAGAGACGCGCTCTCGCCGATAATGATCGCCCTTGGTCTCCGATCCAACGGACCAACGTCACAGGGAACTGCGCTTGGCGCATTCATCCGTTCCATAGCTTCCTCAACGCCGCCTCGAATCTCAGGGCAAAAACGCCGGAAGACGCAAAGGACGAGCCAGTCTACTGGCTATTTCCCAACTAGGAGTAAGCAATTACAATGCTTGACAAATCTTAGGCAGGGCCGACCTTTTCGAATCTTGAGTAAGTCGGAAATGTATGCATTTGGATACACTGGCGTAGGCAGTTTAGTTCAGTCAGTCGGCTCTCGGGTTGCCGATTACTGCGCTTCTATTTACCTGCTTGCACTATAAATCTTGATTGCCAAGAACGTTAAGCGATTGATTGTTAGGAAATTTGGAGCGGGCGACGGGGATCGAACCCGTGACGTCCAGCTTGGGAAGCTGGCATTCTACCGCTGAATTACGCCCGCTCAGAACAAGGGTAGAAGTGCAATTGAAATGTATGGAATTGTTCCTGGCTTGTCAATGTAAGACTCGCTTTCGTAGGGGTCTACCAGCGGCAGCCAAATCATTCCAACGCCTTGCATGAGCACGTTCACTTAATTATGGTGGTCACCGGAGGTCAAACAATGCAGTACAAGACTTTAGGGCGGACGGGCCTGCGCGTCAGCGTCATCGGTCTCGGCACGATGGTCCACGGGGGCCACTTCGGGCCGATGAAAGACGAAGAATCGCTTGCCGCCATCGACACCGCGCTCGAATTGGGAGTGAACTTCATCGACACTTCGGACGCCTATGGCGCCGGCTACTCGGAGACGCTGCTCGGCAACGCGCTCAAGGGCCGGCGCGACAAGGTCATTCTAGCCACCAAGGGCGGCAACGTCATGGTTGGCCCCAATAAGGGCAAGAGAATTTTTGCGCCGGAATATATCGACGACGTGCTGCACGGAAGCTTGAAGCGGCTCCAGACCGATTGGATCGATCTTTACCAACTGCATAATCCCGACGTCGAAGTGATTGAGCGCGGGGAAGTATGGGAGGTTCTTGAAAAGCGCAAAAAGGAAGGCAAGATCCGTCACTACGGCGTGTCGATCAACACCATGGCCGAGGGCATCGCGGCGGCCAAGGGCGGGCGCGCCGAGACGATTCAGGTGGAATATAGTTTGCTCCAACAAGAACCCGCAGAAGAGATTTTTCCACTCGCTCAAGCCGCCAACGTGGGCATCATCGCGCGGCTGCCGCTGAAGCGCGGTATCCTCACGGGGAAATTGACCCAGACCGACGAGCAGAGGTTCCAAGGGGAAGACGTCCGCGCCCGCAGCTTTAAAGGAGAAGCCTTTGCGAAGGAATTGGCGAAGGCGGAAAAACTGCGCTTTCTTGTCCACGGGCCGGTCAAGAC
>ORMF011954378.1_pt1 | contig 17481 bp, 17 predicted proteins | sample 1779871 | NCBI WGS metagenome assembly ORMF01 (sample SAMEA104232316, study PRJEB22302) | groundwater metagenome | biome: forest; feature: aquifer; material: groundwater | place: USA | collected 2011-08-07 | depth 5.4 m
GACAGGCCAATTGATCGGATTCAAAAAATCGCCGCACAATTTGTCGCGCGGAAAAACCGCCCGGTCGATCAGCGTCACGTGATAGCCCTGTTGCGCCAGAGTGATCGCGGTCGCGCTGCCCGCCGGTCCGGCGCCGACAATGGCGACGTCAAATTGAGTCATCGCCCGCCTCCAAACCGAATCGTAGCGGCCATGCGAAAGGGAAAAACCGAAAACATTTCTACCTCTCCAGTGTCGGATTGGCGCAAAAGATCGAGCCATTCTTTAAACGTGAACGCGCGCCGCACCGATAGCGGCGCGTCGGTCAGCGTCATGATGTTGCGCGTCGTAAGTTTGGTCAGCAAACGGATGCCATGATAAGCCAGCGGATGTCGCACCAGATCGCTGATGATAATTCCACGGCGTGCCAGCTTGGCCCACTGCTTTAACAGTTCGATTATTTTCGCTTCGGCAAAGTGATGGAGAAACTGCGATGCCACGACAAAATCGAAAGAGCCAGGCGAAAACGGCGCCGCGCCGGCGTCGCCTTGAATAATTTCGATGTCGGAAAGATTGGCGCTGCGTTGAGCGGCGATTCGCGCCGTCGTCGGGTCAGCCTCCAAGCCAACGATTTTTGCGCCCACGCCGCGCCGCCGCAATTGCGCCAGCACCAGCGCCGGAATATCGGCGCTGCCGGTGCCGACGTCGAGCAAAGAGACATGTTCCAGCGGCGCGCGCCGAAGAATATGATTCAATGCCAACACCACGCTCCGCGAGCCATTCAAAACGCTATTGAGCAGGCGCAGATTGCGCAAATCGCCCGCCAGCAGCTCAGGATCGTTGCCGGGAGAATCCATCAGCTCTTTTTCGTAACTGCGCTTCACCCGAGGTCCCCACGCGCGATCACCAAGGCGGAATTCTTCGAGCCAAAGCCGAGGCAATTACACAAGGAAATTTCCGCCGACTTGGCGATGCTGTGATTGGGAATATAGTTAAGGTCGCACTCGGGGTCGGACTCTTCGAGATTGATCGTCGGCGGCAAAAACCCGCCATTCATCGCGCAAATCGCCGCCGCGGCGCCGGCCGCGCCCGAGGCGCCCTGAGGATGGCCGATCATCGATTTGACCGAACTCATCGGCAGATCCTTGGCCAGTTTGCCAAAACATAACTTTGCCGCGAGGGTTTCGGTTTTATCATTGAGCAGAGTTGCAGTGCCATGCAGCGCGACGTAACCGACTTCGTCTTTGGCCAGCTGCGCATCTTCAATCGCCACGCTCATCGCTCGTGCCGGCTCCTCACCGCTCGGGTCGAGACGAACTCGGTGATAGGCATCGCAGGTGGAAGCATAACCGCGCAGCTCGGCATAGATCGGCGCGCCGCGTGTCAAAGCCGTCTCGCGCTCCTCAAGAATCAATATCCATGCGCCCTCGCCGAGAACGAAGCCGTCCCGCCCGCGATCGAACGGCCGAGAGGCCCGCGCCGGCTCATCGTTGTGCGATGTCGACACCGCCTGCATAACGCAAAAGCCCTTCATGATCGCCGGCGTGATCGTCGCGTCGGCGCCGCCGGCGACAAAATGATCGGCCAAACCGAAACGAATGAGATTGAACGCGTAACCGAGGGCGTCAGTAGAACTGGTGCAGCCGGTGGAAATGACGTGGCTCGGGCCGTGAAAACCGAAGTGAATCGACAGCTCGCTCGAAAGCGAGCCGATGGTCGAGCTCGACACGTTGTAGGCGCTGATCTTGCGCAGTTGATCGCGGTAATAAAGCCGATACTGCTCTTCGACAAAGTCCGCCGCGCCGCCGCCGCTGCCGAGGATCACGCCCCAGGACTGTTTTTCCGCCAAGCTCATTCGTTCGGGACAAACTCGCGCGCGCCGCAGCGCTTCTCTGGTCGCAGCGATTGCCAAGTGCACCGCGCGGCCGGTGCGTTTAATGTCTTTGGCGGGCAGGAATTTGTCCGCTTCGACGTTTCGCACCTCGCCGGCGACGCGGCAGGAAAGCGCGCCGGGATCGAAGCAGGAGATGGTATCGATGCCGCTGCTACCCTGGCGCAGCGACTCTTGAAAGGCATCGACACCGACGCCGTTAGGGCTCACGACACCGACACCAGTGACGACAACGCGCCTGGGTTCTGAACCAACGCCGCGAAGGCTCATTCTATTCGACCGCATCCTTTCGATCGCCGTCTGAACGTATCCTGTTTCATGTCGTTAAACATTGGAATATTTCCAGATCGTTCTCAATGCACCAGGCGACCATGGTTGGAATACCCGCGCCGGCGCCGACCGAAGCAAACCGAGCAAGCCGCGCACAACCACCCAAAGCTTGCGCGTGCCGGTAACGTAGCCGCGCTGATCCCAGGCATGGGCGCCGCGTTCTAATATTAGCGAGCCGATCTCGGAATAAACTTGGCGCGCCGCGGCCACAGCCGCAGCGGAGCGAAAGGATAAATGCCACAACCCGGCATCGCCGGAACGATAGTAAGCATCGGCTTCACGCAGCAGGCGGCGCGTCAACAGCGCTAATTTTTCTCGGTTGTGAGACGCGGCGATTTCCGCCGGCTCGATGCCGGCCTCGCTCATCCAGCTCAAAGGCAGATAGATTCTACCCATGCTTGCGTCTTCAACGATATCGCGAGCGATGTTGGTGAGCTGCATGGCGATCCCCAAGTCGGCGGCATGTTTGAGCGCGCTTTCATCGCGCAATCCCATGACATGGGACATCATTAAGCCGACCGTGCCGGCGACGCGGTAACAGTAAAGTAAAAGTTCGCGCAAGGTCGCGTACCGTGTGCCCCGAACATCCATCGCCATGCCTTCAATCAATTCAAGCGCGTAATGCGCCGGTATGCCGTAGCGGTGCACGATATATTGCAATGCGATGAACACCGGTTCTTGTTGCGCCTCGAAGGAGAACGCCGATGCTGTTTTGTCCCTCAATGCCTTCAAGCGCCGGTCGAGCTCAGCGCGATCGCCCGCCTTGCCGGCTTCATCCCCCTGATCGTCGCAGTAGCGACACCAACCGTAAAGGAAAACCGCCGCGTCGCGGGTCTGAGGGTCAAAAAGTTTAGCGGCAAGAGAAAAACTTTTCGAGCCCTTGGTGATGATGTCGCGGCACTCGCTTAGCGCCGCGCGCACTTCCGGCGTTAGCTCATCAGGCATAGGACACTTCCTTCGGTTTGATCGGCGAAGTCGCCAAAACCGATTTCATATCGTCAAGAATCAGATTAGCAGTTGCCTTGGCGGAATTGACCACGCCGGGGATACCCGCGCCAGGATGCGTGCCGGCGCCGACGAAATAAAGTCCGCGAATTTTTCGGTCGCGGTTGTGCACGCGGAAGTAAGCGCTCTGCGTGAGGCGCGGCTCCAATGAAAATGCCGAACCAAAATGCGCATTGAGCTCGCTCTTGAAATCGGCCGGCGTAAAAATCCTCTGGGTGACGATCGACGCCGTAAGACCGGGCATATAGCGTTGTTCCAAATAGTTGAGAATTTTTGCCGCGTAGCGCGGCCCTTCGACTTGCCAGTCGATCGACAGCTTGCCCAGATGCGGCACCGGCGAAAGCACGTAAAAAGCTTCGCAGCCCGGCGGCGCCAACGACGGATCGGAGCGTGTCGGTGCATGGAGATAAAGCGAAAAATCGTCGGCGAGCCGGCCGCGCTCAAAAACATCGCCCAATAGCTCGCGGTAGCGTGGTCCGAAGATGACGTTATGATGCTCCAAGTTGGGATATTTTCGCTTGGTGCCGAAGTAGATCAGAAACAGCGACATGCTGTATTTTTTGCGCCCGAGCCTGCGGCTCATCGCGGCGGCACGCGGTTCATCCTTGAGCAGCGCATCATAAGTGTGAACCACATCGGCGTTGCTGACGACTAAATCGAAACATTCTTCTCGGCCCGTTTTAGTTTGCAGTCCCGCCACCGCGCCGTCGCGGGTAACGATCCTGTCGATTTCCGAGTTGTAGCGGATCTCGCCGCCCAGTTCCTGGAATAGTTTTACCAGCGCCATAACCAGCTGGCCGGTTCCCCCCTTGGGGAAATAAACTCCCCACTTGCGCTCGAGGCAGTGAATCAAAGTGTATATCGAAGTGGTCGTAAACGGATTGCCGCCGACCAAGAGCGAATGGAAACTAAAAAGCTGGCGCAAATGCGGATCGCGAATATGTTTGGCGACTACGCTATAAACCGAGCGATAGGCTTCGAGCCGAATCAGCTGCGGTGCCACCGCCACCATGCTTGATAGACTCAAAAACGGCACGTGGACCAATTTCTCGTAGCCTTCGTGAAAAACTTCTTGCGAGTATTTTAAAAACTTTTGATAGCCCGCCCAATCGGCCGGCGACTTAGCGCGAATCTGTTTTCCCAGCGCGCCATCGTCATCCGAGTAATCGAACTGATAACCATCGTCCCAGAACAATCGGTAAAATGGCGTGACCGGCATCAGCTCAACGTAGTCGCGCATCGATTTACCGGCAACCGCAAACAACTCTTCGAGACAATGCGGCGCAGTGATCACCGTCGGTCCGGCGTCGAAGGTAAAACCGTTGTCACGATACACGTAAGCTCGCCCGCCGGGCTGATCGCGCTTTTCAAACATAACCGTTTGAATGCCGGCCGCTTGTAAACGAATAGCCGCCGCCAGCCCGCCGAAGCCGCTGCCGATCACCGCTGCCCGCGATTTACTCGTAAGCACAAGCGATCCCCTCTCCCAAGGTCCTTAACTCGTCGTAGGCGCAACGCGACCAGATGATCCGGCGCTCTTCCAGATTACTGATTAATTTGGCAAAAACCTGCTCCATGTGACGAGTGGCGCTGGCACGAGCGGCGACCACAAGCTCATGCTTGGCAAGCCACGCCTCGATATCCTTGGCGTCCGGCAACCTAGCGACGGCGCCGACGAAGCGAGCATAGTCCTTGGGCGAACTGTTGTCGGCCGCCCAAGCCCAGGCAAAGGAAGGGCGGGACAGAATAAAGTCTTCGTATTGCTTCGATGGCTCACGGGCGCCGGTAACATTTCCGATGTCGTCAAACATCTGTAACCCGACGCCGAGTTCACGGCCAAAATCATCCAAAGCCGCAGTGGTCTTTTCGTCCGCGCCGGCGATCAATCCGCCTAAAACCATGGCGAAGCCAGTAAGCGCGCCCGTTTTGAGCGCCAATGAGGCAAGACACACTTCAGCGACGCAATCCTGATCAAGCGTTTCGACTCGAGTCCCTAAATCCATGGCTTGTCCGAAATGGGCGCGCAAGAGCGTGCGATGATACGCCTCGTATGCGGCGAGAGTCGACGCTTTGGGTAAGTCTAAATCTGCCACTAACTGAAACGGCCAAAAATAAAGCCAGTTCCCCGCATTGAGCGCCAGCGGCAGTCCATGCCGCACATGCAGAGCCGGCATACCGCGACGCATCTGGCTGCCGTCTTCAATATCATCGACAATCAATGAACCAGCGTGGATCAATTCCAGTACTTGAGCACCGGTTCGAATTCTCCGAGCCGCGGCCACCGACGACTGCGCCTCAGTGTTAAGCAGCCGATAGGCCATGTTCACGAGCGTGCCGCGAATCTTCTTACCGTGATTCGACGTCAGCTCGCTCACTGGGTCGATAAGCGCCGCTCGCAATATTTTTCCGATCTGGCCGTCGGCATCCAGCCCCAACAAGCTGCTCAGGCGCCCGCCGAACGGCAACTCTTCATCGGAGCTATTGTTCGATCGAAATTTATTGGCTACATCCACGATCGCTCTGAGATCGCTTCTTTTGGTTGACGACAACATCTTACCTTACTCCTTAACTCACCTATTGTTCACGACTAATCAACTGTTCCGGAGGCACATTCAGCGCGTTGGCAATCCGAATCACCACATCCAAACTGGGATTTTGCTTGCCGCCCTCTACCGAGACCAGATAGGCGCGCGTCAACTTAGTGGCCTTGGCTAAATCCTCTTGCGTCCAACCGGTCTTTTGGCGCAGTGCGCGAATTCTGCGGCCCAGCTCTATCAGAACCTCACTAAGCAGTACATCGGAAAGAATCGGTTTAAAAAACTTGCGCGCCAGTCGGACGCCCTCGACCAGACTCGTCGCAACCTCGACACCGTCAAACTCGCTTTTCGAATTGAGAATCTTTTTTCCGACAAATCCGCCGATGATAATTTTTGGCCGGTCAGGAATCGTCATCAATCCCTTCAGCAAAATGCGCATCGCCCTCAAATTCGCTTCCAATGTAACCGACAAGCACAACAGGTCCGGCCGCCGCGCTTCAACGATTTCGATCAGCGCGCGAGTCGGAACGTCGGGCCCTAAAAAATCCACCGACCACCCTTCCAACTGAAACAGATCCGCCACCATCCGCGCGCCGAGATGATGCCGTTCTCCCTCAACGCACGAAACCATTACGCTATAGGGAACCGGCCGCGGCAGGGATTGCATAAGCCGCAATTTTTCCATCTGACCGAGCGTGATCTGGGTTGCTAAATGCTCCTGGGCAACGTTGAGTTTACCCTCGCACCAAAGTTCGCCGACCTTAACCATCGCCGGCGCCAACACGCTCTGGTAGATTTCGGCTAAACCGACCTTGGCAGCGACAAGCTTAGCAACAGCGTCGGAGGCCGAATTAAGATCGCCAGCCAAGAGCGCCTGCAAGTAACGCTCGTTGCTATGGGCCGGATTAATCTGAATTGCCTTGCGCGCCATATTGAAAAGTTATTCTCGTCAAAGCCTGAGCGATTCAAGAGCATGGAGAACGGTCGGAAATTTAAATTGGTAACCCAAACTAAGCGCCGCCTGCGGCACCGCCCTCTGGCCCGTCAGTAACATCTCCGCCATCTCGCCCAACATCAGCGACAATAGCGGCGCTGGCACCGGCGCCCATGACGGGCGATGGAGTACTTTCCCCAGCGCCTTGCAGAATTCACTCATGGTTACCGGGTTCGGCGCGGTAAGATTGAATGGGCCTGAAGCCTTTTCATTCTTGATGATAAATTCGATCAACCCCACGTGGTCGCTCAAGTGAATCCACGGAAACCATTGTTTGCCGTTGCCGAGACTTCCGCCGACGAAAAATTTAAATGGCGGCACCATCTTGGCGAGCGCACCTTTCCCTTTGCCCAAAACGATTCCAGTGCGGAGCAGCGCGACACGAACGCCGAATTCTATGGCTTTGTTTGCTTCCGCTTCCCAATCTACACAAAGTTGGCCGAGAAAGTTGTTACTCGGAGCGTTCGCCTCACTAATCGTTTCATCCCCATGCGGTCCGTAGTAACCGACGGCAGAAGAACTGAGCAGAAATTTCGGTTTCGCCTTCGCCTTGCGAATCGCGCCGACCAGCGCGCGAGTTGTCTCCATACGGCTGCTTCGAAGCTTTTCTTTTTGCGACATACTCCAGCGTTTGCCGGCGATCGGTTCGCCGGCGAGATGAATGATTCCGTCCGCGCCATCGACCGACCTCTCCCACTCGCCGTCCGCTCCAGGCTGCCACGACAACCATCTTTTTTTCGCTAGGATTTTGTCCGCTGGAGGCGTTCTGCTCAGCAACACAAGCGTATGGCCGTCGCATGACAACCGCTCCGAAAGAACAGAGCCGATAAAACCCGATGCACCGGTGAGCACCAAATTCATTGCGATTGCCTCATGGAGCGGTGATTTAACACCGCCAAAACATGAAGTCAAGTATAGTTGACTAAATTTTTTATTATGACATATATATCTATCATGACTTCAATTGATGCGGTTGGCGAAAGACCCAAATTGGGTATCAGTGCATGTTTGCTTGGGCAAAAGGTTCGTTTTGACGGCGGCCACAAACGCGAGCCGTTTCTCACCGAACTGTTTGGTAAGTTCGTCGAGTGGATGCCGATCTGCCCGGAAGTCGAAGTCGGCATGAGCGTGCCGCGCGAGACCGTGCGGCTAGTCGGCATGCTGAACCATCCGCGCATGATCGCAGAGAAGTCCGGCAAAGATTGGACTGAGCAGATGAATCGCTTCGCCGCTAAACGTGGCCGCGATATCGCTGAAAAAAACTTGTCGGGCTATGTATTCAAAAAAAACTCGCCGAGCTGCGGTATGGAGCGCGTCAAAGTCTATAATTCCAAAGGCATGGCGGAGCGAAAAGGCCGCGGCCTTTTCGCCGCGGCGCTGATGACTCGATGGCCGCTACTGCCCGTCGAAGAGGAAGGCCGGCTGAACGATTTGAAGCTTAGAGAAAACTTCATCGAAAGAGTGTTCGCCTACCATCGCTGGCAGCAAGCAAATTCGCAGCGTAGCTCTGCGGGGGCGCTGGTGCGCTTTCACACGGTTCACAAATATTTATTGCTGGCTCACAGCGAGCGCCACTACCGCCAACTCGGTCGTCTCGTGGCGGCAGCAAAGCAACGATCGCTTGCCGCGGTATACGACGACTATGGCCGGGTTTTTATGGAGGTGTTAGCGGTTCACGCTACAGAGAAGACCCATGCCAATGTCTTGGACCACATGATGGGCTACTTCTCCAAGCAGTTGACCGCTACTGAGCGACAAGAATTGGTGCAATTGATCGGCGACTTCCGCCGCCAGCTCATTCCTTTGATCGCGCCGATCACCATGATCCGCCACTACAGTAAAAAATACCAAGTCGAATACCTGCAAGGGCAGCTTTACCTCGAACCCAATCCTAAGGAACTGATGCTGCGAAACCACGTCTGAGCGACAGCGTTAGCTCAAGGGCTAACAAACACTATCATGAAGACTTACTGGCTGAGAAAATCTGTTTGGCTAGGCCAACCCCGCGCTAAAGTATTCGAGTTCTTTGCCAACCCCGGCAATCTCGATCGTCTCACGCCGGCATGGCTCAATTTCGCGATCTTGACTCCGGCGACGAGCCAAATAAAGCAGGGCGCCATACTGGACTACAAGCTACGCATTCGCGGTATACCGATTCGCTGGCAGAGTGAGATCGCCGTCTGGGAACCGCCGCACCGTTTTGTCGACCGGCAAACCAGAGGCCCCTACTCCCTTTGGGTCCACGAACACACCTTTGAGGAATGTGACAACGGCACATTGGTCGGCGACAACGTCGAATATGCCGTTCCTGGCGGAACCTTGGTGCGAAAATTTCTGGTCGCTCCCGATCTGGAGCGAATATTTAACCATCGCCACAAAATATTAGAAGAACTATTTAACCCGGCGAAGATAATACAGTCACAACGAACCGGCTCTTAGAAATCCTAGATCGTGCCTCTTTCCAAAGCGGCCACGCGAGCGATATAAGCCTTGCTGTTGAACTTGCGCGATGTGCTGGCGAAGGACATATACCGTACCTTGCCGTAAATCGGCCGCTCCGGCCCCCATGCCCGGTCGTGCTTGCCGACAATCGCCCAGGCGATTCCAGCGTAGCCATTGGGATCGCGACCGTCCAATTCATAGCGATCGTTGAGCCGAACGGCGATCTGATATGCGGCCTGCGGCGATTCGGTCCACTCAAGAATCTTTTTCGCCCAATACATCCGCAGGTAACCGTGCATCCAACCCGTCAGCACCATTTGCTTTTGCGCGGCGTTCCATAGCGGATCATGGGTTTCGGCGTCTTCCAATTGCTTCTCGCTGTAAAGATACTGCCTGAGGTCCCGAGCGTGTTTGCGGTGCGTGACGTCTGCCCAAGGCTCGCAAGCATCGAAGTTTTCGTAGTTGCAGTTAAAGCGAACGAAATTAACGGCCAGTTCTCGGCGCACGATCAGCTCCTCTAAGAACGCCTTGCGATCTTGGGCTGGGGCGTCTGTGCGTGGCACCGCGAGTGCCACGCGTTGCACTCCGATATGGCCGAAATGAAGATAGGGCGACAACTGACTCGTGCCATCGAGATCGGGTTTGTTACGCTGGGTAGCGTAACCTTTGAGCCGGGAACGAAGAAACCTTTCGAGGCAGAGCTGCGCTTCTTGGGAACCGCCATGAAAGTGTTTTGACGGCGCAACGCCGCGGTCGATAGGGAAATTATCGAGCAGCGACAGATTCGAGACTAAAGATTGGACGCGCGATGGCGTGCGCCAGAGAAACTTCGCCGCCGGATTTCTTACTTCTCGCAAAAATTGCGGCAGCAAAGCGTGGATCTTCGGACGGATCGTTCGCGCTCCGTAGTGCTCCTTGGTTAGCAGCTTTGACGGCACCACCACGTCAGCGTCAACCGTCCAAAACGGCACGCTGATTTTCTGCGCAATTCTAGTTTTCGTACGCTCGGCCTCCATCAATGGATTTTCATCTGCGATGACCAAACAAGGCCGCACCCCAGAACAAAATCGCAACAGCCCGTGGTCTGGAAAGCGCCGCACAACCAAGCCGACTTTTCTCTTTTGCAGGTCCGCGGCAATATCCCCGAGCCCATCGACAAGAAATTGATAGTGGCGAAGATTGCCGTGATGAGAGTGCGGCACGAGTTGAAGAAAAACCACCACAGGCTTGCCAAGACGATTACCAGTCTCGATGGCGGCCGTGAGCGCCGGATTATCGACTGCTCTTTGGGCGCGCTGCATCCAGTAAACCACGCATTTTCCGTCCGGGTCCGGCTCTCCGGAGCGGCGAACGGTCAGCCTTGGATCGCCGAGAATAGAGTCCAGTGATTTCATCCGACTCTGAATTTCTCGTCCTGACAGACCGTGGCGATGGCGTGCAGCATCTTACCGAACATCAATTTGTGCAGAGGATACAAGACGTACCAATACATCAATCCGGCGACACCGATGGGATCGAAGATCGCAGTTTGGCGAATTAACGAGTTGGTCCCTTTAATTTCAACGACAAATTCCAGCCACGCCCTGCCAGGAAGTTTCATTTCGGCAGCCAGGAGGAGTCGTTTATTTTTCTCGAAAGCCTCGACGCGCCAGAAGTCGAGAGTATCGCCGACCTGAAGCATTTCGCGATCGCGCCGACCCCGGCGCACACCAACACCACCGAATAATAAATCCACGAAGCCGCGAACTTGCCACAACCAGTTGCCGTAGTACCAGCCGGTTGCACCACCGATGCGCCGGATCGGGCGAAATGCGTCTTCCGCGTCGCAGTTCACGGATACTTCCCGCGAATCAACGATCCGATTGCCGTAGCGCACGCCACCCCAGCTGGAATCATCGCCTCGCGATGACAGGGCATCGGACCACTTGGTGGCGGCGAACTCGCGGTCCTCATTTACGATCGCACGGGCAATTATTTCTCTAACGCCTTTGGGTCTGACCGAGAATAGCTTGAGCGCGATCGGATCTCGCACCACCGTCGGATTGCGAATGCTGTCGATCAATTTGCGGCCGACACGGGCGTAGACAGGAGTTACCAGACCGAGCCAAAGACTCGACAAGCGCGGCGTCAATACCGGCACGGAAATCATCAATCTGCGGAGATTTCTCTGCCTGGCATACTCGCGCATGATGTCCTGGTAGGACACTTGATCGGCGCCGCCAATCTCGATGATGCGGCAGCCCCTTGCAGGAAGATCCAAGGCTTCGAGCAAATAACTAACCAGGTCTTCAATGCCGATCGGTTGTGCGGCGATCGAAACCCACGCGGGGCAGATCATCACCGGCAGCCGTTCCACCAAAGCGCGAATTATCTCAAAGGAAAGACTTCCCGAGCCGATGACGATCGAGGCGCGGAACTCGATCACCTCGCCGCCTGCACTACGTAAAGCTGCGCCGACTTCCTGGCGACTGCGTAAATGCGTCGACAGCGCGCCTTCGCCCAAGCCGCCAAGGTAAATTATTCGCTGAACGTTAGCCTGTTGCGCAGCGTTTGCAAAGTTGCTGGCTGCTTGGCGGTCTTTTTCTTCGAATGATTCGGCTGAGCCCATCGAATGGACCAGATAATAAGCCGTGTGCACGCCCGTCAACGCGGCGCTGAGAGACTCCGGCTCGAAACAGTCGCCAAAGATGACTTCTGTATTTTCACCGACCCGTCCGAGCAATGCCTGGGGTCGTCGGGCGATGCAGCGCACGTGATAGCCGTGATTTTCCAGCGATTGCAGCAATCGGCCGCCGACGTATCCGGTGGCGCCGGTCAATAGGATGAGATTTTGAGTATCCATGGTCGCGTTATTTGGCGGACAGGCTTTGTTTCGACGACAAGCTATGACGATCGTGCGAAGTCAGTTATATAGTTAAAGCGTAGCAAAGCCCAGTCGCGCACTTTGCTAACGCGCATCGCTTTGATTTTCGTGTAAAAAGGGAAAGCCCAACCAAACTTGGCATTTATCTTATGACTGGACTGAATCTTCCGAAGCCGTTCGACGGCGTTGAACATCAATCCTTTTGCTGGCAGGCGGGCGATCACGCCGCCTTGCTGCTTCACGGCTTTCCTGGCACGCCGGCGGAAATGCGCCCGCTGGGAACCGTCCTTCAAGACGCTGGCTGGACCGTGCACGGAATGATGTTGCCTGGCTTAGGAGCCGATATCGCGACCTTGGAGGAACGGCGATTTGAGGATTGGTCGGACGCCGCAAAACAAGCCATGGAAGAATTGAAGCGGCGGCACTCCGTGGTGATCTTGGTAGGCTACTCCATGGGAGGCGCCTTGGCATTACACACGGCGATCGAACAGCGACCCGCTGGACTCGTTCTACTCGCGCCGTTTTGGAGTTTCGGCGAGCGCTGGATCAGGCTCTTGTGGCCGGTGATTAAATTACTCTTTCGCCGCGTCAAGCCGCTGAAACACGCCGATTTCTCCGCGACGGACGTTCGCCTCGGACTACAAAGGATGTTTAAGAACATCGATCTAGAAGACCCGCAGATTCAGCAATCGCTGCGCCAGATTACCGTGTCGCTGAAGCCGATCACCCAAGTCCGTCAGCTGGGTCTCAGCGCATTTGAACGGGCCGAGCAGCTCGATATTCCGACCTTGGTGATTCAGGGCAGCCACGACAAAGTCGTTAGCCCTTTATGCACGGCTCGCCTGATGCACCGATTTCCGAACCGAGTCCAATACCAGGAGGTTAATGCAGCCCATAACCTCGTCGACCCGCAAAGCAGCGCTTGGTGCCAAATCAAAGATAACCTCCTAGTATTTGTCGAATCAGTTAGAGATCAGACTCGAAACGGGCCTGACGCCGTTCGCATGCAATAGTGTAGTCCACGAAAAAAACTGTTAAACATAAGACAGACCGCAAAAAACAAGAATCTTTCATGAGGCCTAAGTTCTAACGCGCAGCACGTGCCGCGCCAAGATATTTTGGTGTAGTCAAATGCAAAACCTCAAGCTTAAACCGTTCAATGATTTTCTAAATCATCTCCCTAGCAATCGCGTAATCTGGATAACAGCGCTTATAGTCGCTTGCGGGTTATCCGCGAAAGTTTCCAACGCTCAGGAAGATCTGCTGCTGCCACCTGGCGTCTATCGCCTGGAAATGATTATGGCATCGACAACCCGCGTGCCGTTCTTCGGCACCTCGAAGTCAGCATCCAAGTCGGTTTCCCTGGTCGAGATCAAGCGCGAGGGCGAAGGTTTGATGCAGTCTCACAAAGCCTGCGATTTTCGCGTGCTCGAGGATTCGAAATTTATCAAAATGATTTTCCCGGAGAAATTCGTCGCGGCGCTGGCAAAACATATCTACCCTCTGCAATTCGACAAAGACGCGCAAGGTTGGCGTTACCGCGCCGACCTCGGCGTTGAACGAATCGGTTACAAATCGAACGGCAATGAGACGTCGCTGCCGACCAAGATCGATGACCCGGCAGTGTACGACTGGGACGGCGACGGCCAACCGGGCGCCACGCTCAAAATTTCAATACCGCTGTTACCCGACGGCGAGTTATACGTCGTGCAACGCGGCCACTCGATCCTCAACGGACGCATCGTCCAACCGGGAAGAGTTGAAGGCGGGATCGAAACCCGCCTATTCGAACAACGGGTGCTCGGCGCCTGGCCGGGTTTCTTGAATCAATCGGCGGAAATCGAACCGGACCCCAAAGAAAGCCGCTTCACGCTCACCCAAATTCCCACGGGCAGCACTTGCGAAAGTCTGCGCTCAGCCCCCAAATCCTAATCTTATTGCAACGCTTTATGCTTGGCTTCGACGAACCAAAACGGCGCATTGAGTATTCGGATCGGCCTAGCTTGGAGCGCGTCTGCATCATCCTGCCGGTCCTAAATGAAGCGAAAAGAATCGGCTGCTGTCTCGACAGCCTGATCGCGCAGCCGGAAGAGGCGAGCGAGATACTGGTCGTCGATGGCGGCTCCACCGACGGCACGCAAAAGATCGTCGATCGCTATCATTCGCTCGACGGGCGGGTGCGGCTAATTGACGCCAGCCCGATGGACCCGCGCTGGACGGGTAAAGCCTGGGGACTTAATTTTGCCCTTCAGCATTCGAGTCAACAATGCACTTGGATACTCACTGTCGACGCCGATGTTTGGGTGTCGCCCAAGCTGGTTCGTTCTTTGCTCGCCCACGCGAAAAAAACCGGCGTCAGCACATTCTCCGTCGCCACCCATCAGCATCTCTCCGGCAGACTCGAAGCGCTCATTCATCCGGCGATGTTGACGACGTTGATTTATCGTTTTGGATCGCCCGGTCGAGCCCGACGCGACATCCATAAAGTTCAAGCCAACGGCCAATGCTTTTTGAGCCAGCGTAAACTCTTGATCAAAACCGATGCCTTTCGCGCCGCCCAATCATCGCTCTGCGAAGACATAACCATCGTGCGCCGGCTCGCTGAACGCGGCCAAGCTGTCGGATTTTACGAAAGCGATGGCCTGGTCGACGTCGCCATGTATGATCATTGGCGCGAATCATGGAATAACTGGCCGCGCTCGCTGCCCATGCGCGATCAATACTTTGGCTGGCGCGAGGCTGTCGGACTGATCGGTATCTTGCTAATCCAAGCATTGCCGTTGCCAGCATTTTTGCTGGGAATTATTTTGCATGGGCCGCTATCGTTTTTGATCCTCTCGGGCTTTCTGCTCCTGATGCGCATTGGCGTGCTCTTCGGCCTAGCGCGCGCGTATCCGGCCAAACCTTGGACCTACTGGCTCTCGCCTCTTGCCGACCTACCCGTCATACTTCGGATCATTCAGTTCGCGCTCCGCAAAAGGCACATCTGGCGCGGCCGCACCTACATGCGCGGCAAAGGCGGAACCTTCGAGCCGCTGACTCAATCAGACTAACAGTTTCGCATGACGAGCCTAGCAGAATTCTTCATCGACAAATCCATGCGGCTGATCGCCCGCTATTTGGCAGCGGGAAAATTAACAACCATCGCCAGCGGCACGGAGAATCTCCCCACCCACGGCCCTGCGCTCATCGTCGCGCGCCACTATCATCATCTCTTCGATGGCCTGACATTGTTCGCCGCCGTGGAGCGCCGCTTTCATATCGTCGTAACCATGGACTGGGTGCAAAATCGCCGCACGAAGTTTTTCATGGAAGCGATCAACCGCATGGCGCGCTGGCCCATGCTGCTGCGACGCGAAGCGTTAGAACGGCATGGAAATAAGCAGCGCTGCCTGTTTTCGGCCCGTGACGTCAAGCGCTATCAGCGCCAAGCATTGCGTGAAGCTATCGAACTGCTCGTGGAAGGACGACTTTTGGTGGTCTTTCCAGAGGGATATCCTAACATCGATCCGACATACACACCTAAGACCGAAGCCGATCAGTTCTTACCGTTCAAGCCAGGCTTTCTAAATATCCTGCGCGCCGCCGAAGTTCGTCTAGGCCGAAAGATCCCGATCGTGCCTGCGGGGTTACGCTATGATCAAAGAAAATCTTGGCAAGGTTTTCTGACCTTTGGGGAAGCGATCTTTCGCGACGAAAGCAACAGCCGCGATCAGCAGATTGAAAGACTAGAATACGTGGTAAAAAAACTCAGCGGCATTGCGATAGAATGACGTCGAACGATCCTGTCGAAAAACATTTTAGTCCGCTAATCTTCATCGCTCCCATCTCCCGATAAATCCTCGAAAGCTTTGAGTTGCAGCTTGCCGTCTTTATCCTTAACCAGAAGCTCGACCTTCTTTTCCACTTCGTTGAGCTTGTCATTGCAAAACTTCACCAAGCCCACGCCTTTTTCGAAGGCCGCCAGGGAATCTTCGAGGGACAATTCGCCGGAATCGAGCTGCTCGACCACTTGTTCCAAATCTTCCAGCGCCGTTTCAAATTTTTTGTTGGGAGAATCTTTGCGCGCCATGTTACTACTCCGTTTTGTTTACCGCCGACTTTGACTGTTGATTTCGCGCACCGTTACTGGAAATCTTTTTCAGCAACTCAAAGGGCTCGATGCGCGCGTTGGCCAAGCGCGCGCCCCAGTGCAGGTGCGGCCCGGTGACCCGCCCGGTGGCGCCGGACAAGCCGACGACATCGCCCTTTCTTACCATCGAACCCTCTTCGACTTTGAATTCCGCCAAATGAAAATACATGGTGAACAAGCCGCCGCCATGATCGAGCACCACGCTGCCGCCGGCGAAGAAAAAATTGCCGACTAGCACAACGCGGCCATGATTGGCCGCCAGCACTTCGGTCCCCGCCGGCGCCGAAAGATCGGTGCCGGTATGCGGCGCCCGCGGCGTGCCGTTAATCACGCGCCGGGAACCGAAAGACGAAGCGGACTCCGGTTGCGCCACCGGCCGAATGAACGGTGCATCCCACAACCGCTCCGGTGCGGAAGCCTCGAAAGCGCGCTTGAAGGCGGCTTGCTCCCGGCGAATTTCCTCCAGCGTCTCGGCAGTCATCTCATCGAAGCTCGGCGCCACATTGAACGATTCGGTGCGAAACGATTTGGCTTTGACTTTAAGCGCGATTTCTTTGTGCTGCTCGGCGCCCGATTGAGAGGTCGCCTTCAGCCAAAATTTCGATGTAGCGGGCTTGGCTTCGACATCCGCGCCGATCAGCGCGGCAAAATTGCCATTGCCGTTTGCATAGAAAAAAATCTTTTCGTTGCCCCAGCGCCCTTCAACGCCAGCCAAATCCGCGCCGCTAATTTTCAGCTCAAAGAGCTCCCCTTGCCGTACTTCGAGCGATTTTGGCCAGATCACTTTACCGGTTTCGCCGGCCCATGCCTGCGCAGCGCTGAGAGCGAATGAGAACAGCAGAGTGAGCAACGCCAGCGCCGTCATTCCTTGTCCTCCACCCGGCACAGCGCCTTGCCCCGGGCGAAGGTGATGCGCAGTTGATCGCCGACTGTCAATTCGGCGCCGTCTTTGACAATCCGCGCTTCGGGAAGTCGATGCGTAATGCTGTAGCCGCGCTCGAGCACCGCCAAGGGACTGAGCGCGCTCAATCGTCCGGCACCCTGGGCGAGCCGGTCTTTGAATTGACGCAGTTTGTCCTGAAAGCGGCGTAGTAAATCGACGGATAACTCGTCGAGCCGTTGCTGGTTTTCTCTGAGCTTGCGGCCCGGATCGGCGAGCCGCCTGGCCAAACCGGCACACGCGTCGCGCAACGTCGCCAGCTTGAAATCGAAACTTTTTCGTAACTGTTCTTCGAGCAACTCTATTTGATCGATTAAATCGGCTTTGCGCGGCACGACCATTTCAGCCGCCGCCGTCGGCGTCGGCGC
>ORMF011826105.1_pt1 | contig 17480 bp, 29 predicted proteins | sample 1779871 | NCBI WGS metagenome assembly ORMF01 (sample SAMEA104232316, study PRJEB22302) | groundwater metagenome | biome: forest; feature: aquifer; material: groundwater | place: USA | collected 2011-08-07 | depth 5.4 m
ATTCTTTGATTATTTTCCTCACGACGTAACCGCTCATCGTTACGCCTTTCCCTCCAGCGGCGAAGTTATTAGTCACAGTTAGGACAAGGTTCTGCGCCGATGTCCCGCTGATTGCAGAGGTTCCGACGGTGTTTCCTATTGAAGCGACGTTATTACTTGCAATAGCAACCGTTCCCGTGGCAGAAGGTTGGACGGAGAATATACCAGTAATCCCTCCTTCTTGAGCGCTTGATCCGTTCGCCACAAGGTATATCTCCAGTTTTCCGGTAAGGGTTTCAGGCGTCGTGGCCTGAAAGTTCAGGGTAGCGAAGTTCGTGCCTCCGTAGCTCGCCCTAAACTGGTGATTATCCCCTGCCCCGTTTTGCTGGAGCTGGGAGAAATACACCTCCGCTACCACCACGTTCGTTCCTATGAGCGTATTAGCAGGGATGGAAACAGTAAGGAGCGTGGTCGTAGCTGCAGTACCCTGATTATTTTGGTTGGTCGAGGTGGACTCGATTAAACTACTGAACGGAAGCCCAGTTGTTGAGGCGTTGGTAAAGTCAAGCCCACCTCTGAAGGTCGAAGTCACTCCGGCAACCCCGATGGTGCTTGAAGCGGAAAGACGAGTTGAAGAAGCAAAGGTATGCGGTTCCGTCCATGCGTAGGATTCTCCAAGATTAAGGAAGTTCTGGGAGAGCTTGTTATTCGGCCCGACTACGGGGACTTTCCCTGAAGCGGATGACGTTGAAGTAAAGAGCGAAGCAGGGGGTACGAGTAGTGCCGAGGTTCCACCGGCTCCGGTTGACGATGCTGTTTCCGCTCCGGTGGCTATTTCAACCTTCCCCGCGACGGTCACTGAAGCATCCGCGACCCCTGACGTAGCCACCCGATTCACATAGTCAATGTTCGCAAAGGTTGAAGTCGGGAATGTACTATCCATCACAAACCCCGTCCCTGTTCGTGCAGCAGAGGCGGTGGAAGTTGGGAACGACCAACGGCCGGTTATCGTAGACGTGCTGTTAAGAGCCGCGAGTTCTTGAGAGTAGAAACACGCGGTATTTGAGAGGATAAATATGGTTCCTCCTGCGTGGGCCTTTTGGAAGGCAGTATTAGCTGTACACGTTCCTCCTCTAAAGTCCAGTCCTCTTGTGACACTCGTTAGCGTAGCTGTTCCGTCCCCGTTCTGGGTAATCCCGGTAAAACTTATCTGCTCTTCCCTTGCAGTTCCGGGTTCAAGAGTTCCGTATCCTGTCGTTCCGAGATCAGTCATTGCAATCGTTGTTGAAGCATCGGCAAGTTTAAGGGATTGTAGAGTTATGGAGGTTGCGGACGCAGAAACTCCTGAACCCGATAACTTTGTCTTTGGGGCCTGAACTGGAGTAAATGCTCCTAAAGTTACCTTTCCAGGAGTCGGGACTTGTACTATTTGTGATGGAACTTGCGGAATCGAAAGCGTAGGAAAAAACAGAGAAGAAACAACCATCGAAACTACTGCGAACAAGGAGCTAAATATGTTCATTTTTTTATTGGTATTGGTTGAGCGCTCGACAAGCGCACCTCTGGCCCGAAGGCGAGTAGCTTAAACTGAAAATCTACATCATTGGTTTCGTATCCTACTTGTATCTCGTGGAAGTTTATCGGTACGGTCTTGTGTATTACCCTGAACTTCCCTAAGTCGTCTATCGTATCAGTCACGCTCCCAATCGGCTGATTTCCAAAAGGGTTCTTCCCTAATGATCCATCAGCAGTTGATTGGAAGATGATAGAAGCATCATCTCCTGCGATATCAAAGTTCTGCACTGACTTCGACCCGCCGAACTCGTACTTCAGCACTAAGGTCAGTGTGGTATTCGACGAAATGTATCCTTCAGTGTAGAACTCGTTAAAGTCCTTTAACGAAACCCTATCCCCGAAGTTCTGATAACTAAAGTATGCCTTAGCGTCAATAGGAAGGTCGTTATCATCGGTTCCGTCAAATAGCTTATACGTTTCAGGCACGGCAGAGGAGTGGATGTACGGAAGCCCGCCAATAATTGCAATCCTTCTTGCTGGTAAAACCTGCGGGGATTCCCACGATGTCGGGACAATTACATCTCCACCCTCGCCGTATATAGGTTGGGTGTTGTACATAAGAACCTTCCCGTCAGACGGAAGCGCAAGGTACACTATCCGGTTATGATATTTCAAGTGTCCGTTCGTAAAAGTGTAATCATCGAAATCGGACTTTATCGGGTCAGATATATTCGTGAATTGTGGCGTGTCGAGTCCTACGACACGACCAAGTGTTGTAAGTGACGGCTCATTTGATACAAATACAATGGAGTCGTTTCCTATCTTGGTTATAAGCTCTTGTGACTTTGACCCTAAATTAGGAACAAAGAACGGCTTGATAAAAGACGACTCGTATTGCGTCGCAGTAGAACCGGCAGTAGTTTTCTCAAACCCTATCTGATACCACCAGTCCCTTCCGGCACTTATGTACATGAACTTCTCCTGTGGGATGAATCCCGTAGTCACGGCATCAAGAGTAAACGTATCTCCATCCCCCGGAATTCTTGGAGAGGACTGTGTGTGATCGGTAAAAGTATTCTGTTTCGACATACTTACAAAACGTGAAGTCGTAGAACCAAGAAATAGTTGGTTATTGAACACCCCGATCAAATCTTTTGTGTCACCCGAAGCGAATCCCGTTGGTTTAGTGAAAGAAGAAAACGCCGTGGTTCTAATTCCTTGAATAATAGGATTCCCTGCGGAAATAGTGAAAGCTGTCAAATCGACCCCTACTCCAGTTAGAGTTGTAGTTCCTTCCCCTCCGGTGTACTGTGCTTGTCGCCACGTTCCGCCGTTATCCAAAACCCACACATATCTCGTTCCCGCAGACCAAAACCTCGTAGCCGCCCACGTCGCGGTTCCTTGCTTCGTTAAAGTTGCAGCGGTAGCAGAAGCGAACGTAGTCATCCCGCCAGACCATGCGTGGATGTTAGAAGTCCCGTCCACGATTAAAATATCATCGAACTTCTCTGTAGTGTTCCAAAACTCCGCGAACCGAAGAATAGCTGTCGTAGACCACGCAGCTAGGTCATCTCGGTTTAGTTTCCTCCATGCGGCATTGAAATATACCTCTAGTTGGTCGTTGTACTGTCTTAGGTTTGCCTCTACCGCGGTCGAAGTGACCCAATCGTAGTTACTTCTAATTGGCGTTAGAGCAGAGTTAGCCGCTCCATAAATCGTATATCCCCCACGGACTTTAGGAAGTCCATCGTCGCCTAAGATAATGTTCTGGGACGGAGAGATTAAATACCCCGGTGGCAAAGAAGTAATGTCCCTACGATTCGTATACCCTCTAAAGGTTTTGGTCAGTTTGAAGTCCATTAGAGCTTGTAGTAAAAATCCTGTGGTTTCATGTACTCACTAGGGTAAAGGGAATTATATGCTTTGAAATCCTCTTTTAGTTCTTTGTCGAAGAAATTAACATCCATTGCCATATCCTTCCCCTGAACCTGCTGTGAAGCAAACTTAGCGCATACGTTCAAAAGCAGGTTATACCCGTCAGTGTCTAGGTTAATGATGTCTGATTCCGCTGTGGGAACTTCCTTAAATGCCCCCGCTGAACTCCTGAATAGGAACTTCGAGTAGTACACGAGTTCCCACGGGAAGGGAAGGTTCGAGGTCAGGGAATCCACTCGGTAGGAAATATCACCTCCTGTTGCAACGATGGATAACTTAACGTAGTCAATGGAAGCGATCGCTGGACTTCCGGTGTCAGTTGAAGGCCAATCGAATCTCAAGAGATTCCACCCATTCTGAAACGAAGTCCCTGATTGGGTAGTAGTAACGGTCTTTGAGTAGTAGTTAGATGAATCAGACCCCCAGTCAAGCTGAACGCTTGTCACATTCGCGGCGGTCGGAAGGTAAATCCATAAAAACAAAGCCGCTTTATTCAGGTGGTCGGTCAAGTCCTGCTGTGTCATCGTCGAATTCGTGAGCGTCGCAGTTCCCGAAGTCACATCGAACGAGAGTGAAGCCCCTCCCGTAACGTACACTGTTTCGTCTGTTTGGAGGTTCGACCCAGTTCCCGCCGCAGTCCACGTTCCGTTCGCAGTCGCACTCTCAAAGTCGTTTAACACAATCCTTCCGGTCAGGGCCTTCCGAAGCCGCAGGAACTTCGTGCCCGACCGCATTTCAATCGCAATCCGGTTATCATCCGCCCACGTTTCAAAGGGCTTTGTGTAGGTTTGGGTAAGATTGTCCCCGGCTACGCGAGCTTCACCTGCTTGCGGACGGATGTCTAAAATCTTGTTTCCTTTCAAGTCGGTAGGTGCGGTGTAGAGAGTAATGTTGTCGTACAGATTTGTAAGCGAAGACACCCGTTTGGTATCAGGCGGGTCAGAGTGCAACAAAACCTTCCGTGCGGCACGGTAGATTAGGTTGTAGAAGTTCTGGATGTCATTGGTAGTAGTCCCATGTGAAATCCCCTCCAAGTCATCTCGCAAATCTGAAATTAAGTAAGCCATACTAATTAGAAAACATTTGCAATGCCATTTCTCTATTCAACCTTTTTCCGTATGTAGGAGTACCTTTATGACATGGCACACAAAGAGTTCTGCCATTATTTATGTCGAATCTAAGTTCAGGGAAATAGGCAAAGGGCTTGATATGGTCAGCATTTAATCGCACACCAGTAACACCACAGTTTGTACAAGTATACTTATCTCTTTCAAAAACTGATTTTCGCCATGCTATATACTCTTCAGAGTGTCTAATCTTAACATTCACTGGTGTAATGCCACCCTTCCAGCTCCGATTCCCTTCACCACTAAGATTCTCTTTAATAAAACATATTCTACACAAACTATCTTTTGTTTTTCTTATGCTCATTTTCTTGCCGCATTTCCTACAATCAGATAATCCCCCTTTCCAATTCTGATGCCCCTCACCACCTATCCCTACTAACGACTTCGCATAACACTCATGCCTACAAAACCTCGCATCCTCTGCTCGGTAAAAATGCACCTGAAATATCTCTTTGCATTGCTCACACTCCTTGCCGACTTTCTTATCTTGAAGCCGAGAAAGGTATAATCCCTTACACTTCACAGAACAAACTTTATAACCCCTACTTCTGTATCTTTTCGGCGTGAACCACGCCTCACAACCTATACACTGAATCGGCTGTAGGTCGTGACTTCTTACGAATCTTCCTGTTGTTTTATCTTTCAGGTGCATTTACTCCTTCTCTACATACACTTGACACCCGTTCGACGCGCAGGTGCAATTTATATTCCCTACATACCCGTCGGACTCCCACCTTGAGTCAGGATTTGCTGGAGAAGATGACGGAGCGGTAAGAATGAACCCAAAAGCGTTCCCAGCCGTTGAGGTTGCGGAACTGCTTGCGGCGGTCGTTCCGCCTTCCTTCATGCAGTACACCGAAGATGTTGCTTGGTTTTGTATCAGTGCATGGGGATTAGTGAGCGCAGCCACCGTCACAGGAGCGCGGGTTACCGACGTAGTGGTATTTGAGGTTATCGAGTAGCTATCCCTTGCCGTCGAACCGAGCATATTACCCTTTTTCGTCCCAAAAAACACCAAAATAGCGACACCTCCTATAACTGCTATGATTGCGATTATGTTTTTCATTTTGTTTGTTTTATTTGGCGACCTTTCGTAATTCGCCCTGTCCTGCGCTCCGCTCACAAGACGAAGCGCAGAGAGGAAGAACTAGTCGAAGTAACAGACCGTAATAGTGCTGGTCTGAACTGCCGTTGATGTCGCAATAGACCCATTCGTAAACATGACCACCGCCGTCCCAGCTGCGGAGATAACCGCACTCTGTGAAACGCCGTAGAAAGCCAATGCCTGCGTAGATGAGTTATTCGACACCAATGCAACATCTCCAAGCGCAGATCCAGTTACCGTTACCGAAGTTGTCGCGGTCGTTGCTCCAACCTGCGAGAACGTCGGAGATAGCGCCGGGATGGTGTAGCTCGCGGTCCCACAGTTACCAAGCGTCGTTTCACCCGTAAGGGTTGTCGCACCGGTAACTGCGAATGTCCCTGCAAACGTCGCTGATGTCGTCGAGTTGATTATATCAGCGTATAACCTTCCCGTCGTCCCGAAGTCACTTCTTGTAACCCCTCCCAAACTAGGAATGGAATATCTCGGAAGCACGAGGCCTACTAGCCCCGCTACAAGGGCAACTCCCAAGAGGATTTTTTCTGTTTTACTCATGGTTGTTTTCCTTTAGTTAGTTACCTTATGTAGCACTCCCCGAAATCCCCTCATAATTCATCACGCCGACCACTTCAGAGAAGAAGCCCTTGTAGATGTAATTATTGTTCCTCTGATTCTGCCACGGAACAAGAACCGTCTGCACGCCTTCGCGCACCCAACGATAGATGGAGTGGTTATCACCCAGTACAAACCACGCAGTGTTAGACCCACCCGGAGCCGCCGTACCCAAGAACCGCGAAGTGAAAATCTTGATTCCGAACTTATCGGAGTACACATTCGGGTCATTGTCCGGCGTACCCGACCGAAGCCGGGCTTCCGCGATCTCGACTGCCGTTTTGTAAAGAGCCGGAGGCACAAGGAGGGCTTTTGCAAGCGACCCCCGAAGCGTACCGTCCTGACACTTCATCTCAAAGAGCTGCCTGATGGCGGTAAAGAGCGTGGTTTCAGACAAAGCCGCACCGACGTTGTTATCAACTGTCGTGCCATCCAAAGCCGTATGAGAGTCGTTGATTAACGACACCCCATCTGCTGTGGTGGTTGTGCCAAACGCATTGACGAATAAGCTAAATGCTTTTAAGTCCTGCGTAACTTTAGCCATTACACCCATGTCCTGTACCGTCTTCTCAAACACTCCGTGCAGATCGTCCCGCTTGAATGTTCTCGGAACGTCTACTGCTCCCGCATACTCCGACACCGTGAACGTTTTTTGGTTCCCGATGCGAGGAGTAAGTTGGGGAACATCCTGCTCCTCTTGCTTGCTCTGCCAATACCCTACACCCTTGTAGAGTTCCCAAATCACCGCATTTCTATCTGTCGTGTCCTGATGGAATATCTCCGGCGTAGTAGCCGAAGCGTTCTGCGGGTGTTGTTCCGCGGTGTATCCATTCACAAACACGTCATCAAGGGCGGTCTTTACGTCATTCGGGTTCAACCCGATAGATAGTGATGCCATGTTTTAAGAGAGTACACCGTGATACCACGACGCTTTATCCTGACAGACGAAGAAAACAGTCGAAGTTGCCGGATCACCACCAATCACCGTAAGCCCAGCAGTCGTCGAGTTAGCGAGGTCTGCTGTGTACTTCGATGTAGTAAGGTCAAAGGGAATCCGATAGAAAATCGCTGAATCAACTTCTGCTTGTGTATCGAACTGCGCGGCGGTTTTCGCCTTTGCAGCGTACACAAGTCCGGGAAAGTCGAGGTAGATATCAACAGTTCCATCAGCCGAAGAAGTATGCGATGAGGTGGTTGCTGCGATGCCGAGGAAGTAATCTGCGTTCACCAGTGGCTTTCCGTCAGTCAAGACAACAGGATACGCGCTAAAAACGCTCGCGAGCTGTCCGATCATTACCGGCTCACCTGCGTTGATAGCAGTTTCCCCTGCTTTCGTGAGGAACTTCCAAACTGCTACGTTAGACCTTCCACCGACATCGTAAATCCTTACATCACCTTTAGACATTTTTAGATTTACTTATTCAGTTGATTGTCCCTTAGAAGGGACTAGCTTCTAGGAACGTTTCTTTTGCCGTAGATACAGTCCAAGAGGTTGATTGGTCGCTGATGCGGCGTTATGTGCCGCGATCACTTCCTTCATCGGCATCTTGTACTTCTTCGAGTATCCCTCCAGCACCGGCAAGATTTCTGCTGAAATGGATTTTGCAAGGTCTTCTTCGGGACGAAGTTCGTCCTGATTCGACCCAGCCGAAGTAGAAACGGTGCTCTTAGCGATAAGCGTTGCGCGAAGTTCTTGATTCTTCTTTCGCATTGCTTGGAGTTCGGTAACGTCGCTGTCTTCAGCTAGTTGCTTCGCTTCCTTTAGTTCGGCAAGCTCGGCTTTCACTGTTTCGAGTTCAGTTATCAAATCCTCATCGCTACCGGACTTTATATTTCGCTTTAAGGCAACGATTTTCCTTTCGGCTTTCTCGATCGCCTTATCGCTCTCATCAAGCAAGTCCGATACTGCTTGAAGGTCTACTGGAGCTTGTAGATTCTTCTCTTCGACAGGTGCTTCCGGTTCTGTCTGCGCCCCTCCCGCTTCGGGGGTTGAAACCTCTAGGGTTTCTACGGGTTTAGTTTCTTCCATAACGAGGTTAAGGTTACTCGCAGTCCCAATACGATTTATGGGATCGTTGATGTCCGTAGGACACCATTCTTTAAGGCCATAAGCCGCAAAGAGCGGTGTCCTAGCGTAAACATTATGCGCGCTTCTTTGCGCTCTTCTTTGCTTTTGCTTTAGCCATTTTCTTTTTTTACCTTTTCTTTCTTTTCGACCTTTTGGACTTCAAACTCTCTAATTGTTTTTAACACATCTTCTATTTGTTCAATCGAGTACAACATCGCTTTGCCAAATATAAGGTCTTCATCCGACTTCGCTCTGTTGCACGCATTGAGTTGAGCAATGTACTGGATTCTTTTAACCATCAGCTTCCATAAGTAACTCTCTTGGAGGTACTGGGCTTCCTGTTTGACTTGGACGATGTCACTTACTGGAAGCAATGATTCTCCAATTCGCAACGCTTTCGGAAACTTCCCTGCGGGAGTTATCGCATATTCAATCTCAAGAATCTCATCAGAGGTAACTCCTTTGAAGATGTCTTTGATGATTAAGTTAAGAACCTGTACCTTGTCTTCGCTCATTTCTTTTTCTTCTTTACAACCTTTTTTCCTGTTGGCTTTTCAACTGGTATTTCAACTGGTCTAACTTCTGGCTCAACTGGCTCACTTACCAATGGGACTAACGCCAAAACATCTTCGACTGGTAAGTGTGCTATGGGTTCAATGTCGCCTTCTCTAATCCCATCGTCAATAATCGTGTCTACTCCCGCCGAAACAGTCATTGACTTGACTTGTTCGCTACGCTTTAATCCATAAAACTTGATAATTTCATTCCGCTTTTGCCACGGAATCTTTGACCACTCTGCGGTGTTCATTCTAAACTATGTGCTAGGTATCCTGTTTTCTTACGACCTTTCTTTGCTTTTTTACCCTTTTTTTGCGTCTTCTTCCCCATTTTCCCCATCATGTCGTCCATTTGTGCTGTGTTCATAGATCGTTTTCTATTTCTTTTCCTATCTCGTACTCTTTCCATTTGCCATCCGGTAGTGTCGAGTCGTTAACGAGTTCAAACACCTTGCCGTCTTCGGTGACGACCAACTTGATTTCGCCTGCTACTGAAGTAATAATTTGCCGTATTTTCATTGTGCTGTGTTCAATGTGTCTAAACGACCTTTGTATCGTAACGTGATTGATTGGCTCCTATGTTTGCGGTCCGTTCCGCTCCCCCACCGAACATCTTAGAAAGCACTGACCCCTGACCTCCTTCTGTGGGCATCCCCATCGGTTGTTCACGGACATACTTTGCCACGTCGTATTTCGTCTGCTCATAGCTCTCAAGAACTAACTTATACAGTTCTTCTCCCTTAGCCCACGGATCAGCTTTCGTGGTGTTGTAGAGTTCAAGTGCATACGCCTTTTTAAGAGCGTCAGAAGGGGGGGTGATAACGTCGGGGGTGACTACAGTTCTAAACTTCCGCATACGAAATACCGTAGGATTAACTTTATAAATCTCGGTATCAGCGTCAATCCCTCCGGCTTCTCGTAAGTTGTCAAACTTTCGGGTCTGAATATCCTCATCAGTCATCTCGTCAGGCAGCTCTCCATCGAATACTATCTGGCGGGTTTTCTTTGTTCCATTATTTACTTTGTCGGGAATAAAGAACCGGGGGTACTTCATCACCGCGTCCTTATCCACCAGCTCATTCACCTCGCCAATGGTCATGTACTGTAAAATATCACTCACCCGTAAATCTCCCCATTCTTTTACCGCATACCCTATCATCTTGCCGAATAGACCAAGAATAGTTCTCGCGTTTTGCTCCCTTCGTGAAATCTCGAATGCCGTTTGGCCGCCTTCTTCGTTCAATCCCATCTGTAGAACATCCTGTGAGCTTTCCCCTATGGACTTTTCTAACCGGTCTATCCCTGCACTGATAGCCCCTAAGTCCCCTCCTACGTCAATCTTTTCTAGTTTCGTTGTTTCTTTAAACGTGTTGACCGTTCCCGGCGTCACTACGGACGCATTGACCACCTCATCCCCATAAATCGCAGTCGGCGGCATACCTTTTAAGAACATCGCATCAAAGAACATCCGGTAAGTCGTAGTCAGGACTTCCGCGTCGTCTTTTGTCTTCCGAACCAAAGAGAATCCGTGGAAGAACTTACCTCCGTCGTGCAACTCATAGCGTAGAGCAATGAAAGGATACTTCTTATCCTGCCGGGGATTCGGCTGGTTTATATCAGTGATTAAAATCCCGTTACAGAAGACGAGTTTTAAATCCTGATAGCGATCATAGTAGGTTATCTCTTCAACTAATCTACTTTTAAGGGATTCATCTACGAGTTCATAAAACGAACTGGTTTCTTGGTCGAACACCGCTTGAAGTCCGGGCTGGACGTACTTTTTAAAAGTTTCGTTATCCCCGTACTTTGCTACTGCGGTTTCCCATTGGATCGCTTTTCTCCAAATAATGTACGGTTGCTTCTGCACATCGTACTCGTACATATCTCCAAGAAATATCTCATCTAAGGGAACCACAGAATCCCTAAATCCTGACATCTCCTCGTCCAATACCTTCTTTTCAGTCCATGTTCCCTTTTCGTTTATCTCTTTAATCGTCCGGTAGTTCTGCTCGTATCCAGTGTGAATGAATGCCGTCGGCTCTACCTCGGCGGTGATAACTGCGAAAAGCAAAGTCCGGTGGTAGTCAGCTTTATCATTTGCGTACTCTATTAGGTCTTTCATTATCAAAGCGGAATCCTTATCCTCTTGTTGGTTGTCGTTCTGGGCTTGCACATTGGGGGTCATCAAGGTTGCTGTCGCATGGGCGGCAACAGAGATAACCCTATTTCTAACGATGGGCCTAAGAGCGCGGGACTTCCATGCTTCATCAGGGTTCAAAGATTTAGGTTCTCTCCAATTCAAAAACAACTTCCTGCAATCATCCCTAATTTGAAGCACCGACTGGTCGTTGAACTTGTCATAGGGTTTGTTCATCATCTCAAACGAACGCTGGAACCGAGTCATTACCTCTTTCGTGCGCTTTTTAACCTTCTCTGAAGGGATAAAAGAAGAAGGGCTTACTTTGTTGTCGTCGGTTAGTTTAAGGTCAAGTATCATAATAAAAAGCCACCCTACTAAAAGGATGGCTTGGGGGTTTCCCGTTAGCCAAAACTAAATTGTCTGGGCATTATACCATAGTGCTAGTTTCTTTGCAACAAGGTGTCAAATACCAACTGATCCTGCCTTATTATGGTCACGGTTACTTTAGAACTATTCTGATTCTTGGCTATAATAATCTTATCAAATGGGCGCAAACGCCTAACTTGTTCGATGAGGCGAACTTCGTCATTGGTTATGGTTTCTAAAACGACGGTTTCCATTGCTTTGAAACATGATGACTTGCTCCGCTTATAGAGTGCATTGAGAGTGCGTACCGTATCGCGTCTACTGCGTGGTCATTATCCTTGATGGGAATCTCGTTTGAGTTCTTGTCCGCTTGTTTATCGGGGTAGCTGTATGATTCTAATTCCGCTATAAGATTTACACAAGAACGGTGTATCTTGATCTTATTCGCCTTAAACAACTCTCGCACTTTTTCTATCCCAGCCACAATATCTTTTGTTACCTCGCGGACATTTAATCCGTGGCGTTTCATTTCCTCACACCGATCAGGTTCAGCGGGGTCAGGGTATACGGCATTTGGTAGTTGGCTCTTAACATACTCAATAATTTCTATATTCACCTTTCCTGTCTTGTAATACTCTTGCGTAATCCAATAGGTACTTTCGTTATCTACGTCAATTGTATACACCGCCGCAGGGTTAGTGTAGCCAAAGTCCACCGCTACGAGCCGTTCTACTCTGAATTGTGGGAAAACATCTACAACATGGACATCTCTACTGAACTCTTTATACACCAGTCCCTCGGTCTTTCTAAAGTCAGCTTCGTACTCTTGAGCGAATCTATCGGCAGTAAGTTCTACTCTTGCCTTTTGTATTTCCTCTGAAGGAATATACGGATTGTCTTCGGTCTTAAAGTGAAACGACTTAAAGTCAGAGTCCGTTTTTTGAAGTTGGTATAGGTCGTAAAAGTGATTGTACCCTTTCGGAGTTGAAAGGAACAAAACTTCCCCTTTTCTATCGGTTAAGGTAGGTCTAATAACTTCCTGCCAGTTTTCCCAAAAGTTCCTCATGCTCGCAACCTCGTCAATCACAATAAAATCAAACCCTTGTCCTCTAAGAGTTTCTATTGACTCCCATCCTCTAAGCCAAACTAAACTCGTTCCGCCTTCTTGCGTACCTACTTCGACTTCTAGCCGGGCTTCGTTTACATTCCTAGCAATAGGAAGACACAGTTTTTTTAACTCTCTCCACGCAATATCCCTTGCTTGTTGGTAGGTGTTTGCTATGAACGCAATCCTTTGATTGTCTTTTGATACCGCCTTACCGACAATCTCTTGGATGGCTAAAGATGTCTTACCGAATCTCCTCCCACAATTCACTACGCGAAACCGAGCTTTACTCTTAACTATTAGAACTTGCGAGGGGGTGAGTATCATTTATCTTTACTCCATGCCGTTCAGCTATCTCGCTTGGAATTATTAGTATTTGTACTGTCGCTCCCCTTCCTTCGTTATTGTCTTTTAACTTTAAGATTTCCGCTCCGAGGTTAAGTTCTTTCACCCTATTCTTCGGCTTCTTTTTAATGTCGGATACTAATGCCCTCACTACAAGTCCGGGTGTCAGTCCATATTCTTTAAGCAACTCTTTGTATCCTTTGCTGTCGGTTAGATTCTTTGGATTCTTTGCCGTTTTTGGTTTATACCCAACTTCGGGCATAGCCATAATCGTACTAACCCCTACTCCACGATTTTCCACTATCTTATCAACTGCTCTTTTCTGTCGTGCTGTCGCCATAAAATATCTCTTTTGCTTTATCCCACTCGTCGTTTCGGACACACTCTCTACACATCCACCATCTATCCGTAATAATTTCCCGCTTGTACTCCATTATTAAAAGCTGGAGTTCATCTTCATTGTGGCAAACAATACACTCCTTAGTCATTCTTCTAAAATGTAGTCATCGTATCTTTTCCATCCTTTCGACTTTTTGTTCTTGTCTTTTTTTGGCGAGATGTTTTCGTAAATCCACAAAACCCCTTCATTGTCTAATCCATAGAGAACGCCTTGATCTGCTTGAAATTGATTGAGTTTAGGTAAGTTCATATTTCAAAGTAGATGTCTAATATCGGTGAGTAAATGTACGACTTTCCTTTGACTCTTTTAAGTTCCGTTTTTAGCAAACGATTGAAATCCGGATTGTAGTACAGAGTTCTCGGTATTTTTCGTATAGTCATGCGGTTATGAAACTCTTGATGTTTTTCTGAAACTCACTCTGCTCTCGCATAAGAAACGTCTGTTGGGCTTCTTGAACAGTCATTTTGTCGAAGTAGATTGCACACGCGTCACAGCACCATATATTCCCGTCGTGTTTTTCGTGGGTTACTTGGGTTTGGATACATACGGCTTTTAGGGGGTCGGGGGTGTAAAGGAGGTGGGCACAAACGAGGGCATATCTTTTATTTTCGTTTTCGACCTTTCTTATCTCTCTCGCCCTATTCAGTTCGTCGAGAAGGTCGTAGTCCTCTTTGGTGTACTTCTTAGAGAGCATGGGTAATCGCTTTTGCTTGTATCGCCCTTGCTTGTTCGTATCCTATCTTCCGGCGTTTCATAATCGTCGTAATCGCTTTCTTCCTAGTCGAGCTGACTTCCCCCGTCATCAACTCAAGGTAGTTTTTCCTCTTCGCTCCCTTTGATTTTGAATTAAGAAGTGGCATTAAATTGAGAGTCACAACTTTAGTACCATTTTAACACACTTTTTGAATAACCACAAGGGCATCCACCGTGGCTTTGGCTTGATATACTGGCTCCAAAACTCCGGCATATTCACCCACTCTCTTACAACGTGTTTAGCTAGGTCAATCACCTTCTTTTTCCGGTCGAATCTTCTGCTCATAGCTTTGCGTGTAGTTTTACTCGTTGTGAGTGGGTCAGTCCCATAACATCGTACCCATCTTCTGTCCCCGCCGTGTCGTTCAAGAGAAAATAATACAAGTCAGATTCGTCAAAGTTAAAACTCGAAGGAACAAGCAATCTCACGCACTCCTTGAACTCTTTTCTGAACCTCAACGCTACAAATAATGATACCACAAATCCTATCTCTTTCCAACCCCTTTGTTTATCGCGTTCGGATAGTAAGTTAAACAACCTCCGCAGTTCTCTGTAGGGACGTTTCAGTGCGTTTTTCTTATCTAGTTCTTGCAGTATGTCTTGTACCCGATAACAGTACGGCGGTTCAGCGTTCAGCATAACGCACAACGATTCGATAACCCTATCAGCTTCAAGAGTCCCGCCGAAAACCTTTAACAACACAGTCCGTATTTCCCGTATAGGTTCAGGATACCACTTGGGGTCTAAATAATGGCTCCGTAAAGTGGTAAAGGCAAAATCGCTGTACAGCATAAGCCACCTCTTTGCTACTGTCTTTAGTGGTAAAAACACGAACACAGGAAGTAGATACTTCATCGGGGATGACCCAAAAAACAACAACCAGTTCTTAACGTACTTTTTTACTTGGTCTACATCACGAGTCATAAGGGGGTGAAACCTACCTTTTCTTGGGAACTTAAACCCTCTTAGATACCACAAAGCTCCGTACTTCTCGGAGTATTCTACTTTTTCTACGAACAAAGGTGCTTGGTCTTGGGAAACTTTTGGCAAAGGACTCTGCCCGTGCAAGAACGCATCCTCTGGTAGATCGGCTATGTTATATCCCATTGTAGTTTTTTACTCCACTCTTTTGCTTCCTCTTCGACGTTTGGGTTGAATCTTCTGAAATTCCCATAATGTCCGAACGTTAAATGGCAGTTCAGAATAGTCGGGCGTTCGCATAACGGAATAAGGTTACTTTGATTCAACTCCTCGGAGGGGAAAAGGTAAAATGGTTTCTTGTGGTGCGCTATCAAGTTATCTTTGCGTCCGCATACAGAACACGACTTTCCCTTTAGAAACTCGCTCCTGACTCTATTCCACTGTGGACTCCGCGCTACACCTAATGTCTTTAAGGACTCCCTTGTCTGCCACTTGTGAAGGATAAAAGTTAAAAGATTCTCGATCATATTAAGAGCTTTAATAGTTGAACTATCTCGTTTAATTGCCGGATTATAACCAACATTCCGATAAAAGCTGGTACAGCTATCACAATCTTTGTTATTTGGATTACTTTTTCAAAGGTAGTCATGCTCTTTTAAGCCGTGCGGTTCGTTTCATTTTTGTGTATTACGAGCCACAAACGGGCGACTGCTTCTTCAGGGGTGGGGCAATCTTTGACTTCGAAATCAACGAGTGCTCTATCCACATTGTCTATCGCCTGAACTATGGATACATCCCATGTGTGAACCTTGAAGGGTGTAAAACCACAGTGCAGTCGGAATGATCCGACATAGGCAATGCCAAACACTGCTTCATTTCCCTGATTAGGACATATCATCGATCCCTTTTGCGGGAACCCCTTATCCCGTAACTCTCTCGCAAGTTCGTATTTCATCCCTTTGTATATCTTCTTATCTCCATGGTAGTCCGTACTCAATATCAATGTAGTCACCACAAACGTATTTGAGGCACAAAGTTTTCTTTATATACTGTGGTGACCCAGATAAGACCCACGCGGCAATCATGCCCCATAACACCACAAGCACGACTTTTAGTACGCTATTCATCCATTTGTATCTCTTTCTTCCTTTGGGGTGAGCTTGTTATAGTTTGCTTGGTTTCTTTCTGGCGATATTTCACCACTTACGAATCGTATCATTGAGCCACTTTTTATGTATCTGACTGCCCCCGTTTTAGGATTTACCACTTCGATTGAGTGAGGGTGGTTTGTGCCGTTCTTATTATTCATCTCCCACAAACAACCATCGGTCAGTAGAAATTGCTCATCACGAACATCCTTTTTCTTCATTCTTCTTGTTTCTTATTGACGACCTTTTGGGGAGTGAGGATGGCGTAACTAATTTGTGATAAAAGAGTGCCCCTTATTTCATCGTCTTCGTGCGACCAACCCGGACAATCACTATCAGGTTTACTGTGTTCTGCTCTCGTATGGCAAGTAGAACGTGTCCACTCGTTTATCATTTTCTGTATCCTTCCTCTCTCCTCCCCCCGTGCCTGCTCCCTCACCGCGTCCAGTTCTCGGAGTCCTGCTTGGTAGCCCTTTTGATATTCCTCGCTTTTGTCTTCTCTCGGCTCCCCCGAATGACTTGATATTGGCATGGGGCAAGGTACTTTGTTCGGACACGGCTTTGAGCTTCCGTCGTATTGAGCTATTAGTTTTCCGCAGGTTTTCATTGGAATAAATCTCTTACTTCGGTAAGGTTTTTTATTTGTGGGATTTCATATCGCTCGCAGACAATGTCCACATTTCCTTTTTTCCAAAAACCATCGGGGCAACACACGATTAGTTTCTGTGGACTACGAGCGTGAAGTCCAAACTCTAAAAGAGAAATGGGAGATTTTGTCGCAGGGTCGAAATACATCAATACTCTATGTGCCATTTCTAATCCATACAATTCCCACTCTACTTGCTCTCTAAATTGCAGATTGTCTTTGCTTTGAACCCACGAACTATCCCAATCTAAACGGCGAGGATTAAGCAAGATGACATTTTTATCAGCAAGATATAACCCTATTCTTGTTTGCCATTCTTCAGCTGTTCCCATTTCAATACTGCCCGCCAGAAAAATCATCTTACAGTCCTTATCAACCCGTGTCGGTATTTTATTTGGTGCGTATATTACTTTCATTCTTTCATTGATTGGTTTTCGACGGCTTCATTTATTGCTTGTCGCAATCCCTCAACAGAGTTCCTGTAAAACCGTTTTTTCGATTCCATAACCGCTATGTACTTGCGTTGATTCCTGTCATAGCTCCAATGTCCTACTTCCTGATTCTGTTCGTCGTAAACAATACCGTGATAATCTTCATAGCCAAGCGTAGTTCCTGTTATTTCCATTGATACTTGTTTCATCTATTTTGTACTTTGGTTTTCGACGAATTGGGCGGCGACACCCCATTGCTCTGCCATTGCGTCTGCTATTCCTTGAAATGTTTTTGCTCTATTCATTTGCCGTTCTTTCCCGCCTTTATTA
>ORMF010721346.1_pt1 | contig 17477 bp, 18 predicted proteins | sample 1779871 | NCBI WGS metagenome assembly ORMF01 (sample SAMEA104232316, study PRJEB22302) | groundwater metagenome | biome: forest; feature: aquifer; material: groundwater | place: USA | collected 2011-08-07 | depth 5.4 m
CCCCCCCCGCCCGCGCCGCCCGCCCCGCGCCGGCGGGCGGGGGGGCGGGGCCCGCCCCCCCCCGGGGGGCCGGGGGGGGGTTGGCGCTAGTTGTGGAACGTGCCGGCCGGGATCAGATCCCGGTCGTCACCACGAACCAGCGACCGCTTGGTCGGGGTCATCGCGGTACCTCGCGAGGGGCATGAAAATGCCCCATCGCAATGCGTTGGGGCTGTCGCGTCGAGCGCTGGCGTCTCGGATGTATGTCGGATGCTTGTCTCTCTCTTTTGCCTGGCGAGGGCGGGTTACGCCACAGTTCCCTCGGGAATGTCCCGTCGCTCCGCCGGTTGTTAGTTGCCTGGCAGCAGGAACGGGCGACCGTTGACGGCAACGAAGAGAGCATCTTGCCTGGCGCGGCGAGCAATCATCGACAGGGATCTCACGATCCACCGAGATTGCACCGGTCGAAGCCGCGAAGGCATATACGACTCGACGACTAGGATTCTTTCACGAACCGGTCGAGCGCCACCATTCTTCCAAGTTCCAAGACCCTTGAAAGTGGTGGTTCCGGTCGCGACGGCAAGAAGTGTGGCCTCGATCTCCTTTCTCAATCGTTCCACCGAGAGAGATCGGCGGGACCAATCAACTGACGGCACCGTGACCCGCACGAGCGCAAGTGGCTTCAGGCTTCGTGCGACTTGGTCCGCTGGCTTCGGCATTTCGGCTCCTCACTCTATCGTCGGTGGGCAGAAAACAGCCCTGACCGCTTTTGCGGACAGGGCTGTCGCCTCGGGAGCTGACGCCTCAGACTGGGCACGCGGCGATTCTCTACTTCGCCTTGCGAGGGCGGACTACGCGTCATCGTCCTCCACAATCAAATACTCGCCGCGAAGCTTGATGATCAGCTGCCCGGCTTCGTTCACTATTCCGAGCAGATGGTCGCCTCGAATTTCGGCTCCGCGCGATGTCTCGACTACCTTGGCCGGCTTCGGCTCGGCCGCCTCACCCTTCCTGACTCGGATCTTCATGTTTCCCTCCAGGTGCTCCCGGGCCCGGGGCCCGGGAGAGTGGAGGGGTCCGGACTGCCGCCCCGTGTGAGGAGCTGCCCCGCGCAAGCGGAACCCTCGGGATAGGACCGCCGGACCCCAAGTTCACCCTCCGGAATACCCTTCGGGCATCTGCTGATGTTGGGTCCTGGGTACTACCCACTCCGCCAGTCGGATCAGCCGCACCTGGCACGGCTGCCGTGCAGCTGTGTCTCATCACCTCCTTGAAACACAAAAGGACTGTCCCGCGCGCCTGCGCAAGACAGTCCTCACAAATCCGAGAATACGCCTAGCTCACTGCATGGTCAAGAAGTTTCTTCGATCCTCGCGTGCAGACGACGGTGCGACCCACAACCCTTTGTCCGGCAGCGCGTTACCTTGACACAAAGTTGGCGCCATGCTAGTAAACAGAGGACTTCAGCACACTCTCGCATCGACAGGTGGGGCTTCAGCCGCGAAAGCCGCGGCTGAGCCCCACACTCATTTCTGGAGGGGAGATCGAGATGACGATCCCGGAAGAGTCCGTCTACGACGAGCGGAAAGACGAAGAGGCGTTCCTTCTCACAGTTCTTGATGGGATCGCCGAAGACATCGAGTTCACGGAACGTGGTGGGATCCGCGCCCACTGGAAGGACTGTACCCGTGACGAGATTCTTGCCCGGCTGCGTCGACACCAGGAGAACGTCGCCCGTGCGATCGAGCACGTTCGAGACGGTGGCCCACTCACCGACATCGTCCCCATTGTTTGGGGACAGAGGTGATCCTAGCGGAAACACGAGGGCGGCCAGTGACATCCTGCGCCGCCCTACTTCAAATCCGTCTACCCCGTCAGGTGATACCCGCTATGGCTGCAACCACTCAGTGTCCGGGCGCGAAAGCAGCCGCGCGTTGTTGTAGGCCATATCAAGAGTCAGCACCGTCGATCCAAGGTACGCGTTCTCTTCGCGATTCTTTTCCACGACGAGCGCCAGATCAGCCTGGGCCGGATTCGTAAGACAAATCGGCAGTAGTAACTGAACACTGCCCTCTCGGCCTTTGTCGCGGTAGTACTGCGGGATGGCGGTCTTGTAGTTACGATAGACCCGTTTCCGCATAGTTGCCTGTGCACCCTCCAATAGCTGTCGCGTCATGAACACGTTCTCTTGAAGGGCTTTCGGAAAACGGTTTAGGTTCTCCAACACATGATCGATGTTAATTATAAGTTGGCATCGGCGATCGTAGAGTAGGACGGCTGGATCATCGAAGTAGTCTGCTAGCGGCGGCAGCGCATCACCAAAGTTCTCGACCATATCGCGATCGCTGGCCTTCTTGAATCCTGCCAGCTTCCACTCTTGGCGATTCGGCTTATCGTTCTTGGCAAGCACACCAAATATCTCTTCTTGGTTTGGTGTAACCAACCCTGTGTTGAAGGCCGCCCGGCGTCCGTGTCTTGCGACTAGCACACCACCATCCATCTCCCTCAGGCGCCGAAACGTGTATCGGATGTAACTGCGTAGGATCGGATACGATTCGGGATTCGGAGACAACTTGTACTCCCAAGGCTCCCGCTCTGCCAAGCCGACCGCTTTGTCAGTGCCAGCGAGCACTTCCGGCCAGGAGGGATGCCCCATATCGACCGTCGCCATGAGTTCATCTTGTGGCGCAGACCACCCAATCACGGTTGCTCTCGTAGCCCGGGGGCGATTCTCTCCCGCAGTTACCTCTGCCTCGAACTTCACGATATCTCCCTCGGACAGGTACCCGCCTTGGGATGCCGGAAGCGCGCTCACATGTACAAACACGTCGTCTCTACCGTTGTCCGGTGAAATAAACCCAAATCCAGCCTCATGCTTCCAGAATTTTACAAAGCCCTGGCCCTGCACGAAGGAACTTGCGGCGGTGGCAGCACTCAGCACACAAATATTGATGGCCTTCGGGCCCTTTGGGGTCGTTACCACCTCAAACGACACGCGGGCATTCTTTCCCAGGCCTTCAACACCGAGAACTTCACTCCTATGCACAAACATCTTGTTCGCGCCCCCATCCGGAGTGATGAACCCAAAGACACTTCCCTTGCCGACCCAGCCGCTGAAGATTCCCTCCATCTTTCCTCCTCAGGTCAAGTTGCGCGTGCACCACAACCACCCAATCCGCATCTGCCTCTGGTCGGTACAGCCAGCTCGTTACTCCGCGCATCCCATCACGCTGCTGGTTGGTACAAGTACTTCTGAACGCCGGTGTCCCTCGTCCGCTCTCCTCGGGCACTCCGAGGTCAGCGACCGCGTCGGCGATCGAGTTGTGGTACTTGAGTCGAAGCAGTGGGGTTAACCTTTCCAACCCCACCGCTACTTGACTAACGCTGCTGCGCCACCTGCTGAATTACCTCGAGCCTTCGACCCAACATCCGCTGGCGCATGGCGCTCTGATCGAGCGTGCCGGCGACCCGCGTCAGGCGAGCCGTGGACGCTGCGGCTTCGGTGGTGGAGGTGGCGAGGCGGCTCGAGAGGCCTCGGAGCTGTCCGGCGGGTTCCGCGGCGAGGTTCGGAGTCTGGAGAATCGCGTCGAGTTGCGCTTTGGCGACCGTCAGCTCCTCCTGCGCTTTCTGTGCCGCAGCCTGGGCCGTCTCTATCTCCTTCTTGGCGCTCGCAAGCTCCTTCTCAGTCTTGCTCACCGAGGCCTGGATTTCGACGAGCGGCAGCTTGATGGCTTGGATACCCGCCCGTTCCAGCATGGAACGGAGTACTCCGGGACTCAGCGCGAGCAGGAGGACAAGGGCGAGCACCGCGTGGCTTGTTGTGCCCTCACGGATGAGCAGGAAGAAGTTCTTCGCAGATTCAATCGGACCGCTGGCCGGTGCATCGGACATCGGGTCACCTCCCGGATCATGGAATGCGGCGGAATGCCCTCGGGTGCCCGCCCCCTGCACATCACGGAACCGTGGGCATCAAAGCCACTCCCGCACTAATCGGTAGAAGCCGGGGTCCTTCCAGTACGCAAGGTGCGCCCGAACCGGACTCCAAGGGTAGAGGCGTCGCTCTTGGCGATCGACGGCGTAGAAGACGAGGCGTCGGCTAATGGGGTCCATCGGACTGTAGACGTTGAGCCAGGTGCAGCCTTCGAGCTTTGGGACGACGTAGGGCGCGAGCGCCAGGGCGCCGTAGGTTCGACCGGACGAGCGCTTCCGGAAGCCGTGGAGCGAGGACAGCAGCTGCGCCCGTACCGGCTCCTCCGCCCCGACCGCCGTCCGAAATAGGTAGTAGACCGCGTCGAGCGGGGAACCGAATGTGAGGAGCCCTTTGAGGCGCGCGAGCCCTGCCTCCGCCTCGGCTTGGTCGGCTCCGGCCCGAGCGTCGCGCACGTAGCGGTTCACCGCGTCGTACGCGATGACGCTCCCGAGCGAGTGGCCGGCGAGATACACCGTAGCGTAGCCGTCATGCTCGCAGAGGTGGCGGAGGAGCGCGGCGGCCTTCCCGAGAATTTCTACGCGAGTCCGGAAGTAGGCTGAATTCTCGTCGGCGGTGGTGTAGAGGGCGACGTCGCCGAGGTAGCTGACCATGACCCTTCCCAGAATCACTGCCGCACCGGTCGCCGCGAGGGGAGCGATGATTGGCCAGGGGCGTATCGCGTGCAGGATCGCCGCGATCAGGCGGAACGTGTCGAGGCGAAGCGCCTGATCGACGACGAACCCAACGACCACGAGGACGATCGCGGTCCAGACCGATGCCTTGGCCCACCACCGAACCGATTCCTTCTCGCTCGCACCGCCAACTCGCAAGTCCTTGACGAGCCCGACCGCACCTCGGAGGGCCGCGGTCACCATGAGGGTGAGGAGCACGAAGCCCCCGAGAGTTGCCACGGCTCGGACGGAATCTAGTTCCGTCGAAACCTCGGACCAGGCTTTGGTAAGCGCCTCGGGCTGGGACGCCGCGTAGAGGAATGGCGCAAGCAGCGCAGCGCCCGCGAAGAGAAGTAGGAGTGAGCGCCCAACTTCGGAGAGGAAGATCTTCCAGAGTTCCCCTCGACCGGGCGAGTCGGTCGACTTGACTCCCATCAGCACGGTCGCCTGCTGGGACCAGAGCTGCAGGGGGGTCAGGGCGGTCCGCACGAGCCACGCCAGAACCTGCGGCAGGCTGATCCCGCCCACTACCATTCCCGCCCAGTGGAACTCATAGAAGTCCAGCGTCCGGACCTTGGCCGATCCGACCGGTTCGGGCAGTGGCATGCGGATCGTGGTGAGGCTGCCCTCGCTCCAGGGCACGAGGCGGTGGGAGAGCTGACCTGCGCCGATCCCGAACTCCGTTGCTAGCCCCTGCACGAAGGCGTCCAGCGTCTGGTACGGGCGCTGCTCGCCGATCCCGTGGATGACGAGAATGGCGCCGGCACCCCCGGGCTCCGGATCGATCCCACCAGTGCCTTGGGGTTTCGTTTCTGTTTCCACCGTGTGCTCCCGTTAAGCGCGACCTAGAAGTCCGGCCAGTTCCTTCGCGACCGTCCGGACGGCCTTGCCCGCGGCCCCGAGCCTGCTGCGGAACTGGGTGAAGTTCTCGTTCTGTTTCGTCGACTCGCTGACGATTCGGAGGTACTCCTCGTAGGCGGCCGGATCGGAGATGCGCGGACGGAGTGCCTCCAGATCGGTGGCGGTCGCGCGCTGTAGTGCTTCGGCCTCCTCTGCGAGGATCTCGTCCGCACGCTTCCGAGCCTGCGCAGACTTCTCCCGTAGTCGCTTCTTCCGGTCCTCTCGATCAGTGATGACGACCACCCCCTTTCACCTTCTTCAACAGCTCTTCCTTGCGTTCCGCGGTATCGCGGATTTCACCGCTCGCCTTCTCCAACTCTTCGATGATCTTCGCCGTGCGGGCCGATGCTCCCGCGAGATGGACGGTTACGGAATCCCGGAGTTCCCGGAGGCGAAGTGTCTGGAGCGCCTGGTCCTCCGAGTCCTTTACGCGGCGTATGCTGCGCAGGTGGGCGGTCACCGTCGCGTTCGCTTGCACAAGCCGCCCGAAGGCGTCGTCCACCGAGGCAAGGAGTTCACGCTCGTCCTGGTCGATCGGGTCTAGCAGTTCCCGGCGCTTCGACTCGATCTCGGAGATGGCGATCTCGGCCCAGTCGCCCACGCCCTCCAGCACGTCCACGGGGTCTGGGTCCGTGGCGAGGGCGACTAGTTCGCCCTTCTGGATGAACTCGCTGAGGTACGTCGGGGTCCATCGGGTATCGAGGAAGGTGTTCGAGCGCTCCCGTAACGACGCGAAGTGGGTTCGGATGAGCGAGGAGTAGGAAGTGTGCACTGCCCGGAGGTCATCCCCGATCGCTTGGGAGAGGAGGATCGACTCCTTCGGGACGCTGGCGCATCCTACGGCTGCAATGCAGAGGAGTAGGACAAGGGTGCGTGCGCGCAAAAACGCGCTGAGGCAATCTCGAAGTGTACGCGAGAACTTCATCCGGATTCCCTCCGAAACACTTCGAGGATGTACGGAAGCTCACTACTTGGCGGGCGATGAATGAGAAACACCTCAAGACCCGGAACGCAGCGCCCGAGCGCCGATCCGAACCGACGGGCACAGGTGTCTTTCGGTCGTGCTGGCCCAACACGGTGCCGCAAATACGTTCGGACTACCGCGAAAGTACGAACTTCCGAGTCACGGTTTCAGAACCCTGGGTCAGCAAGGCGAAATACACGCCACTGGGAGTGGGGCCCCTCGAGGATCCTGTTCCGTCCCAGTACACCGTAGACCATCCTGGCGTATCCCGGTCGTGATCGACTCTGCGAACTTCCCTGCCTTGCACGTCGAACACCCTTAGCCGAAGCACGCCGCTCGTTGATTGGCCCATCCGGAAGGTCACGCCCGCACGGGAAGGGTTGGGATACGGCGCTCGAAGCGAGAGCCGGAGGGGCGTCGCCTCAACCGCGGGAACAAGGATCCATGCCTCATTCGTGTACCAGGAGTCACTATGGTCTCGTAGAGAGAGTCGGTAGGCGTATCGGAGACCTGGAGTCACCGATGCATCATTGAATGAAAACTCTGGTCCCTCGATTGGGGCATCGGTCGTGAGTGCTGACCACTCACCGCCATCCAGTCGACGCTGAACCACGCCAAAGAGAGACGAACGACTAGGGATCAGCCAGGTAGCGTGAACGTGGCCGTCTGTCACCCTGATCTGGCTAAGAAAGACCGAAATAGCAGTCGTTGCACACGGCACGCAGTTCAGGAGAACAGAGATCCCATAGTCGAAAGTGCCATCCGGTGGGTTTCGGTTTGCAGTAACGGCGTCCGGCTTGCCGTCATGATTCAGATCGGCAACAGCAACGCTCATTGGAGCCGGAAGAGTCCCATGATAAGCGGGTGCTTCGAAGGTACCGTCGCCGAGTCCCTTCAAGACCGCCAGGCGGGCTCGACCGAATCCGTTGCCGGCGTCCGGGACTAGCAGGTCGATCGCCCCATCACCGTCGACGTCAGCCGCGGCCAGCGACAGGCACTTTTCACCGGCGACAAACTCGGTTTTCGTGCCGAACCCGCCTGCCCCGTTCCCGAGGAGAATGGCGACTTTCCCGTCGTTTCCTGCCGTCGCGATGTCCAGCTTCGCGTCACCATTGAAGTCGGCAATCTGCACCTCATAAGGCGTTAGGTTCACTGTGAAATCGGTCTTAGCGCTGAAAGTTCCGTCTCCAACCCCGAGAAGAACCGAGACAAGGTTCAGGTCTACGGAAGTGCCAGAGATCGCGGCCACGAGATCAAGGTGCCCATCCTGGTTAAGATCGGCCGTCGCGAGCCCCCGTGGCCCAGGTGACGTCGCGAAAGCTGTTCCAGCGTCAAATGTGCCGTCGCCTGCGCCGATGTGGATGGCGATGTTCCCAACATCAGCGTACGTGCTTGATGCGATATCAAGAAGACCATCCTCTTTGAAATCGCCGAGTACGGCATAGCTGGGATTCGGGCCAGGACTATCCATCCAGGTGGGAGGATCGAAGACTCCTGTCCCTTCGCCGAAGCGGAGGTAAATGCCGCCGCCCTCGTTTGGCTGGACGACGTCCGTCCAAGCGTCGCCATTGAGGTTTCCGATCCCGAAGCTCCAGCCGTATCCAGGCGAAAATGATGAAGCGTACGCCGCGAACGTGCCGTCTCCATTTCCCAGATAGGTGACAAACGATGGTGTGACTTCCGACTGCACGACGAGATCCGGGTGGGTATCGTTGTTCAGGTCACCTATAGCGACAACGTACGGTGATTCAGGGGAGGGATAATCAACTTTGGAACTGAAGTAGACCTGTCCTCGCGCAACGGAGCCGAATAGCAGGCCCACGGCCGTCGCGCACGCTACAAGTGCCTTCGCGCTAGTCGACAACGTTCCCCCTAACACACTGGGCCTCGCCGAAGTCGCGCTCCCTACCGCAGGAGCACCATCCGTCGACGAATGGTCTGATCAGGCAGGCTTGCCTGGTAGAAATAGACTCCACTCGCAGCCTCGCCTCCAGCCTGGCTCCGCCCGTCCCACGCAACCGTGTGAATCCCAGCAGGAAACTCTCGGTCCGCAAGAGTCCGAACCAACCGACCGTTGACGTCGAAGATGCGAATCGATACTAGGCCCTTTGCTGGAAGCCCGAAATCGATTTCCGTGCGCGGATTGAAAGGATTCGGCCGGTTCTGGGATGCGAAGGCCCGTACCGGGATGACCGCCTTTGAAACGGTTGCGGCTCCGGTGTAGTACCCCCTCGCCACAACCACCACATGCTCCTGCGGCTCGAGGTCCCCGATGGCGTACTCAAGCTCGACGTGCTCGTGGCCTTTGAGGGTCACTGTCTTCCCATCAGCTTGGCCAACTGCGCCCGACGCATCTGTCCCATCGGAATGGACGGCCGAAAGGACGTGCAATTCACGCTGGCCAGCCGGGACCGCTTCGACGACACCCGCCCACCCCAATGTGTGGGGAGTGTTCCAGACCACTCGGACTCGTCGAATCGGGGAGGATGACGAGGCGTCGGCCGAAAGAAGAGTAGAACTCCACTCCTCCTTCGGAACGACTTCACCAAGTGTCTCCCACTGTGTGCCGACAAGGTCACGGGAGACTCGAAGGGTAACGCCAACTCTTCCGCCTATGCTCCTTGACTCCTGAGGCTTCGGAACCAGGGACACACCAATCCGCCTTCCAATCACGGGGCCGCCCGACGGCCCAACCTCGAACTCGAGACTATCGCCCGGTTCGCCTCGGTATGCCGAAGCAGGAGCTATGGGCGAGATGAATGGGCTGTTGCGGCCCGTCCAGGCCCGGACCTGCGTAAGCGCAGCCACTTCCCTGTACGCCGTGACAGCGCCTGACGCATCTGTGCTCAGCGATACTCCCTCCGGAACCTTCACGGCAACGAGGCGCACTTCATCCAGCACGTCAACGTCAGACGCCATCTCGCGGATTCGAATCTTTGCAGACATCCTTCCGTCTCGATTGAGTCGCTTGACCTCGACGGCATCCCACACTGGAGGACCAACGGCCCCTCGGTATTCGCCTCTGCCGAGAATCGAGTTCTCAACCAAATACTCCCCACTGTTCTCGGTAAGGATGTAGGGACATCCACCACCACCTGCGCCGCCTCCCGTGTTGAATGGCGAGAACACTACCGTAGCTCGATTCGTTGCGTCCGGCGACGATGTTCCATAGTGGGTGATGATATTTTCAATCTCCCCGTAACTAAACACGCTCCAGTTATTATAGATGGCCGACAGTGTCGTCGCGCTCCCTACAACTGGCGCTATGAGCGCGGTTCTTCCGGAAGCGTATTGAAACACGTTGTTTTGCAGCACCAGGTTCGGATAGCCGCCCACAGTGGCGGCTAGGTCTATACCCTTCGAGTTTGCCCCTGAGAGTCCAACAACATTGTTGTAGAGATGTCCACTAAAGCCACCCGTGAGCTTCAAATGGGCAGTGTTCGATTGAGAGCTCGCGAATGTATTCGAATCGATAGCGGCCACAACGTATGGATTCGATGCCTGGTCCGCGCCCTGAATTCGCACGGCAGTCTTCGCTGTAAAGTAGTTATGGGCAAGGCGTACCGACTTGCCAGAGGCCATGCCATCGAGATAATCCAATTCGACATCGGTGTTGTTCTTCGTAAAGCCACAACCATCGAGCGTTACGGCGGTAACGTGGCCACCCTCGACAACAGCTCCGACCCCCGTGATTGCATTTCGGATTGTGCAGTCAGTCAGGCTGATCGTTCCACCGGCGGGATCAACCATCTCTAAGCCGATCCAGGAGCCGGGTGGATCACTCGCGGAATTGGTGCTCTCGAAGGTCACATTGGTAGCGGCGAGGTACTTCCACACGCGCAGATGGCCGTAGAATGACTGTCCGCCTCCACGCGAGAAACGCATCGTTGTACCAGGGTAGATCGTGAGTCCATTGGGCGCGTTCGCGATTCCCTCGAACACATGCGGACTCCGGCAGTCGGTGATGTCTGGTTTGAGCACGACATCATCATCGTATGTTGTAGGTCCCGAGCCCGACGTCACTTGTGAGAGCGCTAGAGTAGTTGGAAACGACAGTTTCACGGCGTGCTGCCGGAATCCATCGTCGCTCCAAGTATCAAAGCAATAGCGCGTACCACCGACTGTCTGGCTCGGTGCAACGGAGAAGGTCTGATCCACGCACAACGAACATGCCGTAGTGTAGCCTCCTCCACCCGGAACCACACGGTCAACCCCGTTGAGCGTAATCACAGCATTCGGCACGTTACTCGTTACGGTCAGTAGATCCATCTTCTGGGGTTTGAAATAGAAGGCTCTGCTCACGATTGTGCTCTCGGGAGTGTCGTAGAGTTCCTTCCCCACAACCTTACTACGGGGAGCAGTTTATAGCCGACAGTTCTCAGGCGGCGTAGCGGACATGGGATTCGTGAAAGAAGCGTCGGACGATGTCGGGTCGCCGCTGGGTCGCGCGGAGATAGCCGCGGACGTTGGCGATCATCTCGCTCCGGTTCCAGGGGCGCTGGCGCCCGAGAGCGTTGGATTTCACATCCTGGTTCAATAGCTCATCGGGATTGAGTTCCGGGCTGTAGCTCGGCAGGAAGAAGAGTCGGATCTTAGCCGCGTGCTCGGCGAGCCACTTCGTGACCTTGACCGCCCGGTGAACCGGATGGCGATCGACGATCAGGAAGATCCGTCGCCTCACGTGCCGCACGAGTCGTTTGAGGAACCGCAAGAACACCTTCCCCGTGAACCCTTCGTCGAACACCATGAACGCGAGACGGCCGCGATTCGTGATCGTCGAGATCATGTTGCAGCGGAACCTCTGGCCCGTTCCCGGAACGACCGGAGTCTGTCCCCGCCGTCCGTAGGTACGCCCCACCTGATGATCCGAGCGCAGCCCCATCTCGTCGCCCCAGTGAATCTGCGCTCCCAGACGCTTCGCCTCCTGCTCGATCGCCGGGTACTCCCGCTCCACCCACTGCCGCACCGCCACCGGACTTTGCTCGAACGCACGCCGGGTCGGCTTCTGCGGCGTCATCCCCCAGGCCTTCAGATATCGCCCCACCGTCCACACCGAAACGCTCAGGCCGAATTCTCTCTCCAACAGCTGCTGCACCGCCTCCCGCGTCCACAAGGCGAACGGCAACCGAAGCTGGTCCGGGCACTTGCCGACGATCCAGCGAACCGTCTTCGCTCGCTGCTCCGCCGAGACCCGTGGCTCGGCAGGCCGGCCGCGCCGCCGCGCCTTCAACGCCGAGGCGCCGCTCTCTTCGTGAAGCCGGGACCACTTGTTCCCCGAGGCCCGCGACACCTGGAACACTTCTGCCGCCTCGACCTGACTCATTCCTCCCCGAATCGCGCGGACTACCCGCTTCCGGAGATCCTCCTGCGCCGACGATGGCAACGAACGTGCGTCCCTGATTCGCATGAACCGAATCCTACCACAATCCGCACGAAATGCCTACTATATTATGCTCCGGTTAGTAATCGTGTATGTCTGACACCTTGGCGCATACGTGCCATCGTCTTTACGCCCATCCCATAGCAGTCCCTTGAGGCCTGGAACGAGCTCCGCATTGGAGGAAATGGTCCTAACGCGTGTGCCATACTGGTTTAAGACGTCGACACGTATCGTAGCGGCATCTGTGGTTTTGAATTGCCCCTGCACTTCAGCGACGCCAGGAGTAGACCAGAGCATCAGATCTCGGACATCGAGGCCAAGCCTAATCTGTTGAACACCGCTGCTATCGCTCCACGCTTCGGTTAGTATTGCATTCTTCCCTAGTGACTTGCGCCCATCGGCGAGTCGGCGCTGCTCTGGCTGGATCGCAACTGGGTGCCATAGTTGCGAAGTTCCAATCGGGCCCCGCCCCTTAGAGCCAAAGAACTCCAGCAACTCAAAGGTTCTTGAGAGCTTCACGAGCCGTGATCTGCCTCCTTCGACACACAACAAGTTGCCCCATGCATCAGCGGACATCGCTGTAATTGTGCCTACTTCGGCCGGTGCGTCGACATATCGGAATGTAGCCGTGCCCGCCACATTCTGAATGTGCCCGGCGCTTCGTGGAATGTCATAGACAACGAATCGTCTCATGGCCTTATCGTAAACGGCAAGCTCGGTGGTGCAGTATCCGGTCGCCGGGTCTGCGGCTGTTGCTGTACGCATTTTTACCACTGCACTCGGTGCCGCAGCATTGCCGAAGACGCGCGTATCGATCCGGACATATGGCGACATAACGAACCAGCTGTCGCCGGGGTCGTATGATACGTGGTACCCTGCGATCCTCGCCGACGACGAATCGAGGACCCAAACGATGTCATCCTGACCCATGTCTTGCGGTGTGCCATTGTCATCCCATGTTACTTGAGAGGGCACACGAAACCCTGCAGTATCCGCAAGCGCCCCGCGATATCGAAGAGTGTACCCGTTATAGTATCCACTCCACTTCTCATACAGGTATATGCACACACGGCCGTTCGCCGCGTCCGCGACTGCCACCCCAGGCCCAGGTCCGACGGCTGTCCATCCGGGCTGGGAGAACTTATCTGCTCCTGAGCCAAATTCCCCCTTTACGCGGATGGAATCCCCGTCGGTTGCCCAAGCTAGCCTGTTCCACCTCGGATCGGGTATGAACGCGACTCGCTTCTCAATGCCATCCTGCCAAAAGGTGGATCGGCTAGCTGCGCCAACGGCACTGAAGAGGGAATCCGGGACCCCAGGGGTTTGCATGCCGATTGTCTGATGCAACTTCGGATATACCCCAGCACCTATCGGCACTGATTCCTGCCGGAAGGTCTCCGCTCGCAGATCTGGTCCTGTGACGAGCGACAGGGTGATAAGCGCTGCAAACACTCGGATCGCTTTGCCCAGCAACTGGCCGCAACCCCTATGTACACACGACATGCTCCACCCAGTCACGCGAGTCTCCTTTACTCCCGTCAGGACACCGAGGCCTACTGGAGATTCCACACCCTACCTGCGAATTCGGCGGGTAGGCACGAACCCCTGCGTATATCTGGCCTCCCACGCATTGGCGACGCTTCGCTCTAGTCTCCGGGACGGGGCGTTGAGGACGGCAGCAATTCCCTTAATCTCGGATGCGTCATTCAAGGTTCCGCCAGCTAGGGCACGGTCGAGGATGGCCGCTCTACGCACCGGTCCACCCTCCTCTTCATCAACTGCGGAGAGAATCTGGGACAAGCTTTCGCGGTTCATCGCCCCCTGCGCGCATTCCAAGAGATACCAATAGGCGCTGCTGTTTACCTGATCCCGAAGGGCTGCTGCACAATCCTCGCGCCTACCAGCGCGCCGATCGGCCATTCCCATCATGATCGAGTCGGCGTGGACCGCACTGTATTCCCACCGACCGGTTTCTTGGATTCTGAATGTTGCCTTATCGCTTCGAACCCAGCCAATTCCTGCACCGGGGCGCATACCGGTGCTCGCCAATACTCTGCACTCCACACTGTACCGTCCCGGTGGTAGGACATACGTCTCGGCGCGCAGCGGGTTCACATGACCGTCTCGGCGCGTCCCATACTGCAACAATAGATTGCCGGAGGCGGTAAGCCCCCCTCCGGGAGCAATTGACATCCCCGGACCCGTGAACACCCGGTTTCGAAAGAGACCAACACGACTCAGGGGTTCCCGCTCGCCCTCCCGTTCCACGATAAGGGCAAATCCATTCGCGAACGTGTCCATCATCGGCACGTCTTCCACGGCGGCACCTGAGACATTCTCGAGAGCAGCAACGTACACGATGGGTTGCCCTACCTGGTATGATGTGCCATCAAGAAAGAGAGCGAGCCTTAACCTCTCCACTGGCTTCATCCCCGCGGGCTCGCCTCCGAGTGCGCTCCCTGTAGCGAAGATACTCCCGGCCACCAACAACATGGTCACTACTCGCACACGCCCCTCCTAGTCATTGGCAAGCCCTACCTTCTCACGAAGCCGTTTCCGGCAGCTAGTCGTGGCCAAATCGCCGGCAGTTGCTCGGCAAAAATGGTGCAGGCTATTCTGGTTTATATACTTGAAGTACGCTGGGTTCATGATACAGACACCTTCAGAGCCTCCAATAATGTGTTCAAAGCGATACGGGTCACTCCCCTCAGAGTCCTGGTCGAAATCATTCAAGTTAGCTATCTGATGGCCAAGCTCATGTGTGAGGACTTCGGGGCTGAAGTTGCGGCGCAGTCTATCCCACTCGGCTTGGGTGTCATTAAAGAGACTCTGGCCACGCCACAAAACAAGAGCCTTCTCCATCTCAGAGGTGAAGACGTAGGTGAAGTTGTAGAGCCACGAAGAATCAGTTTCTACTGGTTCGAAATAGGACAAACCGTCAATGACTTCGTTTTGGCCCGCGGTTACTTCGTTCACGGTGTGCCACACCGCCACGAAGCACCTTCCTGCGTCGCGGCTCGTCTTGCCTACGTCGTACCGATAGCACTTGGCGTAAAATATCATGAAGTCGACCCACCGAGGCGCCCCTTGGTGCGCCGGTGTCGGATTGCAGTTCAATTCGATAAAGCTGTCATCGGTGTTCATGACAGTGCAGTCACTACCGAAGTACCGGCTCGGGGACGGAAGCGGGCTCTCGGCATATACCCAATTGATGCCAATTCCAACCCTATTGAATTCTCCTCTTGCATCTGCGGGTGCCTCATTTGACGGACTTTCCCAGGCATCGGCAGATGGCACATCCAGTGGCATATATCGTGGTCACGGACATGGTAGCCACTGCCCCTTTTGTCTTGCCTTCACAATTCTGGCATGCCAAGGCTAGGAAGATGAGAAGAACTGAAGCGGGCCGTGAGCGTAAGCCTCGGGCTATCATCTTCATCGGCGGCTCCACATCATGCGTCCCCCAGATTGTCGTTGGAGCTCGGCGCATTCGCTGCGTCCGGACCCTCGCAGAAAGCAGTCGCGACCTCACGTCCTGAACCGCCCCGGGTTCTCCCGAACGCTCGCTACGTGAGTGCCGCCACTCCGGCCTGTGCCACCTGACGATTATGGTACGCCTGCTCGTACGCGTTCGGAGGGACGTAGCCGAACGGTTCAAGCAAGCGGCTTGTGTTGAACCACGCGACCCACTCGAGCGTCGCAAACTCGGCCTTACATGGTGCTCACCAGCCGAGGTGGGGAGATCCCTCGATCGACAGGAATCGTGTGGGAAGAGTGCCGAGGACGGCAAGGAACAAAGGGATCTACAAACGATCTATAGATCGCACGTAGATCGAGGGCATGGATCGTTCATAGATCGTCGATCTACTACTGGACCCGAGTGGGGAGATGGCTACTTGGACTCCTCCCGGTCCGTCCCCCGGATCAATCCGAGGCGCGAAGAATGCAGCCGCAGAGCCGCCGCAACCTGCCAGCGGTGCTCGACGCCAAGCGCCGTGAGCACTGCGTGAACGTGGTTCTTCACCGTTCCCCCTGCAATTCCGAGCCGGTCGCCTATCTCCTTGTTCGCGAGACCGCTGGCAACACATTCCGCCACCTCGAGCCGTCGTCCGTGAAGTCCCGCGGCCGTGGCCTCCACTCTCGGCGGGTCGTGCTTGCTCGGTGGGGACTGGCCTCGTAGGAGGAGAGAGGCCAATTCGGGCGGGCAGTCGAAGCCATGGCTCCTGACCGCTCGGAGGGTCCGCACGCAGTGAGCGAGTCCGGAGACCGATCGCACGAATCCCACGACACCAGCGGCGGCGAGCCGCGCGAGCGTACCTTCCGATTCCGAACGGAGGAGCACGACCACGGGGATTTCCGGGACCACGCTCCGAAGCGCGGCCGCGAACGATGCCGCTGGTCCAGGATCGAGCGCAAGCAGTACGGTGTCCACCTCCAGGTCCCGCACGCGCGTGATGCTCTCCGCGACGCCTGTCCCGCAGTCGATTGCTCGGAGGTCGCGGCCGGCGGTGCCGAGTGCAATCACGAGCGCTTCCCGTTCGCTCGACTGTGCGCAGATGACGCCGACGCTCGTCGTCCTGCCTACTGTTGCTCTACCCCGACCCTGCTGCTTCGCTCGATGCATGTCTCCCCCGTGAATGCGTCACATTCCCCTCGGCACGCGCCCTGCTGTAGTAGCGGGGTTTCCCAGAGTGGCCCGGCTGACCTCCACTCCGCATAAGGGGAGAAAGCATCGAGCATGCCGGTGGCCGGGCATGCGTAATCAAATCGGAGTGGGCTGCGCTATGCAATTGCAGGGGTAGAAATTGCGAGGGGCCGTCAGGAACCTGACGCCGTCAGACAGGGGTACTGACGAGTAGGACTTTCGATGAAGTGTCTTCGTTTGATGACAGAACGGGTGTCAACGGATTACACCAATTCTGGCGCCTTGGGGAGTGATTGGCGGCAGCCGCAGACCGAGCGGACCGATCCAGAACACCGGACCCGGGCACCCTCTCAAGGACGTACGGCTACCGCACGCCAGTACCTTCTACCCAGTCGCGGGAGGCGGCAAGTTACGATTCCCCGATGGCTGGAGACCTCCGGACCATCACTGCGTTCTGCCGGTGAGCACTATTCCGCACCATCGGCCACCGGCACCGGTGGTGATCGAGCCAAGGGTGGCGTCTGGAGAGAACCGGATGGTCACGACCTGGCTTTGGCCGGACGCGAGGCAGTAGGTCGTGGCCGAAATGATCGTGAAGTACGTCGGTGAGCCCGACTGGAGGGTCTCACAGAGATTGCTCCCTACCCCGCCGACGTTTCGTATCGTGCAGGAGAGATCCTTCGTGGTTCCGGGAGCTACGATGCCGAAGTCCAGGGTGGATGGCGTGACCTCACACACCGGAGGCGGTGCGACCGCCTCGCCAAACAGGGTCAGCGGGGCGCACCCGGCGCCGGTGGGGACCAACGGGCAGCTCGTCGTGTGTCCGATGTTCGTCGGGGTGTAGCGCACCGTGATGGTGGCGGTCTCACCGGCGTGGAGACTGTAGTTGACCGGGCCGACGAAGGTGAACTCGGTGCACGGCGATGGCCCCACCGTTCCTGCGAGAATTCCCGTCCCGGTGTTCGTGA
>ORMF011385569.1_pt1 | contig 17476 bp, 16 predicted proteins | sample 1779871 | NCBI WGS metagenome assembly ORMF01 (sample SAMEA104232316, study PRJEB22302) | groundwater metagenome | biome: forest; feature: aquifer; material: groundwater | place: USA | collected 2011-08-07 | depth 5.4 m
GAGATCCCACTGTTCCCAGATTATCTCCCGACGGCTCTCGAAGCAGACTTCCTCGAAGGGAAATTGTCCGCGGAACATCGGGTGTACCGGCCGGTCGGTGAACAGCACCAGCTCGACCTCGCCGCCCTCGCTCAGCTCCCGGAGGAGGTTCATGGTGTAGCGGTTCACGCCCCGCATCTCCGGAAGCGTCAGGTGGCGAGCATTGATTCCGAGGCGAAGAGTCAATTGCGCGCACCCCGGAGGATTATCGGTCACACGGCGACGAGACGATCGTCCCAGGCTCCAGCGTAAACCGCCGAAGACACGTCTCAGCCGCCATGAAACCCTCCGCCGCCTGCCAGGAGTACCGCGACTCGACCAGGGCGCGACCGTTCCGCCCTAGTGCGCGTCGACTTTCCGGCCGCTCCAGGAGATCGAGCGTGGCGGTCACGAACGCGTCATCCGAATCCGCGATGACGATATGCGTTCCGTCAATGACGTCGAGGCCCTCCGCGGCCTTCGGAGTGGCCACGACCGCCCGACCCATTGCCAGGGCCTCCAGGATCTTCACCCGAACCCCGCAGCCCTCCCGCATCGGGACGACCACGACCTGCGCGCCCTCATAGAAGGGCCGGGTCTCCCGGACGTAACCGCTCAACGTAACGCCCGGCGTCTGGCGTGCAAGGCGCTCGACCGCGGGGCTCAACCCGCGTCCGACGACGGTCAGATGAGTCGCCGCCTTCGCTCGCCTGATTCGCGGATACAGCGTCTTCAACAAATGGATGACTGCGTTCTGGTTGGGCGGGAAGAACAGCGAACCGAGAAAGAGCAGGTGCCCTGGCAATCCGTCGGACTCGCATGGCAACACGCGATCGACGTCGATGACGGACGGCACAATGACGATGGGCCGGTCCGCGCAGAGGCCGCGGATCTTCTCCGCCTCTGTCGGCGCGATGGCCCAAAACTCGTCGCACATGGGGAAGTATCTCCGCTCCAGGCGTCTCGTTGTGATCCAGCACACCAGACGACGGGCCTGTTCGGAGAGCCCACCTCCTGACTTGACCAACTGGGCAAATAAGTCGCTATCGAGGTCCACCAGATCGAGCACGACTCGCAGCGAAGGGCACCGCTCTCTGACGGCGGGAAGATAATGTAGCAGCCATGCGTGCATGATGACCAAAAGGTCGATCCTCTTCTCCATGACTAGGCGGAGGAGGTGCTCACCGGCGCCAGCCGCATCGAACGCTCTCGCCAGGGGGTATCTGTTCTCTTCGTACCCGTCGCCGGCTCGGCCTCCCTGCACCCACGGCAGCGGCATGAGATAGCAGACGTTGCGTGCCAGCGTACGGATAAGGCCATTGGAGACCGGCATCGGGGCCGGGAAGACGAAAGCCTCTCGGGTCAGCGCGCTCAGTGGCGCCTGCATTCGCCGCACGGCCGCCTCTTGCCCGCTGTGGAAGAAGCTCAACAGGTAAGGCTTGTATCCCAGTCGGTTCAGCAAATGGAGATGTTGAAGTGCCCGCATGGGGCCCCCAGAGTCGGGAGCGGGTAATTCGGGACTCAATATCAATATGTTCGGGTGAGCCAAGGTGTCGCCGGGCCCCCTCTATGTCGAAAAGAGAGCATGGAATCTCTCGATGACGTAGTCGAGGTCGGATCTCGTCATTCCCGGGTGACAGCCGATATAAAAGCCTCGATCCGCCACCTCCTTCGCGACCGGATAGTCTCGCACGATGTCACCAAACAGCTTCCGGTAAATGGGTTGCGTCAGGAGCGGGAACAGATCCCGGGTCTCGATTGAGTTATCTTCCAGGAAGTTGACGACGCGGGCTTTTGGCGTGCGTTGATCAAGGACGAGAATGGGGTACACCATGAACTTGTGGTCACGACCCGCCGGCCGCGGGGGAAGTAACAACCGATCTTGGAGGTCAGAGAGGCCGGCCGTCAGGTATTCCGCGTTCTTCCGGCGGGCCTCCAGCATGCTCTCGCGTTGCTCAAGCTGGGCCAAGCCGATGGCCGCTTCCATCTCCGTGGCCCGAAAACTATGGCCCAGTCGAATGAAGGAGAACCGTCGAGACACGATCTCCCACAGACGCTCGCCCCCTACGTCTTGATCGTCATCAATTTTCAGGTAAATGCTGTCCCGCCCGTGATTGCACAGGCTCCGCAACGTTACTGCGAGATCCGGATCATTGGTCGTCGCCAGGCCGCCCACCCCCGTGACGAGCAGATGCGCCACGTACGTCGAGAAACAGGCCACCTCGCCGAACGATCCGACGCTCTGACCCTGGTAGCGTGCGAACATCGTTTCGCACGAATCCTCGATCACCGCCAGACCGTGCCGACGCGCCTCGTCCATGATGGGCCCCATGTCGCACGGCAGGCCACACAGATGGACCGGAATGATCGCCCGCGTCCGGGGAGTGACGCGGTCCGCGATCAGACCCGGGTCCATCCCATAGTCTTTCAGGGAAATGTCCACGAACACCGGACGCATCCCGTTGTGAAGGACGATATTGGATGTGGCGATAAATGTCGTTGCCGGCACCAGCACCTCATCCCCATCGGCCCAACCGTGCCGCTCCTTCAGGGCAGCCAGGGCCACGTGGAGGGCACTGGTCCCGCTGTTGCAGAAAATGCCATATCGGCAATCGTGCAGCCTGGCAAACTCTGCCTCGAATCTTTCGGTGAAGGGCCCATAGGACAGCCGGTTGCTGTCGAGAACCTCGAGCACATACCTCTTTTCGAGAGGTCCAAGTCGCAAATCTCCCACGCCGATCTGCTGTCGCACCGATCGCTCTTTCAGCGTTTCTTCACCTGGGGCGCCGACGTCTCCCAGTGAAACCACGCGTCTCGTGGAACCGCCAAAGATCGCACAGGCTATAGAGGTCGTGCGCACCCACCCCCGCCTCCCGACGCCTCTCGATGGACAAATTGGACGGCACCGTCCGGATCAATCCGGGCTCAGCCGAACCACTTTCGTCGCCAAGCCTACTCATCGCGTACGCAGAGCCAGAACGACCAAGCTCGCACTCGCCGGCCAAGATTCATCCTCTACACTCCGCTGGGAAGCGCGAGCCTTACTCCTAAGCCGCTTGAGTCGATCCCGCAAAGAGGAGGTGGACGGATCATCCTCGCTGGCGTTTAACACTACGGCGGATCGGACAGACAAACTTTCGCCTGTGAGTCGAAGCAGATCAGTCCCAAACCTCTCCCAGCGCTCTTGCCAGCGTCCAGCATCCTCGTGAATCATTCGTCTTCGAGGTCTCACAGCAAGGTGTCGGGCAATCAGCCACTCCGCCCACGTCGGAGGTCGGACGAGCACGATCCTGTCCGCTTTCCGGCACACTCGTGCTGCCGACCACCATCCGACCTGCCGGCGCACCCACCTCAAGACCCTGCCGACGATATCGCGCCGACTAGACCCCAGGATCGGGAACGCGGCGATCGATGAGATGTCCAGGCGGCGAAGGTCGTGGACCGAGATCCCCGCGCAGATGATGTGGATCACGGCTCTCGCCCCGAACCCGTGACAACCTCCTCGAAGATTTCCACGTAGCCGCGCGCAATCTGTTCCCATGAGCGTCGTTGAGCCCAGGCCCGGGCGCGGCTTCCCAAGTCCCCACCTCTCGACGGATCATCGACGAGCTCGGCAATCGCCGCAGCGAGATTCTCCCCGCCAGGCGCGACAAACACTGCGATACCCTCCCGCTCGATGGCGGCCGACCGCGGTCCGGCAATGGTGACGGTAGGAAGACCTGCGGCAGCGAACGCGGCAAACGTGGTGTTGTTCTCGCCTATGCCGGACCGGAACGGGAGCACGCCGACATCGGCAACCGCCAGGAGACGCGCGACAGATTCAGCATCATCTACCCTGCCGTGCCAGGTGATATCTTTCTCCACGCCCAGTTCCCTGCCGAGGGCGAAGAGGCGCTGATGATATCCATTCTTCATGCGGTCGACAGCCCCGATCACCGACAGGTGGACACGGCGGCCCTGGTCGAGCAGACGCCGAAGTGCCACAATGGCGTCGTCGACTCCGTGTTCCGGCACCACGAACCCGAAGAACGTGAGGACGATCTCCTCCTTCTCGATCCCAAAGCGTGATCGTTGCAGCGCGCGATCCAGGCGCGTGAGCGGAAGGATGGTCGGCCCAACCGGAATGACATCCGGACCCGGACTCCTCCAACGAAATCGCCTGACACCGGCCGCGTGCCACTCACCGGGCGTCACGACCCTCTGCGGCGCATTCAAAAGCGCGAGCTTTCCGGCATAGCGAAACCACTTCGGGCCCCACAGCTCGTGGTACGTCACCACCACGCGAAAACCCGCGAGGCGAAGAGCAAGAGGCAGGAAGTGTGGCACGGCCCGCAGCCCGAATGCATGAGCCTCGAATTGCACACAGACCACGTCGGGCGCGAACCTCGCCAGGGCCAGAAGACCTCGACGCATCGCGGGAAGACTCCAGGGCAGCGGCACCCTTACCACCTGGATGTCGAATGGCTCGATGACGGTCTCCTGCCCGAACACGAGGACGGCCACGTCCAGGCCTCCGCGCCTCAGACCCTCGGCCAGATGCCAGGAATAATCCCCGACCCCCGACAACCGCGGAGGCCAGTGGGCCGTCGCGAGCACCACCCTCATCTTTCGCGGATCCCGCTGCATCAGGCCGACCTCACGCTACTCGCTTGACTCCACAAAACCCGATGAAGCCAACCTGCCGTCCGAGAAATTCGAGTGGCAGTTCCTTCGGGAGCTGAAGCGAGATAGGTGGCGCAGATTCGAACCCCATACTCGAAAGCAAAGTAGAGATTCCGGGAACGTCCGTCGGACGCAAGGGATTCCAGCTCAGGCCGAAGGCAGTGAGCCCTGTAGTGCCCGTCCCTTCGTGAACCAAATCCGTCGACACGTAGAGAAGGCCCCCGGGCTTCAACAGGCGGTGTACTTCCCGAAGAAAGGTCTGCCAGGAGACCCCGTGCTCGACCGCGGAAACAGAAATCACGTAGTCGAACGTGGAGTCTGCAAATGCCGTATGCTGCATGTCTTGCAGGGAGTAGCAGATGCGCCGTGACCACGGCGCGGCAACGATGTGCGGATTGAGATCAATCCCGTAGAGGTTCGTGAACCCTCGGTGGGCCAGCTCCCAAAGGGATTCGGAATTATAAGCTCCGCAATCGAGGATGGCGGCATCGCGATTCGAAAGGAACTGTGAAAGCTCCAACACGTTGAGTACGTCCCAACGCTTTACCGGATCAGCGGGGGGCAGCGCGTGCGCTCCGCGCAGACGATGAACCGCCGACGACGCCATTTCTCGTAATACACGATCACGGACGAAACGATGGCCGACCGCATGGGGCGCCGAAAAGTCCGTAACCGTAACGGCAACACGAACCCAGGGGGAAGGATGACTGACGATCGGACTGCTCACCACACAACGTCCTTTGTGACGAGGCAGTACATCGACGCCCCGATCCCGGCTCCTGCGAGTAGCCGGTCCGGCAGCGTCAGGCATTCGATCACTGGGGCGACTCCTCTGTGATAAACCGAAAAGCGAAGTGGGTGCCTCCTGGAGCCCAGCCGAACGCCGCGTTGGAATACGAGACCAAGAATTCGGTGGAATATCGTCAGATGATAGTCGAACAGATTCTGGAGAAAGACATTGAAGCGTTCTGCCTTTCGAACTGTGAAACCCTCACGGCGGAGCGTTCGAAGCAATGCCGGACCACTCAGCATTCTGGCGTAGTCGTGGCCTACGCTGGCCATCCATTCGGCCCAGAACTCCGGCCAGAACAGCGCAATCCACCAGTCAACAGTGAAGCGGATATCAGAGACCGCCACGTGAAAAAGCGCGGTCCCGCCTGGACTGAGACAGCGGTAGGCCTCTCGGATGGCCACCTCCGGACGCGCCGTATGCTCCAGCACGTCGAAACACAGGATGTGGTCGAACTCCCGGTCCGCGAAGGGCAGTGCCTCAGCGCTGGCGACATAGTATTCCAGGCCAAGCGGATTGACCTCCTGGGCGATCGCGATGCTGCCCGGCGAAAGATCAATGCCGACGCCGTGCACTCCCCACGTCGCGCATACTTCGGTCAGCGAGGTTCCGGTCGAGCAGCCGATATCGAGCACACGCTCTCCAAGTCGCACATCCAACCTTCGGATCAGCCGGCAATGACGCCGGTAAGTCAGGCTGATATTCGGAGAAGATCCTAGACGCACCGCCAGTGCCCGCGGGTGGTCGCGGCTCCTTCGATCGTACAGTTCCTGCTGGAACGACTCCACCGTCCCGAGGGCATTCTCGCTTACGAGAAACTGGACATCCCCGATGAGGGGGAAATGGCTCCTGCATGAGGAGCAACCGACTCCGCCTTCGGGAGATGGGTGAAGGGCCTGCGCGCGGCAGGTCGGGCAGGCCAGCCGCCATCGGCTTCTCCGGGTTGCCGCCGGTGCCCCGATCACTTCCTGCGCCCTGTCCACGCCACGAAAAGACTGTCGGCTTGGTGGCCATCGACACGCGAGATGTCCAGAACCTGAACCTCAATGCAGTGCTCTGAGAGCCAACGCCTCACGTCATGTCGCTCGAACCATTGCTCTCCGGGGGACAGCCGGAGCGCCCCAAGCTTTCGCGCGTCCTTGTCTACGATCACCACCCGGCTACCGGGCCTGACGACCCGGCAAAGCTCCCCGACGGCCCCCTGGGGGTTTCCAACGTGCTCCAATGCCTCCACGCAATAGGCCCCGTCGAACACTCCATCGGGGAACGGGAGGTTGAGGAGGCTGCTGCAATGGGTCGGGATCCCCCGCGGGACGTGGCGCAGCATTTCCTCAGAGAGATCCACGCCGGTGACCTCCAACCCCGGCACCCTGGCCATCAGAGCCACGGCGATGCGCCCTTTCCCGCAGCCCGCGTCGGGGTCGCTCCGCTTCCCGGCCACGGAGGCGGCGCCCCACGTCCCGTTGCCGCAGCCGGAGGTGGGACGCTACCATGTGGTGCGGCTCATCCGGAGTGACGGGCGCCTCGACGTGTTCGGGGAACGTTTCCCCCTGCCCCCGGAGGCGCAGTACGAGTGCGTCGTCGGCACCGTGGACGTCGCCACCCAACGGTTGCGGGTGACCCTGGGCGACGACCCCATCGCCGAGTTCCCGTACCGGCTCCGCTGAGGTCCGGGGACCCCTCCTCCCGGGGGTGTGCACGATATGTTGGCCTAACATGGCGCTACCGATGTGATGGCTTGACAAGTAGTCGCTAGCAAAATGCGCATCGGATGTCCTCTGGACCGCCGACTCCTCCCCTCACCGCACGCCCGCAATGCTGCGCGTCTAGCCACCCTGCTCACCTGATCCCACAAACCCCATTGAAGCCAACCTGTCGTCCGAGAAACTCAAGTGGCAGTTCCTTCGGAAGCTGAAGCGACATAGGCGGCGCAGATTCGAACCCCATACTCGAAAGCAAAGCAGAGATTCCGGGAACGTCCGCTGGCCGCAAGGGATTCCAGCTCAGGCCGAAGGCAGTAAGCCCTCCAGTGTCCGTCTCTTCATGAACCACATCCGTGGACACGTACAGAAGGCCAGCAGGCTTTAACACGCGGTGTGCTTCCCGAAGGAACGCTCGCCATCAGACTCCGTGCTCGACCGCAGACACAGAAATGACGTAGTCGAAGGTCGAGTCTGCAAATGCCGTATGCTGCATATCCTGTACTGAATAGCAGATGCGCCGTGACCAGGGCGCGGCAACGATCTCCGGATTCAGATCGATCCCGTAAAGGTTCTTAAATCCTTGCTCGGCCAGTTCCGAAAGAGATTCCGAATTATAAGCTCCGCAATCCAGGACAGCGGCGCCGCGATTCGAAAGGAACTGTGAAAGCTCCAACACGTTGAGCACGTCCCAACGCTTCACCGGATCTGGGCGGGGCAGCGCGTGCCCCGTGCGCAACCGGTAAAACGCTGCCGAGGCCTTTTCGGCAAACACACGATCGCGGACGAAACGTTGCCCACTCCCTGCGAAAGGCAAGAGGTCCCTTGCCGTAACGGCATGGCGAATCCATGGAGAAGGATGCGCCACGATTGAACGCCCCACAAGAAATCCAACGGCAGGCCTGACCGAGCCCGCTCTTCACGAAGCCCCGGAAGTCGGTCCCGCCATAATTTGCCGGATCCGCTCGATGCTCCCTTCGTGGAACCGGCCCAGGACGAAATCCCTCAGAGCCATAAGCGTCACGATCCCTTCTACTCGACGCCCGGATCGAAACGCCTGCCGCGCCTCCTGGAGAGAGTATCTGAAGTACCGTAGCAAGAAGCCAGGCAGGCGTCGCCGGGGACAGATCCTCAGCATGAACAGGCCACGGTTTCGAATCATAAAATAGCGCGCGAACGAGCTGGCGGATCCGGAAACTTTGTGCCAGATCCTCGCGTTTAGCGAGGCCATTACCCGATAGCCTCGCCGCTTCGCGCGGATGCACCATTCCGTATCTTCGTAATACACGAAGTACCTCGGATCCATGAGGCCGATCTCGCGAATTACCGATGTCTTGATAAGGAGGGAGCTGCCTGCCACATAGTCTACCTCACGGAGCAAAGGGATCCCGTCGAGTTGGTGGACCGTCTTCTCGGACGTCGGATCCCACACGGTGCCGGTCCGCCAATCCACCATGCCTCCCGAAAACCAGATGACATCAGGCTTGGAGAGATAGAGGTTGAGTGCCCCGACGATTCCCACCGAGGCGTCGTGCTGGGCGACCTCGACGAGGGCCGTGAGGCACGCGGGATCCACCACCGTGTCGTTGTTGAGCAAAAAGAGGTACTCGGCGCCCCGGTTGAGTGCCCACTCGATGGCGGGCTTAATCCCGATAGCGTACCCGAGATTCGCTTCATTCTCCAGTAGCGTCGCAGTGCCTAGCCCGGCTCGAAGCGGACCAAGAGTGTCCGGCCTCGACCCGTTGTCCACGACGAGCACAGAGAACAATGGGTACTCGAGCCGCTCCACCGAACGGAGACACGCAAGAGTATCCTCGGTCGCGTTCCAGTTGACTATAAGGACGACTACGTGACCCATCATGACTCGCGTCCGCGCCGCTGGGGGGATCTCTGCACTACGGGCACGTCATCGGGGTGCAACATTACGTTTTCCTCGCTTTGAGCCGCCCGCGGCTCATTTAAGAGGAGGTCTCGCCTGCGAGCAGCGATTGCCGCTCGTGTGGCGGTCACTCCCTGATCGATCAGACTATTCAGGAGCTCTACCACTCGGCGGGACGCGCCGCCGTCGCGCAACGTCACTTGGTCCCTTAGCAATCGTTCACGGCCCTTCTGTAACGCGGAACGAAAGGCAGGGTCGAAATCGTGTCGGCGCACGAACGCGACGAACTCCTCTGGCGATTTCGCGAGAACCCCAGCACCATACTCGACAATCTGCATTAGCCGATGGTAGCCGCTCGCGTCCACGACGATCACGGGCTGGTCGAAGTACAGAGCTTCAATCCCAACACCGCTAAATGACACGACCGTGAATTCCGAGTGTAGTAATGACTCGTCCAGGGGCAAGGGCGGCAAGAATGAGACGTTATCCGGAGATCGACGATCCACGAGATCATGATAAAGCGGCGCATAGGGGTCGTCGGATCCATAGCGCAGGCGAATTCCCAGTCGAAATTCCGGGAGCCGCCGCATTGCGTTCAAGATAAGATCGAGGTTTGTGCGGGCATTCTGAAAGGTGTGGTCGAAGTTGGGGACAAAATATGCCTGTGCCGGGGATTCGGCATACAGAATGAGGCGATCGGCAGGCGGAATTCCGGCCCGCGCGCAAAACGCCGCGCGTTCATTAGCCGAGAGGCAGGGTCGTCCCGACTTCGGGTAGCGGTCAAAGCGTGGGGGACCGACAACAACAAGGCGTTCTTGCCGTATTCCTGCTCGTTCCAACCATGTTCGGGCGATCTCTCCCCACACGGCGGTCACATCGGCTACGATCGGGACGAACCCGTGTCGGGAACCCATATCACGAAATCCCGTGACACCGTGCTGGACGCACAGACTGGCCATCCCCAGGGGCCGGCCCGCCGCGATGACCTGACGGGACCACTGCATGCCTTGCTCCACCAGCACACTCGCGCGGATTCCGGTCCTCTTGAGCCAGGCGCGTAGCTGCACCTGTTCAGCCGCCAGCTCGGGGAAGCGCTGCTCAAAAAGAAACTGAACCTTCTTGTGGAGGAGCGGACCCAGATCCAAGCCTCGAAAGCGCAGCGCACCATTCTCCTGAGCCCTCCCAACACAGTGCCAGTCGACACTAGCGAAGTGCCTTGCGGCCTGGCGCATAGCCTCCCGGGCGCGTCGTCCCCCGAACCAAGCAGGGGGGATATGGAACGCACCCTGACCTCGGAACACTCGAAGACAGTCCCTGAGCCCTGCCGCACTCTCACGGACAATACGGTCCCGTCCATTCGCGAACAACGCTCGCATCAGTTCCGGCCCAAGGTAGTATTCGTCCTGGACGTAGACGCGACGCCCTGGGATCAAGGGTAGAAGCAGCGGAACAACGCATCGCTGAATCGCTTGGCTGAAGCGTATCCGCCAGTGCTGGGCATTGCGCTGCTCTGAGCGCCCACCGCAGAGCCTGATCCGCCGGATTCGAAGTCGGCCTCCTCCAATTTGGTCCAGCGCATCCGCGAAGAACGCCTCTGGTTGATCTCCCATGATATCCCGGCGTCGGTGTCGAACCATGGGGTCCAGCCCCGGGCGGATGGGGATCAGAAGCGTGTCACCGAGACCAGCGCTCGTGATTGCCTGAGCGTCGACCACGCTCTTCATGACACGAGCAAGCAGGAAAGTCATCTCCCACTGAACCAAAAATGCGTACGACACCCCCTGGAATTCGGTGATGTCATGGCCGTTGAGGAGATTCCACCGCCCCCCCAACTGCTCGGCCAACTGTCCGATGTCCGCATAGGCATCGGAGGGGAGGAGTTGACGCAACGAGACGAATCGGCGGCCCTTCCGTTCGAGCAGATAATCGAGACCCTCGTCAATCGAGAGGAGCGTGACCGGATCGCCCGAGTCGCTGGTGACGGCGGCAAGTCCGTTGAACAAGGTGGCGTGCTCCAAAGCCGCGAGGACCAAGACGCTGCCGCGAGGGGCAGAATGGACGATGTCGGATATAACCTTCTGTGTTTCCATAATCACGCCGTCATCGCGCAACGGGCACGTTTCGCATGAGGAGTTTGAGTTCTTGCGCCTCCAGCGGCTTCTTTCATGTCGCGATCGACCCTGCGGAAGGTTTTGAAAACCAGCTCTAGACGACTACAGGCTTCGGTAAGGGTATGATGAATTTTCCTCTGAAACCTCTGGCCCGGAGTTTTGAAACAAGTTCCTCAGTCAGGTGCCAAGAGAGAAGCAAGCCATAATCTGGTTAATTCTCGAAGAGTTTCGACTCGTCTACAATTTTTATGTGTGTACCCGGCGTGTATTTGTCAATCTTTAGCGGGCTCCTCTCAGTAACATAATCAAGAATATCGGGGCCGATTTGGCAATACGTCAGGAGGGTGACGGCCCTAGCGGGGTATGTAATACCCCCTATCCTCTTGCCTTCACTCCTAATACTAATTAGTAGGTTGGTCAAATTGGCTCTATGCAGTTCTACCTTTCTTGCAAATTCTTCGTAAGTACTGAAAGAAGTTAAACCGGCATTTCTTTCCTTTGGTGGTCGTAGATGTGGGAGCCGTCGTCAATGATCACGTCGTATAAGCCGCCCCCGGCCGCCTCGTATGCTTTATATAGCGACTTCGGTTTGCTCTGGTCGCAGTAGAAAGTCCGAATACGGTTTTCTTTGATCAAGCATTCTTCACGGATATCGAACCCAACAATCCGCGCATTGCCGAAGAACTCAGCCCACATCCGTGTACTGCGGTCGTCGGCCACACCGATCTCGAGGACGCTCCTCACTTCCGAACGCCACGACTCCAACATCTGCCAGTAGACCGGCGTGTAGTCGTGGAACATATTGGCCCGGTGATTAGGATAAGGCTCCATAACGCCGCCCTTGTCAGTCCCGTACTTGCGAGAGATTTCACACAGCGGCGTCATTGAAATCCTCCGGAGAAATAGCTTGGGTGAAACGGCCGCGGTAGCCCATCCCACGCCATCGTGCCTCAATCTCAGCGGGGATATGCCACGCCAAGTTCAGAAGCAGGGCAGCGGCCGGATGGAGATTCATATAGATTTCGTCCGACCTAATAGGAATGCGGGTCCCCGGTACATAATACCCAATCTTCTTCGATCCCACTTTCTCGTACACCGCATCAATGTGATGCTCGTCAAGCCCAAGCAGTCGGATCATAATGGATGCTCTCGTAGGAAATGCCACAGCATCCAACCTACCATGCTCCTTAATCTCCCGCAGTAAAGCGGCACGCTTGTTCACCTGCCACCGCTTCACGCGACGGTCCATCTCTCGCATGCGCTCGCCGAAATCCAGCTCACGTTCCAGATAAGCACGAATAATGGGGCCCTCTTGGTATTTTAGAAACACTCGTATGTTGCCACCGTACCGTTTTGGAAACTCTGCATGCTCAATGTGCATACCAAGCTTCTGGGCGATATACACGAACGATGTATAGCTGTAGGTGCGCAAGTGCTCGTGATAGAACGTGTCAAACTGGTCCCGGTCCAGCACTGAGCCAAGGTAATGGTTCTCGATAACGATAAGCGTCTCGGGTTTTTTAATTAGCTTAAGCGCACCGAGGAGAGCGTCCAAGTGCTCAATGTGTGCGAACACGTTCGTGAATGTAATAACGTCCGGTGCCGGATGGAGGTCAAGATACCCATTGACAGTATCGTAATCGAAGAACGCATGGCGGACAAGATGGCCCTTTTCAATCGCCTCTAGCGCTGCGTCGGTTGGCTCGATCCCGTACGTCTCGGCGCCACGACGGCGAAATGCGTCTAGCAGGCTTCCGTCGTTGCAACCGACATCCAACACATGCTTCCCACCCAACCTAAGGTAATGTTCGATCGCATCGACCAGCTGCTCCATGCCCATCAGCACGTCCTTCGTCTGACCGCCGCGGTAGTGATACTCGGGAAAGAACAACTGCTTCCGCGGGAGCTGGAATCGCTGGTGCGCCGTCTTGCAGACATTGCAAAACGCCACTTCGAGCGGGTACTCGTCGCACGCACGATCGGTGCCAACAGGGACAAGATCATCCGGCAGCGGGTGGTCGCCTATATTAAGAACAGTGGGTAAGATGTCGCTGCCACAAACTTCGCAGCTTCTCACAATCCGCATGTCAGGATCCTAGCCATTCGGGGTTACGTTTGTACCATTCCACCGTCTTGCGTAGGGAATCCTCCAACGAGACAGGAGGCACCCAGCCGAGCGCTGCCAGCTTGTCTCCATTCAACCCATAGTGCCAGTCGTGCCCGGGGCGCGCGATGGCGAAGTCCGAATAGTTGAAGAACAGCTCCTTGCCAATGTAGCCAGCAATCATCTTGGCGAACTCAAGGTTGGAGATACACTTGCTGCCAACGACGTTGTACCGGTCAGGGCGGTCAACCTCACCTTCCACGTGCAGATGGGGCTCCGTCTCCGATATTAGGTGGAGCATAGCGTCGGCGGCGTTGCGGGAATGGATGTAGAACCGCGAGCCGATAGCGGTAGGCGAACCGTGGATGGTCACCGTCTCGCCGCACATAACCTTCTTGATCACGAGGGCTGGGAACTTGGCGACACTCTGCATTTCTCCGAAGTTGTTCATCAGATTCACGATAATGAGCGGGATCTGGTAGGCCCGCCAATAACCGCAAGCGAACGCCTCCTGGGCTGTCTTGGAGGCGGAGTATGGGTTCGATGGCACAAACGCGTCCCACTCCTTGTGGAGCGTGTCGCCGTCGGTTGGGCCGTACACCTCGTCGGTGGAGACGTGAAGGAACGCCTTCGGCTTGATTAGGCGTGCATACTCTAGTACCGAGAGCATAATCTCCACGTTCGCCCTTATGTTGAAGTAGGGCTCCGCCAGCGAAGCGTCCACATCGGACATGGCCGCAAGATTGAAGATGTAGTCGATATGGCCAATCTTCTTGATCAGCATCGGAGAAAACGGTGCCTGGAGATCGTGCGTAAACACCGTAAGGCGTGGAAGCGTCTCCGGATGCTTGCGGGTTACCCGGTCGATCCGATCGGTGAGGCCCTTGTGTCGGAAAGAGTCAAGCGCGACAATCTCCCAATCGGTGTGGACCATAAGGTGGCGCAGGACGTGGCAGCCAATGGAGCCACCGGCGCCGGTGATTAGGGCACGCATATTTCTTTCTCCACCATGAAGGTCGTGTGCTGGTCAATCATCTGAAGAGGGTTCATCTTGCCGGCGCCCTGGTGGAGGTACACCGTGATGATCCCCGGGAGATAGGGAAGCACCGCGCCCCAATAGCGTGGATCGTGGTGGCATTCAATACCGGCCGCGCGACACGCAGCGCCGACCCACCGGTCTTCGTAGTCCGGAAACGTCGGGAAATCTAGTACGGCCTGCATAGCGCGGCCGGACAACCAGTACCCGCAGCCGGCGCCAGCATGGCCCTCGTCAGCGCGGTGACCAGTATAGTCGTGCTTCTCATAGCCGGATACCAGTAGGCGAGGCACGATGACATAGCTGTCGGAGCAAATGATAAAAACGTAGTCGTGACCCGCAGCAAGGGCCCACTCCACTGCGGCCTTTGTCTTGTGCATCATAACCCAATAGCCGGCCGGCTCATCAAAAATAAGTTCGTCCTCTTCCGCCGGCCCTTCATAGGTCTGATCGTACATAAAGTAGTGTGAAATTAGCTCTTTCCATTCGCCAGCCCACGACTCCCGTACGGCGGCAACGATCCCATTATTCTTGTCCCGAGGGGTCGTGTGGATCAGAATTACGGGGTTCATCGGGCGTCCCAACAAATCACCAGTGGCAGTGTCTTGGCACGGAGCTCGGTGTGCTTGGCCAGCCAGAGCGCGAAGAACCCACGGTAAATTTGTTCTCCTCGTAGTCACTCAGATGGCTGGCAGAAAGAATTTCGATCCTGGTTTAAATCCGGGCCGGAATCGGCAATCGCCGTCGAAAGTGAACCGACGGGCCTTACCCAGCCAGCGGGGCAGTTCCGGAAGCGTCGGGTAATATCTGACCGTGCGAGTCGACGGCGATTGCCGATTCCGGCCCCGAGAAGTAGCGGATAACAGTCTCAACGGCCTGAGGAGTTACTGCTCCTTCATTGAGACGACTGATAGGCGACGCACGAGTTTTCGGTCATCCGCAGGTAGTCGAAGACCAGACGCGTGTTGCATGTGAGTTGTCGCATGTTCTGCGCGACGCTGCGTACCCCTTTGGATTTGATCACTCCGATGGCGAACCGGCGAAGCCTGGTGATGTTTTCCGGACCGTAGCCGGTACGTATCCGGCTGCGATCTTCATCTCATCGCGCCAAGCGGCCACGTACCAGAGAGTCTCGCTGATCTTCGGCAAAGCACCCAGGTAATGATGTTTCTGTAGCAGTTCGCAGTAACGCTGGACTTCGAATGGATGAATGGGCCTGACAAGGACTTCCCTGAGATTCAGAAAGCGATCCCCCATGAAGTATAAAACCATCTCGTTTATACCATGCCTCGAACTCGGTGATATCCTGGCCGTCGAGGAGATTCCACCGCCCAGCCACGTCTTCGGCTAGTCGATCGATGCCTGCGTATGCATTGAAGGGAAGCAGCCGGCGTAACGAGACAAACGGACAGCCGCCCCGTTCCAGGAGATAATCGAGACCGTCGTCAATCGATAAGAGGGTGATCGGGTCTCCCGAGCGGCGGGTGACCGCGGAGAGCCCTTCAAACAGTGCTGCATGATCCATCGCGGCGAGGACTACGACGCTTCCGGGCGAGGCCGCCATGACAGTCTCGCGGATCACTTCCTTGTCGTCCATTGCCTGCGTGCTCGTCATGTCGTCCTGAACGATCCTATAGGTTGGCAAACACCCATCGCGCCATCGGCACGTGGTGCATAAGCAGATCGCGTTCGTCCGCTTCCAGCGGTCTAACGATTCGCAAGAGTCCGACGGCGACAACCGCATAAGCCGCGAGCCTGACACCCCATCCCCACCACCCGAGATCGGGTACGAGAAGGGCACCAAGGCCGGCAACGGCAAACGCCCCGAGCCACTTCGCAAGGAATCGTACCGGTGGTAGGGCGCCCGTCAGGCGATACACCATCATCATTTCGGCGGCGGCAACGGCGAGCATCGCCACCGACGTGCCAATGATGGCGCCGAGCACTCCCAGATGCGGGATCAGGGCGAAGTCGAGCACGACGTTGAGGGCACCCGCAGCGATCCTCAGGGACAGAGCCAGGCGCTCACGGCCCAGGGCGAAGAAGAGCGGCCCCGAGAAGGACTCGCCCATCAACGCATAGGCGAGCTGAGGCAATGCGATGGCCTGGAATACCCATGCGGCGTTACGGAATCCCTCGCCGTAGAAGCGCGCGATCATTTCAGGCGCGAAGCAGAACACGAAGAAGAGCGGAGGCACCCACAGCACAGCCGACGTCTTGATCGCCACCTGCCAAAGGGTCCCGACCCGCCGTCTGTCGAAGCGCTGAGCGGCCTCCGCGAGTGCCCCCTGGAACAACGGTCCCGTTCCGTTCGCCAGGGAGCCGAGCGTGAACCCAAGCGAGGCACCCAGGTTGTATGCCGCGATCGCTTCCCATGGAGTGCGGAAAAGGTTCAGCACTACGATATCCATTTGCCTGTCGAGCAACCGTCCAAACATTGCCGTAAGCCATGCGGCCCCGGCAAAACGCAGCACCGGACCGACTTCAATCGGCTCCTTCGCCGCAGGAAGCATGGTATTAGCATTCGCGGCAAAAAAGCAGAGGCTCGCCGCGGCGGCGACGATAGTCCACGAAAGCAGTCCCGCAATCCCCCAGCCTGCGCGCAGGATGAAGAATGCCGCCGCCAAACCTACGAGCTGCGCAGCCATGCCGTAGATCGTGAGGCCACGGATCTGGAGTCGGGCCTGGCCTACGTTCCCATAAATGGCGGCCACGCCACTGATGATCATGGCTGGCACGACAAGTCGTAAGAACACCCGGACTTCCAGCTCGCGCACCCACCCTGCGATGAACGGTGCCGCAAGGTACAGCATCGCGCCGGCGGACCCATAGACAGCAAGCCGCCACCTTACCAGCCGTCTCACCAAAGTGCGGACACGAAACCGATCCTCGCCCGATGCCATCCAACGAGGAACCAACACCTGGATCGTTTGCTCGAATCCCAGCGAGAGCACGATCGGCAGCAGCGTGAGCAGGCTGTTGACGCTCGCATTCACGCCGTACAGCCGGACCCCGAGCCCCCGAGCGATCACCACCGAGGACAGCATCCGAATGCCGACCTCGAACAGTCGGACAGCCGAGTTCCATTTCACGCTCTCAACCAGTCGCGACGCTAGCGGCGCTGAGGTGACCGTCACGATCCGCCCCAGGCACACAGAGAGGTCACGATTTGACAC
>ORMF012578747.1_pt1 | contig 17472 bp, 15 predicted proteins | sample 1779871 | NCBI WGS metagenome assembly ORMF01 (sample SAMEA104232316, study PRJEB22302) | groundwater metagenome | biome: forest; feature: aquifer; material: groundwater | place: USA | collected 2011-08-07 | depth 5.4 m
AAACGCGGCACGCATCGCAGCACCGTGCAATTGGAGAACGCCATCCGTCAGTACCTCGATTTCCATAACCAGCAATCCAAACCCTTTGTCTGGTCCAAGTCTGCTGATGAGACCCTCGACAGCCTCGCCAGATTTTGTAAACGCATTTCAGACTCACGACACTAGGGGCATTTCTCAATTTTCGGATTATGCGGTAACTTCGAACAACGCTATAAACACGATACGCAAATGTCTATTTTGGGCAGAGTCGCCGATGCTGCTGCGGCAGCGTTGGTTGGATTGGCAGGCCTCACGAGTCCGTCGGCTTGGTCCACCCGCGTGGCCGGCCGTCTGGCATCCATGACCATCACAGTTTCAGACGACCTTGACTATACTTTCCTCGCGTCTTCACCGCTTCTTCTTTGGCGAGCTCAGACGCTATTCCAAAAGGAACCGGAGACCATCGCATGGATCCGGTCTTTCTCCGGCGATGATATTTTCTACGATGTTGGAGCAAACGTCGGCACATTCACGATTTACGCCGGACGGCGCGGCGCACATGTTTTCGCATTCGAGCCTGAGTCCGCAAACTTTTCGATTCTGAATCAGAACATCGCGCTCAATCGGCTTTCGGACCGAATAAGGGCATTTCCACTTGCGATAGCAGAAGGCATTCGCCTCGATTCATTGAGGCTGGCGAGCCTCAATCCAGGAGCGGCGCTTCACGCATTCGGCAACAATTTTGACTTCAAGGGCGAGCAATTCATCCCTGCCTTTGAGCAAGGTTGCTTGGCACTCCCTTTGGATGACCTGGTTGCCCGCTTAGGCCTTCCGCAACCAACACGTCTTAAGATTGACGTTGACGGTCTTGAGCGACAGGTTATTGCCGGAGCGAGCAATATACTCTCGGACAGTCGCTTGCGCGATGTTCTTGTAGAGATCAACGAGAACGATCAGGCTGACCGCGAGATGATCGGCGCGCTGGACGCCATTGGTCTGAGAGTTGCGACGATAGGTGAGCCCGTAACAGACATGACAGGTAAATCCCGGATGCGCAACGTGATCCTGCGACGCAATGCGGGATAGCCTTTTGCAAGCTTGTCCGCTTTGCTCGGGAAAGCTCTCAAAAAACATCGAATACCCCGGCTCGGATAGAACCTCATCCCGCCTCTCGTTCCACTCGATTTGCGTGTGCGAGAGTTGTGGCGGGGGTACCGCTTTACCCAGGCCGTCCCAAGAAGATCTCGACCAGTTCTATTCGAGTGGAGCCTACTGGAAGAGCACGACCGACGAATTGCAACTGGCCCACGAGTCCAGCCAGGCGCAAATTCGGCTTATTGCGTGCCTCCCGCATTTTTCCGTTGAATCACCCGCAAGCGTCGCAGACGTGGGGGCCGGGCACGGCTTCATCGGAAGGGAGCTTGCACGGAGCGTTCTCAGAACGGTCCGATACGATTGCGTCGAACCCGATGAAACCGCAGGAGCACGAATCTGCTCGCTAAAACTGCCGTTTCCTGCCAGGAGGTTCCGTTCCGTTGACGAACTTGAGTCCGGATTCAACCTTTTGTTCTTGAATCAGGTTATCGAGCACGTTGCGGATCCGTTTCTTTTTCTACAACACGTCCTTTCGAGAGCTACGCCTGGCGCAATTGTTTACGTTGAAACTCCAAATTCGGACTATAAGTTTAAACCAGATGTGTTTCCGCACACCTTTTTCTATACCGAGCGCGCCCTAACCACTCTCGGCCGTCGTCTATCTGTTGAAACCCTGTGCTGCGAAACATTCGGATGCTGGCCATCCCCGCGAGGTACCCTGCGCGGCTTCACCCAACGGCTAGCGTCCCAAGCCTATGCCGCCGGGGCTAAACTGGGCCTCCAACAACTCCCGCGGATTCTTGATCGGTTCATCTGGCACTACGATCAAACTGGTCTCGACTCCGGAATCTGGTTGCGATGGATATTTCGCACTCCAAATCACCGAAATTGACAATACCACCGCTAAACGAGATTGCAGACAGGAATGAAAGCACGCTGAAATTTGCTGAGCGATCCGTACGCCCTCCTGGGAAATCGGTAGAGCCCCGTCGTAGTGGCATCTTGAAGCGGGACAAACACGGCGTAACCCAGATCCCGGAATGCTGAATTTGGCATGCGTGCCCGATGCAACCCCCGCGTATCTTCCAAGATAACTGTACCCACCTTCACTTCGCTTACTAGCCTTTTTCTCGAACCAACAGGGTGGAGTTGATCCACTTCTTCGTCGAAAAAGTACCGCTTTCCGTTCAGCCTTTCCATATCGGCATGCGATCCGCGAATAAATTCATGGGGGCCGGTTTCAACGCTGCAGTCCGTTAGGAAGACAAACATCTTGAGCAACTGAAAGCGATCATTCAGATCGCGGTGCCAATAGTGATTCATCGTCCAGTAGCGCGTTGGAAAATTGCGCCGGACATACGCCTCTGCGAGTTTGGGAACCAGGCCCATATACTCAGCAACGATAGCGAGAATCCTTTCATCAAGCCAGACTTTCCTGAAAGTCTCCGAGCGTTCGAGCATATATGCCGTCAACCAGGCTGGCTGAAAATCAGTCAGCGCCTGGGTAAGGCTACTTACATCCTCTTTGTCGAATGTCACACCGAGTGCGCGTAATTCCTCTGGCGATGCATAAAGAAAATTTCTTATCAGTTGCACGTGGCGAGCCGGATCAAGTCGACTCTGTGCGAGACATGGCATCTCAAAGTCAAGCGATTCGAGGGCAGACTGAATCTCAGAACGCATTATGTCGACTGTCGCAGAATTTATATGTCCGGGCAGAATCAGCGTTCCTTCGCTCCTGAGTTCCTCAAGCATGTATTGCTGACTCGAATCCAACACCGGCGCGTGCCGGGCATGCGCGAAACAGTCGCGAAAACGCAGTCGGCGCAAGGCACGCTCATGCCAGCGAGGAGGACGAAGCCGCAGGGAAGACTCAATTGAATTGGGCACGGACAAAGCGAGTGCGGGTGTCTTTGCGATTAAGACGTACAATTTTACTCCATCATTTCAGATGACACGCTATGGAACATCTCTGCCTTGTCGTCCCAACCAAGGATCGTCGCGAAGACCTCAAGCGCATGCTCGCAAGCCTCGCTACCCAAACGCAGTTGCCGGATCATGTAATCGTAGTCGATGGGAGCGAGCACCCTATTGCAGATGTCTTGGCGGAGTTTCCTAGCCTGCCGTTTGAGTATGTACGCGTTTTTCCACCTTCACTGGCGCGTCAGCGTAACGCGGGAATGGCCCGTCTTCTGGACAATGCGACGCTCGCCGGTTATCTTGACGATGACGTGGTGCTCGAGCCCGACGCGGTCAGAAACATGCTTCGCTTTTGGAAGAGCGCAGGCCCCGAGGTCGGCGGAGCGGGTTTTCACATTGTGAATAATCCCGTGCCCGGCTTGCTAGCCTTCAAACGATTTTTCGGAATCGACGGGGATGTGCCCGGGAAGGTACTCTCTTCCGGATTTCCATCAACCATTTGCGGTGTCACGCGCAATTTAGACACCGACTGGCTATATGGCGGCGCAACGGTTTGGCGACGAAATGTGATCGAAACCTTCCCCTACGACGAATGGTTCGTCGGCACCGGTTTCATGGAGGATGTGGACTACTCTTTCGACGTACGTGGTCGCTACCGTTTGTGCGTTGTCGCGGACGCCAGACTCGCTCACTACAGTCGCCCAGTGCGTGAAGACCGACAGCGGTTACTCGGCATCTGGCAAGTGGTAAACAGGATGTACTTTGTACGAAAGCATGCTCGCCGGGGCCTGTCGACAGTTGCCGCGACCTGGGCGAGCCTCGGCCTTATCCTGCTGAACTTCGGCATAGGCATCCTCAAAACCGACAAACGCTACCTGAGACGCGCAATCGGAAATGCCGCTGGCTTAGCGACCGTGCTTTCGGGGCGCACCCATCAACTTGGCGGGCACCTAAAGTAAAAAAACACGAGCTATGCGTCAAATCGGCTTTGTCGCCGTTGATGGCGGGCCGCGTGCTGCGCTGGCACCGATCGCATCGACTTTGTCGGGTGTTCTCTACCGGGTCGATGACGCCGCTTCAGAGTCGCGCCAGTACTGGGCGCGGGAATTCGCCGCGGCATGTCCGTCTGTGCTATTCGTCGGTACTTCCGATTCGTCTCACGGATTCAGGGTCGAATCCGCCGTAAGACGCGCTGCAGGACAATTTGGAATCCCGACAGTCTTGGTGGAAGATTTCCCAGGTAACTACCGGCGTGTGCCAGGTGTTCGCGATGTTCTGCTCGTTGCCGACGGGTCGTTCTCCCTTGCGCTGGCACGATCCCGCGAAGCAGGCGCCTTCGCGGATGCGATAGCGCTATCGGGCTTGCGCTATGACGCGGTACGAGGAACCGCACTCATTCGGCCGGTTCCGATAAATCAACGCATCTTGTGGGCTGGACAACCCGAGACCGACGACGCGCTGGCAACTCTCGACAGACTGGTTGAGGTTGTGAAATCTCTCGGCCTGCAAATCGTGTTTCGGGCGCCCCCGCGCGATGCCGGCTACTGGGCGGGCGCTTATCAGCAGACTCTTTCAAGGCTTGGAGACCGCGTGATCGACATGACAACCGCGGCATGGCAACACTGCCTTTCCCTTGCCCCCTCACTGGTCGTGACACAGTTCTCGTCGGTTGCAGTTGAACTCGGCTTTTTCGGTATTCCGGCAGTCCATGTGCTCTATGAGGACATTGGGCAACGGCGCCTACTGGAGAGGAAAGGTTACGCGGCCCTGCCATGGTGCGACGCTGGCGCATCATGGGCAATCCGAGACCATGGAACTGAAAACGTGATATTCCGCGAAGCACTGGATCCCGAGTATCGAGCGAGTAAGCTTGAAGCTTTTTCGAAACATATGCTCAGCGCCAATCCGCAAACACCGGTTCTTAGAGATTACCTGTATAATCACAGACTTATTTGATTTTCAAATTGCATCGATCAGCCTTACGAGGACTTTGATGCCCACCACGGCAACCCGCCCAGTCATTCCGATCCGAGTAGCCGATCGCTATAGCCAGAACCAGCTACTGCGGGACGGCAGCGTTCGGGCGACTGATGCCGAATTAAAGGAAGCCTACGCGTTGCTCGCGGGCGAACGGCCAATCACCGCCCTCCTGCATCCGGAAGTCCGCTACGAAGTCACTGATCATTGCAATGCGAGCTGTATCATGTGCCCGCGTGACAAGCACGAGCACGGTCGTGAGCACGGAATCATGGATCAGACAAAGTACGAGCGGTCCATCGATGAGGTGGCGTTACTTGGCGCAAGAAAGATCGTGCTGACGGGCTTCGGGGAGCCATTGCTCGACAAGCGTCTTGAGAAAAAAATTGCATACGCCAATAACAAAAAGCTATCCACGTACTTCATTACAAATGCGTCAGCCCTCACCCCGGTCCGCTCCCGCAAATTGATCGGGTCTGGTCTTTCGGAAATGCGTGTTTCCTTCTATGGCATGCGGCCGGAGACCTATAACGCAGTGATGCAGGGTCTTGATTTTGAGCGGACAAAGAAGAACGTCATTGAATTTCTGCGCATTCGCGATGAACTGGGTGCGAAAACACGGGTTCAGATTTCCTACCTGGAAATGGACCAGAATCGCGACGATGCTGGGTTGTTCCGCGAATTCTGGGAGCCGAAGGTCAGCGCAATAGAGATCTGGAAGCCGCACAATTTCGGCGACGGCCGCGATTACCGAGCACGGCTTGAGGACTCGCAGAAAACGGGTTGCGGCCGCCCTGAAAACGGCCCATTGCAGATCCAGTGGAATGGCGAGGTAATCCCGTGTTGTTATGACTACAACAATCAGATAGTCCTAGGCAATGCATTTGAATCACCCGTGCTCGATTTGCTTAACGGCGAGAAATATCGATTGCTGCGCTATGCGCACAGAATGCGCAAGTTCGGCCTATTTCCGTATTGCGATCAATGCGACCAGCTACTTCCCCGCGCAGATGCGCTGGTCTACACCAATCGCCACAATCTTCCTCCGGAAGAGGCAGTAAAGCTCTCCAATACCGACCTATTCGACCTCGTCGGCGGCAGAGAGATCGCGGACGAACGTCTGAGCACACGATACAAGGGTGCCTGAATCACTCGATCCATCCCGGGAACTGACCTTCGTTGACCATCCGGAGGCACTCAACCCAGGGATTCCGTGGGCTCGCCTTGGCTCATCGCTGCTGGGCTCCGCGAATACCGAGCCTCTGGACTTATCGGGACAGATACGAGCAAATCGCGATCGCGTACGCGCGGCCTTTGTTGCGTGGCTCGGCGGGATAAACGCTGCTCGCGCCAGCTTGACCTGGTGGGCACACACCACCAGCGCCAAAAATCTGCTGTCTTCGCCGCTAGGAAACCAGGTGCTTGAGTTGATCGCCCTGCAAAATCTTCTTGGATCAGCGAATACGACTCAGATCGGCGTTGTTGGCGCAACGCACGGCCAAATCGAAGTGTGGCGTAATCTTGCAAACCAGTTGAAAGCCAAAGTACAGGTTACAGATTCGACGAGATTACCGGAAACCTTGCGCTTTCCGTTTCTGCGGATTTTATGGCAGTTTTTCAAGACGCTGGCCATTTGGTCTGTCTATATGCGCCCGGCCCGTGCAGCGTACGGCGCAGATATAATCGTTTTAACTTATGTGGATCGCAATTTTCGGGGTGGCGGAGATGCGTTTTTCGGCCAACTGGCAGGCCACCTGGCAAAGACGACTGCAAAGTCGTCGGTTCTGCATCTTGCGTACATTCAAGGCCCTTATCGACGAATTCTGGGAGCACTTGGAGCTAGCCGGGAATTTCGATATGCCGCGCTGTTTGCCGAACTTCATCTAAGCGATATTGGCTGGGCACTTGCATACACCTTGGCCGCACTCAAGCGAGCCTACCAATGGCCACGTCTTCCAATGCTTGATGGGATTGATTTCGAACCAGTTATGCGCAGGTCCCTGCTCTGGGATCTGGTCAAGGGTGGCTATTTTCAGAACCTGCTTGTATACCGTGCGGCGGTTAGGGTAGGCGAGCGCCTCGCGCCCGAACACCTGATTTATCCCTACGAAAACAAATCATTGGAGAAAATGCTGCTGCTTGGCCTGTACTCCAAGGCATCCGCCTGTCGTACGATAGGCTATCAGCACACATCTGTTACGCCCCGCCATACAACACTGCTTTTCGCGCGCGGCGAGGCAGCTCGAACTCCTCTCCCGAATCGCATTGTTACCGCGGGTGACATCACGCTTGGTTGGCTGAAGGCGTACGGGTATTACCCGGACGGGATTCTCAGGTCGGGCCCCGCCTTGCGGCAGATCAAACGGTCTCCTCATTCTCGGAGATCCAGGGCAAACCCCGATAAAGTCCGGGTTCTATTTGCCCTCTCATCAAGCTTGGCGGAGTTGCATAAAGCAGCGCTTTGGCTTCTCGACGCAGCAAAGGAAAAGCCCAGCTGGGAGTTCGCCATTCGCACACACCCTGAGTTTCCGCTTGAGTATCTCCCCGAAAATATTCGTTGCACCGTGGAAGCGCGCGCAATGGACTTCAGCAGCACGAGTCTGGACGAAAACTTTCAATGGTGCGATGTGGTCGCCTACGCGTCCTCCACGGTCGCGCTGGAGGCGCTGATGGCTGGTCGCCCGGTTGTATGCATTGACCTCGGTGAATTGCTCGATCCGGATCCGATGATTGAGGCGGCGCCACTGAGGTGGACCGCACAAACCCCAGCGGATTTGATCGACGCCACAATTGATGCGATATCAGTGTCGCGTCTTGATTTCGAGCGGATGCAACGCGATGCGCACGCGTTTGCCAACAAATATTTCCGTTCGATCGAACCTGAGCGGATATCCGCTTTCCTCGACTAACCGGGTCTTCCGGACGCCATGAACCCGAACGACCCGGTGCTCGATAGGTACCTGAAAGAAGGTTATTTGTCGCGTAACCCGACATGGCAAAGTGAGGACTCCCCCTGGAAGGCGGCGATTATCATTGATCTTCTCAAACGTCACAGAATTTTACCCGTGACCGCTGCGGATGTCGGCTGCGGCGCGGGCGGTGTACTCGAGAACTTACGCCCGGCCTTTCCTGATGCAGATTTGTTCGGATTTGACATCTCACCGAACGCGGAAAAATTCTGGGGTAGACCCCAGCTTCGCGGCATGAACTTCCGATGTGGAAATTTTCTTGAGGACGACACCCGTTCCTATGACTTGATTCTGCTTCTGGATGTCATCGAACACCTCGCAAATCCTTTCGAATTCTTGACCCGTCTTCGGAAGCGCGCCGCCCACTTCGTACTGCATATCCCGCTTGATCTTTCCGCACTTACGGTGCTCCGGGAAACGCCTTTGATCAGACAGCGCAACAACGTTGGGCACATCCACTATTTCACGCGTAACCTCGTACTCGCCCTGCTTGATGAAACCGGATATGAAGTGGTAGCGTCGAAGTACACAGGCGCCGCATACTTTTCCCCTCAAAGAACCTGGCGTACCCGCGTAGCTGAACTTCCCCGCCGTCTCGCACGCTTGATCGACGACGACTGGGGCGTCCGCCTTTTGGGCGGCGAGACGCTGCTTATTTTGGCCCGCCCCAGAAAATGAAACTGCTCATCCACGCGCCCAATATTCACACCGGCGGCGGACGCGTCCTTGTTCATTTGCTGATCGGCGCGGCGCAACGGCGGGGAAATACCCGATTCGTCCTGGACTCGCGCCTTGATCTACCTGACGGGACTGATGAATCCCTAATTACCAGCCGCGTGAATCCCTCGCTCGCATCGCGACTTATCGCGGAGCTTACTTTGCCGACACTGGCTGGGAAATTTGACAGGGTATTTTGCTTCGGAAATCTCCCCCCCCTACTACGGCTGCCGGTTCAGACTTCCGTGTTTGTGCAAAATCGCTATCTAGTCGACTCGGGAAGCATCACCGGGTTCAGGACGTTCGACAGATGGCGCCTGAATATTGAACGCACCTGGCTGCGTCGACGAAGGAAAAACGCCCAGCACATCATCGTGCAAACCGAAACAATGCGCAGACTTGTACGCGAAAGTTTGGGCGTTGATGCGCTGATATTGCCATTTTGGCGTAGCGGACGTGAACCGTCTGGATCGCCCACGGCATCTCCAGACGGAGCGCGCAGTAGGCGTTTTCTTTACCCTGCATCCGGCGAACCTCACAAGAATCATCTTGCTCTGCTCGCCGCCTGGCAGCGCCTCGCCGAGTTCGCGCTCTACCCGACACTTACACTGACTCTGGACCCTTTTCGCGACAAACGGCTGCTTACAACGATAAAGAGGGTCACCGAACGCTGCAACCTGAAAATCGAGAATCGTGCGGCCGCGAGCGAGAGAGAAATTGTGCCGCTGATGCGTTCGTCAGATGCCGTTCTATTTCCCTCGAGACTCGAATCGCTTGGGCTGCCGTTGCTTGAGGCGTTGGACGCGGGAATACCGGTAATTGCATCCGAAATCGATGTTGTCCGGGACATTCTAGATCCGGTCCAGAGTTTTGACCCGAGTTCTTCTGAGTCAATAGCCCGCGCTGTCATACGGTTTCTCGGGATTGATGCTTTCCGCCCCAGAGTCCTGGAACCGGATGCGTTCCTCGATAAGGTCTGCGCGTGAGGATACTGGTTCTTTCGCAATATTTCTGGCCGGAAAATTTTCGCATCAACGATGTTGTTCTAGGACTGGTTGAGCGCGGACATGCCGTTACCGTTTACACAGGTTTGCCTAACTACCCAGGCGGACGCTACTTCCCAGGCTATAGCTTGCGGGGACCCTACCGTGAGCGTTTCCATGGAGCAGATGTGCGCCGTGCGCCGCTAATTCCACGAGGCTCTGGGCACGGTTTTCGGCTCGCCTTGAATTACGCGTCGCACGCGCTGTCAGCGTCGCTTCTTGCACCATTTCAGATTCCGAAAGCCATTGACGCAATTTTGGTCTATGAGCCCTCCCCAATCACGATTGGTATACCTGCCAGAACGATAAAGTGGATGAAATGCGCGCCTATCGCGTTTTGGGTACAGGATCTCTGGCCGCAAAGTCTGTCTGCTGCTGGCGCGATAAACAACCGGATAATTCTAGAGGTAGCAGAAAAGATCACACAGTGGATCTACCGCGGTTGTGACAGGCTCTTGGTGCAATCGCAAGCGTTCGTCGAGCAGGTCGTAGCGCAGGGTGTTCCTCGCGCTCGAATCGCCTACCTGCCAAACAGCGCAGAAACCTTTTACCGACGACAGCCGCGAACCGGTCCTGTTGGAAGGAACGGTGGTCTCCCGGAGGGATTTCGCGTGATATTTGCGGGAAATCTCGGTGCTGCTCAGGATTTGCCCACCGTAATCGCGGCCGCCGAGAAATTACGCGCGCAGCGCGACATTCACTGGATCCTGATCGGTGACGGAAGAATGCGCCCGTGGGTTGAGGACGAGATTCGTGCGAGGGGCTTGCGCGAGACCGTTCACCTTCTCGGATCGAGGCCGCCCGAATCCATGCCCGGCTATTTTGCGCAGGCCGATGTGCTTCTCGCCACGCTCCGGCGGGAGCCCATCTTTGCGTATACTATTCCGTCCAAAATACAGTCCTATCTCGCATGCGGTAAACCGCTAATCGCCGCACTTGAAGGGGAGGGAGCGCGCATCATTCACGAGGCGGGAGCTGGCTGGTCTGTTCCGCCCGAAGACCCTGATGCACTCGCCCGTACCGTTTTAGCGGCAAGCCGCCTCACCGAACAAGAATTTGAAGCCATGGGAAGCCGAGGAGAAGCTTTTTTCATGAAGAATTTCGAGCGCGAGATGCTGCTTTCTCGGCTCGAGAATGTCCTTTCAGAAATGACTGGCGAGCGCCAATGAGGATACTCGTTCTCGGCGGAGACGGCATGCTTGGCCATCAGTTGCTGCGGCTCCTCCGAGCGCAGCATGAAGTAAAAGTAACGCTTCGGCAGGAGTTCCAGGCTTATGCGGGCGATGCGCTGTTTTCCTCGAGAAATGCATTTGCCGGTGTGGATGTGCGGGTATCGGACAGGGTGCTGGCCGTTCTCTCTGAATTTCATCCGGACGCCGTCGTAAATGCCGTGGGCATCGTCAAGCAGCGGCCGGACGGACTGGACGTAATCCCGAATCTCGAAATCAATGCACTTCTTCCGCACCGGCTGGCGCTTATATGCAGGGCTATCGGTTCCCGATTCATACACATCTCTACGGACTGTGTTTTCTCCGGCAACCGTGGCCACTACCGTGAGGACGACCGGCCTGATCCCGTCGATATATACGGGCACAGTAAATTGCTTGGCGAAGTCTCCTCCGAGGGGGCGATTACGCTACGAACGTCTATTATCGGACTGGGTCTTTATCGAAAAACCAGCCTGATCGACTGGTTCCTCAGGCAAGACACTCGAATCCCCGGCTATCGCAATGCGATCTTCTCTGGATTCACTACGAAAGAGCTTTCCCGGGTGATTGAAATGCTTCTGGTCAAGCACCCGCGGGCATCCGGCTTATATCACCTGTCTTCCAGCACCACCAGCAAGTACGACCTACTTGTACGGCTCAAGGAAAAGCTGGGACGGGAAACCGAAATCATCCATGACGATGCCGTGCGCATCGACCGCAGTCTGGACTCCACTCGTTTCCGTCGTGAGTTCTCATATGCCCCGCCAACATGGGACGAGATGCTGGATGAACTGGCTGCAGACATACGAGAAAGAACAGCATGATTTTTGAGAACAAAACCGTCTTGGTCACCGGGGGCACCGGTTCGATGGGCAAAACATTCGTTCACCGCGTCTTGTCCGGCGAACAAGGCGTTCCCAAGAAAGTCATCGTATTCTCCCGTGACGAGGCCAAGCAGCACGATATGCGAACCTCGTATCTGCATCGCGCGGCAGCAACCGACGAGGTTATCTTCCGGAACTTCATGAACGTTCTCGAATTCCGGATAGGTGACGTTCGCAACTTCTCCGAGATATGCAGTGCTGTTCGCGATGCCGATATCGTCGTAAATGCCGCGGCATTGAAGCAGGTTCCAACCTGCGAATATTTCCCGGAACAGGCAATTCTCACCAATTGCATGGGCGCTGCAAACATTGTCCGCGCGATCGGGGAAAACAGTTATCCGGTGCAGTCGGTCATCGGAATCTCGACCGACAAGGCCTGCAAGCCCGTGAATGTCATGGGTATGAGCAAGGCTATTCAAGAGCGCATATTTACATCGGCAAATATTCTCAACCCGTCGACGAGATTCATCTGTGTCCGGTACGGCAACGTCCTCGCCTCCCGCGGCTCGGTCATCCCACTCTTTCTTGACCAGATCCGTCATGGCGGCCCGGTAACTCTCACAGTCCCAACGATGACACGATTTCTCCTGTCCCTTGATCAAGCAGTTGATACAGTCTTTGAGGCACTTGCCAAGGCCCTTCCGGGCGAAACCTACGTCCCGCGTGCCCCCTCCGCGACCGTGGAAAACCTGGCTCGAGCACTGATCGGCGACAAAGCAATCGAAATCAAAATTACCGGCATTCGGCCTGGCGAGAAGATGCATGAAATCATGGTTTCAGAGGAAGAAGCCAATCATTGCGTCCCGCGCGGGCAGTACTATGCGATCCTCCCGATGCTCCCTGAATTACGACGCGATTCCGATGCTCATGCTGCTGCACTGACAAAGGAATTTTCTTCGGCAGATACCGTTTTAGATATTGCTGGAACCATTGCTCTTCTTCGGGATCACAGTCTGATGCCCGAGCAGATCCCGTTTTCTGAACCAAGCGAATTGCTGCGATAGGTAGCCGGTCCCATGTCGCTAAAGGTTCTGACAATCGCGGGTACCCGCCCCGAAGTAATCAAGCTCTCATGCGTGATCCGGGAACTGGATCGCACGGTCAATCACGTTCTGGTACACACTGGCCAGAATTACGATTACGAGTTAAATCAGATTTTCTTCGAAGGACTGGGGTTGCGCGCGCCCGATCATTTTCTTGGCGCCGCGGGGGCTACCGCTGCCGAAACGATATCGAATGTCATTGCTCGAAGCGATATCGTCTTCGAGCGCGAAGCACCCGATGCCCTGTTGTTGCTCGGTGACACCAACAGCAGTCTGGCAGCAATCCCGGCGAAACGGCGCAAGATCCCGATCTTTCACATGGAGGCGGGGAACCGTTGCTTCGACGATCGGGTTCCGGAGGAAATTAATCGCCGTATTGTCGACCATATCTCTGATATCAACCTGCCCTATACTGAGCACGCTAGACGCTATCTGCTTGCCGAGGGAATACGGCCGGAAACCGTGATCAAAACCGGTTCGCCGATGAAGCAAGTCCTCGCAAGCCAGCATGCATCCATCCAAACATCACGAGTGACCACTGAACACGGACTCGAAAACGGGCGGTACTTCGTTGTGAGCGCCCACCGCGAAGAAAATGTGGACGAACCGGTCCGATTCCAGGAGTTGCTAGACACGCTCGTTGCGGTATATCAACGGTACCGGCTCCCGGTTATCGTTTCTACACACCCGCGCACACGCAAGCGCCTTGAATCCACGGGGCGTTCGGTCGACGGGATTCGATTCGTGAAGCCGCTTGGTCTGGCGGACTACGTACGGCTTGAGGAATCTTCGTTTTGCGTGCTATCCGACAGCGGGACGCTTACGGAGGAATCGTCCATCCTCGGCTTTCCTGCTGTAATGCTGCGCGAAGCTCATGAGCGTCCCGAGGGAATGGATCAAGGCTCGCTTATCATGAGCGGTACGCGACCTGCGAGAGTCATCGAGGCGATTGATACCGTGGTAATGAGACGCTCGGACCCAGAAAAGCGGCCCAGAATCGTGTCCGACTATGACGTGGACGACGTGGCTGAGAAGGTCGTCAACGTTATCCTCAGCTACACCGATTACATCAACCGTACGGTGTGGCGGAAATAGTTCCAGCGAAGCGGGTACTCGTGACCGGAGCGTCTGGGTTTGCTGGTTGCTCGGTAATTCCCGAGCTTGCCTCGGCTGGGTATGAGGTACACGCGACGGCACGACGAAGCTGCAGCGTCCGCGGTGCAACCCGATTTGTCGTTGCCGATCTTCTGGAAGCCCCGCTCGACCCTCTCTTGGAGGGAATGGACGCGGTCGTTCATCTTGCAGCGCGCGCACACGTGATGCATGAGCGCGCAAGAGATCCAGAAGCCGAATACATGCGCGACAACTGCGTTCTCACCCAGCAGCTTGCGATGGCAGCACTGCGAATGGGGGTGCGCCGTTTTGTCTTTTCAAGTTCGATAAAGGTCATGGGCGAATCGACCCATGAATTGCCCTTCACGGAAAGCGACCCGGCGAGGCCCTTGGATGCTTACGGACGAAGCAAACTTGCGGCAGAGCGTATCCTCGAGGGAATTGCGCGAGAATCTAATCTGGCCGTCGTTATCTTGCGGCCTCCTCTAATGTACGGCCCTGGAGTGAGAGGTAACCTGCTTCGATTAATGCGTCTGGTGGATAAGGACATTCCACTACCTGTATCAAGCATCGGTAATTATCGCAGCCTCCTCGGAGTCCGCAATTTCGGCTCTGCGGTTTCCGCCATCTTGAGCGCTCCGGCGCAGCCGTATCGCGCATATCTGGTGAGTGACGGCGAGGCAGTCTCGACCCCGGAGCTCGTGCGGATCATCGCTAAGGCCCTCGGGAAAAGGGCGCGAAGTTTCGCCTTTCCCAAAGTGATTCTCCAGATGGCCGCCAACGCCATCGGACGCCGAAGGGAAGTTGACCGGATGACAGAATCGCTAGTGGTGGATGACAGCCTTTTTCGCGAGGAACTCGGATGGTCCCCCCCATTTTCACTTGCTGAAGGACTTGCGCAAATGGCCATGGCTTACCGCGAATCCTTGACGTCTGCCAGATAAAGCTTGAAGAACCCTTTGACGGCCTGGACCTCACTTGCTCCGATAGCTGCAATCGCAGTAAGCGCCATTCTTGTATTTGTGTTGCTTAGATTCCCCAGACTGCTTCAGGACCGGCCAAATGTGCGGTCTTTGCATGCGAGCCCGATCCCGCGCACCGGCGGCATCGCTATAGTTCTTGGCGCGATCGGGATGTGGCTTTCTGTGATTCCTTCCGGCCGGCTCCTGGGACTCACCGCCGCAATCTTGGCAGCTATCTCGATATTGGACGACTGGAAGGGACTTCACCCTCTTCCACGATTTTCAGCGCACATCGCGATAGCGGCATATTTCGCTTACTACGGGCTTGGCCGGCCGCCTTTAGTCGAGTGCATATTCCTTGTGCTGGCGATAGTTTGGGTTACGAACCTGTTCAATTTCATGGATGGCGCCGATGGGCTTGCCGCGGGAATGGCCATAGGCGGCTTCTGCGCTTATGCAATAGCGGCGTGGATTGCCGGACAGATTGACCTTATGCTGATATGCGTGGTAATCGCAGCATCGACTGTGCCGTTTCTAGTTGCCAATTTCCATCCAGCGCGTCTGTTCATGGGAGATTCGGGATCAATTACGCTCGGATTTCTCGCCGCATCGATCGGTGCTCTCGGCTGGAGCGAAGGAGCTTGGTCCCCTTTTTTTCCGGTCTTCGTTTTTTCGCCATTTATCGCGGATGCCAGTTTGACATTGCTTCATCGCGCGGTAACAGGGCAGCAGTTCTGGCGGCCCCATCGGGACCATTACTATCAAAAGCTCATCCGGATGGGACTGGGGCATCGCAATACCGCGTTGGCAGAGTATTGCGTGATAATTCTTTCCGGCGCCTTCGGCCTCGCCTCGCTTGCTTTTGATGGAGCGCAGCAACTTGGAATGATCGTAATATGGGGCGCCGTCTTGGTCATCCTTGCGGTATGGATCGACCGGCGCTGGGATCGGCATATTCGGACGACTACCCTGTGATTCTTCCGCGCGATCATCGATCGCTTGCTGCTTTTGCGCATGATGTCCTGTCTGCAGGACTAGCGTGGTGCGCATCATTCTGGCTGCGTCTGAACCTTGAACTTCCCGAGCCTTTCGCTTCAGCGATGCTCACCACCATCCTGTGGGTGGTTCCTCTTCAGGCAATACTCTGCCTGGCCTTCGGTCTCTATCGTGGAATATGGCGCTACGCAAGCATCCCTGACTTGCAGCGGATTTTCGGTATGGCTTGCGTTTCTGCCATCGCAATCGCTCTGGCGATGTTCGCATTCGGTGTAATCAATGTCCCGCGTTCCGTCCTAGTAATCGATCCGGTGCTGTTGATCGTCCTGATGGGGGGAAGTCGACTTTGCTACAGAATATGGAAAGAGGGGTCGCGCGGTGTTCTTGGGGATACACCACGCCGGGTCGCGTTGATACTCGGTGCCGGTGACGCCGCCTCGGATCTGCTCAGGAACCTCGCCCGAAGCCCTGAATGGAAAATTGTCGGATTGCTTGACGACAATCCCACCAAGCGCGGGCGGCAAATCCAGGGAATCACCGTGCTGGGTCCCATCGACGCCGTGGGACAATTCGCTCGCAAATTCGGCGCGGGGCACGCGATTATCGCCATGCCCGGCGTCAATCATGCAGCAAGACGAAAGGCGCTTGAGCTTGCTGCGAACGCGGGACTCGCAGCCATGACCGTTCCCGCGTACGAAGACATCATGAGTGGAAAGGTCACGATGTCGCAGCTTCGTAACGTGGAACTGGATGACCTCCTCGGACGCGACCCCATAAATCTTGATGGAAGCGGGCTGGAATCCTGGCTCTCCGGAAGGACCGTGGCAGTTACCGGCGCGGGTGGGTCGATTGGCTCTGAGCTTTGCAGGCAACTTACCCGGTTTCATCCTCTTCGGCTTCTGTTGATCGACTCGAGCGAGTATGCGCTATTCACGATCACCGAGGAATTCTCAGTCCGTTTCCCCGGGCAGGAAATTGTGCCGACCATTGCAGATGTAAAAAACGAGCCACGCCTTGTCGAAGTGTTCATACATCATCGGCCTGACGTTGTATTTCACGCTGCCGCCTACAAGCATGTCCCGCTGATGGAATCGGACAATGCCTGGGAAGCAGTCCAGAATAACGTTGTCGGAACGCTGTCTTGCGCGCGGGCCGCCTGTCATGCATCCGTCGAGAAATTCGTCCTTGTGTCCACCGATAAGGCGGTAAATCCAACGAACGTTATGGGAGCTACGAAACGTCTGGCAGAATTGATATGCATCGCTCTGGGAAACGACAGCACCCGCTTCGTAACGGTACGATTCGGCAACGTGCTTGGCTCTACCGGCAGCGTGATTCCCACGTTTCGTGAGCAAATTGCCCGCGGCGGACCGGTAAAGGTTACGCACCCTGATATTCAGCGCTATTTCATGTCGATTCCCGAAGCTGCGCAACTCGTTCTGCAAGCGGGGCTGATGGGGCGCGGCAATGAAATATTTGTGCTCGATATGGGAGAGCCGGTTCGGATCGTGGATATGGCACGAGACATGATTCGACTCTCCGGATTCTCGACGCAGGACATTCGCA
>ORMF012700821.1_pt1 | contig 17459 bp, 16 predicted proteins | sample 1779871 | NCBI WGS metagenome assembly ORMF01 (sample SAMEA104232316, study PRJEB22302) | groundwater metagenome | biome: forest; feature: aquifer; material: groundwater | place: USA | collected 2011-08-07 | depth 5.4 m
AAGCGGAGCACCGCCAAGCGCTCGACCGCCAAGCGGAGCACCGCCAAGCGCTCGACCGCGAAGCGCTCGACCGCGAAACGCCGTACGGCGAAGCGCAGCCCGGCAAAGCGCAGCTCCGGACGTCGATCGTCCGGCCGTACCGGCGCCCGCGCGGCAACAGCGAGCACCACAGGCACCAGCCGTCGCACGGGCGTGACCGGGCGTAGCACGGGCACAGGCACGACCACTCCGGCGGAAGGCGGCATCGCGAACACGCCGTTTCTGCCGCCCTCGACGGGCACCGTCGGCGGGCTCGGCACCGAGAGCGAGCTACCGCGCTCGGACGAGCCGTCGCGGTCCGCGAGCGGCGATTCGGCCTAGGCCGTCTCGAAGTGAGCGAAGCACCCGGAGGGCCCCGCAAGGGGCCCTCCGGCCGTCGAGGGACTCCGCAGTGCGCGCCTCCCGGTCGCGCGGGGGCTCGCGACGCTGGAGCGCAGGACGAGTGGCGGCCGGCGCGTCGTGCGCGCTATCGCTCGATCAGGCTTCGTCGAGGAGCGCCTTGAGGCGCGCGAGCGACGAGCCGGGAGAGCGCGAGATGGGCTCGGCCGCGACGATCGCGGCACGGAGCGCCGCGATCTCGGACTCCGTCGGCAAGAGATGGATCCGTACGCCGGCGACGCGCAGCGCGCCGATCTCGTCGGCGATCGACGCAGCGCCCTGGTGGTCGAGCACCGCGAGCGCCTTGAGCAGCTTGTCGAGCTCGTCCTGGCGCACAGCGACGGTGCCACGGCCGATGGTGATCTCCGTGCGGGGGACTGCGGCGGCGCGCATCATGCTCAACGGATGCGGTAGGTGATGCGTCCGCGGTTCAGGTCGTATGGAGAGAGCTCGACCTTCACCTTGTCGCCAGGAGCGATTCGGATGCGGTAGCGGCGCATCTTGCCGCAGGTGTACGCCAGGGTCTCATGGCCGTTCTCGAGTCCGATGCGATACATGCCGGCGCGGAACGACTCGAGCACCTCGCCCTCGACCTCGATCTTCTCTTCCTTCTCGGCCATCTGTTCTCCCTGCCGTGAAAATGGACGGGGGCGCAAGCGCCCCCGTTGACGTTCGAAAGCCTCTACTACGAAGCGAGCGAGACGTTCTTGGCCTCAGGGCCTTTTGCGCCCTCAGCCTCTTCGAACTCGACCTTCGCACCCTCAGCGAGGGACTTGTGGCCATCGCCGCTGATGGAGCTGAAATGGACGAACACGTCCTTGCCACCGGCGTCGGGGGTGATGAAGCCATACCCCTTTGCATCGTTGAACCACTTAACGGTTCCGGTTGCCATAGAAAAACACCTCCTCTACCAAGTAAGAACGGGCAGTGGAGGCGCGATGCGCAACCGATACTCGCTCGTGTACACCCAAACCGTAGCACGGATCGACGCGCGCTCGCGGCTGCCGGAGCCGCAAATCCCGCTGCCCGTACGGGCTTGCGCTCGCGGCGAGCGCGGCGCCGGGGCACACGCCTGGCGATCGGCGCTACGCTACGACCGGCTTCGGCGGCCCGGCGGCCTGTCTGCTCCCTCCGCCGAGGACTCATTTCGCCCAGCGCCGAGGCAGCGCGAGGGCGCGCCCGAAGGGAACGCCGGATGATCGACGCATCGAGCGCACCGGTACCGCAGAAGGTCAAGCCGCGCCTGCGCGGGGTGCTGCACGAGGTCGCGTTCTTCATCGCGCTCGTCGCCGGCGTGCTCCTCGTGATCTATGCGGACGGTGCGCGAGCCTCCACGGCGGCAGCGGTGTTCGCGGGGTCGGTCGTCGCGATGCTCGGTGCGAGCGCCCTCTACCACCGGGTGACCTGGAGCGTTCGCGCGCGGCCGTGGATGCGACGGCTCGACCACGCGGGCATCTACCTGCTGATCGCCGGGACGTACACGCCCGTAGGGCTCCTGACGCTCCGCGGGACGATGCGCGAGGTCGTGCTCCTGGTCGTGTGGACCGGTGCTGCCGCGGCGATCTTCATGAAGTTCGTCTGGGTCGACGCGCCGAAATGGCTCTCAGCCGTCACCGGAATCGCGCTCGGCTGGGCCGGAGTGGCGGCGATGCCGCAGGTTGCCCGCTATGCGGGCGCAACCGCGGTCGTGCTGCTGGGAATCGGCGGCCTCGCGTACACCGCAGGCGCGGTGGTCTACGCACGCCGGCGGCCCGACCCGGTGCCCGCGGTGTTCGGCTACCACGAGCTCTTTCACGCGTTGACACTCGTCGCGGTGACGTGCCAGTACGTCGCCATTGCGTTCTTCGTCGTTAAGGTGGGGTGAGATGATCGGGAAGATGCTCTGGTTCAACAACGAAAAGGGCTACGGCTACCTCCAGACGGAGGACGACGAGCGCCTCTACGTCGCAAGCGCCGGCTTCCTCCCGAAAGAGGAGCCGAAGGCCCGCTGCGCCGGCCGGCACGTGACATTCGAGCGAACCGAGGACGGGGGCGAGCCGCGCGCCGTCAACGTCGCGTTCGTGCCGGAGTCCGAGCTGCCGAATCGTGCCCGCCTGCGCACCCCGCGCAGCGGCTCGAAGCTCTAGGCCACGCCCGCGCCCGCGGGAAGCGTCAGCTCGAACCGCGCTCCCACCCCTGCCGAGCTGTAGACGAGGTCACCCCCGTGCGCGTTGGCATAGGCCTTGGCGATCGCGAGGCCGAGCCCGCTCCCGTGACCTTCGTTCCCGCGCTCGAATCGCCCGAAGACGCGGGCGACGAGATCGTCGGAGATCCCCGCGCCGGAGTCCTCGACGACGATCGTCACCGCGTCGCCGGTCCTGGACGCGACGATGCGGATCGGCGGCCGTCCGTAGCTCCGTGCATTCGCGACGAGATTCGTGACCACCCGGTCGATCACGAGCGGGTCGGCGACCACGGCGAGCGCTGGATCGACGTCGAGCGTGACATCCGACGACAGCAAATTGGTCGCCTTCACGACGTCCTCGAGCAGGCGCTGCAGGACGATCGCACGCGGCTCGATCTGGATCGAGCGCGCGTCGAGGCGGGACAGGTCGAGCAGCTGCTCGATGAGCCGTCGCAGCCGATCGGCCTGCTCGAACGCAGCCTCTGACAGCTGCCGCTGAACCTCCGGGCTGAGGGCGTCTCCACGCTCCCGAAGCGTCGCGAGTGCGCCGTAGACCGCCGCGGCCGGCGTACGAAGCTCGTGCGAGGCGACCGCGACGAAGTTCAGCTTCAGCTGGTCGAGGCGCACGATGTCGTCGTGCAGGCGCGCCTTCTCGATCGCGAGTGCGACGCGCTCCGCGACGAGCTGCAGGAGGTGGACGTCCTCCTGCTCGAAGACCCGCGGCGCGAATGTGCCGACGTGCAGGACGCCGATCACCGCGTCGCGCACGGTCAGCGGCACCCCGAGCAGCGACGCTGTCCCCTCGACGTCGTCGAGAATCAACGGCGCCCCCTCCGCGGCGATGCGTCCGGCGAAGCCCTCGCCGAGCGGGATGCGCCGGGCCTGATCGACCTCGCCCTCGATCCCGACGGCCGCGTGCGCAACGAGCTCGTTCCCGTCCGGCTCGAGGAGCAGTACCGCTGCGGTGTCGACGCGGAGGACGTGGCGGATGCGCTCTAGGAGCTCGGCGAGCAGGTCGTCGAGCTCGAGATGGGCGAGCGCGACGTCGGTGACCGCCTGGACGCTCTCGAGCTGGAGGCGTGCGCGACGCTCGGCGGCGAACAGCTTCGCGTGCTCGATGGCGATCGCCGCGCGGTCGGCGACGAGCTGCAGCAAGTCGACGTCCGCCGCATCGAAGTCGCGCGGCTCGAAGGTGCCGACGTGCAGCACGCCGATCGACCTTCCCCCGACGAGCAGGGGCACGCCGAGGAGCGTCTTGATGCCCTGCGCCCGCAGTAGCGGGCTTCGCACGTCGGCATGATCGACGTCCTCCAGAAGGATCGCCGCCCGCTCGGCGGCGACGCGTCCGGCGAAGCCCTCGCCGACCGGGATCCGGACGCGCTGCTCGGCCTCCTCCTCGATGCCGACCGCGGCCCGGCCGACGAGCTCGTTGCTCGCGTCGTCGAGCAGCAGGATCACGGCGGTGTCGACCGCGAGGACGTCCCGGATACGCACGAGCAGCTCGGCGAGCAGGTCGTCGAGGTCGAGATGCACGAGCGCGGCGTCGGTGACGACCTTCAGGCGCCGGTAGTGCTCGTGCTCCTCCCGGTACGGCACCGCGGAAGCATAGGCGCCGGCAGCCAGGACGAAGCCCTACCAGTCGGTCGGCTTGAAGTCCTTGAGGAATTGGCCCCACACGTGCTCGCCCGTGTTGAAGCCGGCGACGATCGGATCGACGATCCGCGCGGCGCCGTCGACGATGTCGAGCGGCGGGCGGAACCGGTGCTCCGCCTCCTTCTGCTCGGCGATGTGGAGCGGATCCTCGTCGCTCACCCAGCCGGTGTCGACGCTGTTCATGTGGATCCCGTCGGAGTAGTAGTCGGCTGCGGACGTCCGGGTCATCATGTTCAGCGCCGCCTTTGCCATGTTCGTGTGCGGATGCCGGGTCGTCTTGAACTTCCGGTAGAACTGGCCTTCGACCGCCGACACGTTGACGATGTGCTTGTCGCGGTCCGGCGTGCGCAGCAGCAGGGGCTTCAGGCGCGCGTTCAACAGGAACGGAGCGACCGCGTTGACGAGCTGCGTCTCGAGCAGCTCGACCGAGGAGACCTCGGAGAGGAGCAAGCGCCACGAGTTGCGCTCGCGCAGGTCGACCTGCTGGAGGTCCTGGTCGAGACGGCCCTCGGGGAAGAGATCGCCCTGGCCCTCGAGATCGTCTGCGAGCAGTGCGACCTGGGAGAGCTCCGCCGAATGCGTGACGCCGACGAGCGGCGACGGGGCCGACTCGGCGAGCGCGGGGACTCCCGAGGGCAGCATGTCGGTGCGCCGGAGCCCCTCATACGCGCCGAGCAGCCCCCGGACCTCGGCGGACATCGTGCGTGCCGACGCGCGCTCGGCGTCGAGCATGTGCCGGTAGAACTCGGACGGGCGGCGCACGGTCTGGCACGCGTTGTTGACGATGAAGTCGAGCCGCTCGCGGGTCGCGCTCAGGTGCTCGCAGAGCCCTTCGACGCTCGGCGTGTGGCGCAGGTCGAGCCCGAAGATCTCGAGACGGTCGCCCCAGTCGTCGAAGTCGGGCTCCTGCGCGTACCGCGTTGCGGCGTCGCGCGGGAACCGCGTCGTGACGATCAGATGCGAGCCCGCTCGGAGGAGCTTGATGCCTGCCTGGTAGCCGATCTTCACCCGGCCTCCCGTGAGAAGCGCGACGCGGCCGCGCAGATCCGCCGTCTCGGTGCGCTTGCGGTAGTTGAGCTCGCCGCAGGACGGGCAGAGCTGGTCGTAGAACGGGTGGATCTCGGCGTACCGCTCCTTGCAGACGTAGCAGTGCTGCGGCTCGATCAGCTCGCGGAGCTCGGGCTCGTCGAGGTCGGACTGCTCGAACGCCGCGGGCGGCACGACGTTGGGTGTCGTGTACACCGGCTTCTCGCGCAGAACGCGGATGCCGGTCTCCGCGAGTGCAGACTCGTCGCGCGCGAGCTTGGCGGCCTTCTCGCGCTTTCGCAGCGCCTTGGCCCAGAGGCGGCGCTGGACGAGGTCGGGGTGGTGCACGTCGCCGGCTGCGGCGAGGAGGCGCGTGCGCTCCTCGACGGTGAGCGCACCGAGGAGGCCGCGGTCCCGGACGACCGACTCGAGCAGCTCGGTCGCCGCTTTCAGGCGGGCGGCGAGCTCCTCGTCGTGCTGCTCGTGGCGGCCGTTGGACATCGGCCTGAGGGTAGCCGCCCTAGTCCGTCCACCAGCCCTGGACGATGTCCGCGTCGTCGACTCGCGGAGCGCCGAAGAGGATCAGCTCGGCGCCGTCGGAGCCGGCTTCCACGCAGCGCGTCACACCGGGTGCGATCCGGAGCGCGTCGAAGGAGGCGAGCTCGACGACGTCGTCGTCGAGCTTGACGCGCGCGCTGCCGGAGAGGAGCACGTACACCTCTTCCTGCTCCCTGTGGCGGTGACCGAACGGCTGGCGGAAGCCCGGCGCGATCTTCTGGTAGCTCGCGCCCGACTGCTCGCACTCGAGCACCTTGCGCGCGGCGCGGAACTCGAGCTGGGGCGCGAGCCCGAACTTCGGGGCGGCATCCTCCACGTCGTGCTTGAGATTCGCCTTCGTGTAGCCGCTCATCGCCTGCGTCCTTTCGTCGAGGTCGGCGGAGTATGCACGGAGCGGCGCCGTGCTATGCCGTCGCAGCTGCGACGAGCCCGCGCTCGGCGCATTCGATCTCACGCATCCGGAACTTCTGGATCTTTCCGGTGACGGTCATCGGGAACTCGTCGACGAGCCGGATGTACTGCGGGATCTTGAACCGGGCGATCCGCCCGCGGCAGAACTCAAGGACATCGTCCGCGGTGAGAGATCCAGGCTCCTTCGGGACGATCCACGCGCACACGACCTCGCCGTAGCGCTCGTCCGGAACGCCGACGACCTGCACGTCGGCAATGCCGGGATGCGTGTAGAGGAACTCCTCGATCTCGCGCGGGTAGATGTTCTCCCCGCCGCGGATGATCATGTCCTTGATCCGCCCGACGATGTTGACGTAGCCCTCCTCGTCCATCACGGCGAGGTCTCCCGTGTGCATCCAGTGCGCCGCGTCGATCGCAGCGCGGGTCGCGGTCTCGTCATCCCAGTAGCCGAGCATCACGCTGTAGCCGCGGGTGCACAGCTCGCCGCGGCCGCCCCGCTCGACGATGCGCCCGCTCTCCGGGTCGACGATCTTGACCTCGACGTGCGGATGGACGAGGCCGACGGTCGACACCTGCTTCTCCAGCGGCGCGTCCCGCCGCGTCTGCGCCGAAACGGGTGACGTCTCGGTCATTCCGTAACAGATCGTCACCTCGGCCATGTGCATGTCGCGTTGCACGCGCTTCATCACCTCGATGGGACACGGCGAGCCGGCCATGATCCCGGTTCGCAGGCTCGCCAGGTCGAACATGGCGAAGTCCGGATGCTCGAGCTCGGCGATGAACATCGTCGGGACGCCGTAGAGCGCCGTGCAGCGCTCGGCCGCCACCGCCTCCAGCGCCGCGCGGGGATCGAACGCCTCGCTCGGCAGGACGATCGACGCCGCATGCGTCACGACGGCGAGGTTGCCGAGCACCATGCCGAAGCAGTGGTAGAAGGGAACGGGGATGCAAACCCGGTCGGCCGCCGTGTAGCCCAGGATCTCGCCGATGAAGAACCCGTTGTTGAGGATGTTGTTGTGCGAGAGCGTGGCACCCTTCGGAAAGCCGGTCGTGCCGGACGTGTACTGGATGTTGATCGGGTCGTCCGGATCGAGCTCGGCCTCGCGCTCGCGCAGGCGCTCGACCGGGACGCCGTCGCCTTGCGCGAGGAGCGCCTCCCACTCGTCACCGAGGACGACCGAGCGCCGAAGCGCGGGAGCGTCGACGGCGGCGAGCAGCTCGCGGTAGTCGGCGCCTTTGAAGCCCGGAGCGAGGATCAGCATCGTGCAGCCGGACTGGCGGAGCACGTACTCGAGCTCGTGTGCCCTGTACGACGGATTCACGTTGACGAGGATGGCGCCGGCCTTGGCGGTCGCAAACTGCAGCACCACCCATTCGGCGTTGTTCGGCGACCAGATGCCGACGCGGTCGCCTTTCTCGACGCCGGCGGCGATGAGCGCACGCGCGCACCGCTCGACCTGCTCGTGCAGGTCTCCGTAGGTCCAGCGGATCCCCTGATGGCGCGAGACGAGGGCGAGGTCGCCGCCGTGCGCTGCGACGACGTCGTCCCATATCCGGCCGATCGTCTCGCAGCGCAGCGGGGCGTCGCTCGTCCCGTGCGCGTGGGCGAGCTTCGCCGCGGTCACCAGCCCCCGACCCACCCCGAGAGCAAGCCGTACGGCAGCGTCTCGGGCGGCTCTCCCGGCAGCGCACGCAGGAAGTCGAAGTCGCACCCTTCGTCGGCTTGCAGGACGTGCTCGAGATAGAGCGCGCCGTAGCCGCGGCGATAGCGCGGCTCCGGCGGGCCGAGCTGTTCGAGTCGGCGGGCGATCTCCTCCGCCGGAACGTCGAGGTCGATTCGTTGTGCCTCCACGTCGAGCACGATCGAATCACCGTTCTCGACCGCGCGCAACGGCCCGCCCGCCGCAGCTTCCGGCGCCACGTGGAGGACGACCGTGCCGAAGGCGGTGCCGCTCATGCGCGCATCCGAGACGCGCACCATGTCGGTCACGCCCTGGGCGAGCAGCTTGCTCGGGATCGGGATCTGCCCCCACTCGGGCATGCCGGGACCACCCTTGGGACCACTGTTTCGAAGCACGAGAACCGAATCCGCCGATACGTCGAGGTCCGGATCGTCGATGCGCGCCGCGACCTCGTACACGTCCTCGAAGACGAGCGCCGGGCCACGGTGACGCAGCAGGTGCGGCGATGCCGCGCTGCGCTTGATGATCGCCCCGTTCGGCGCGAGGGAGCCCCTCACGAGCGAGATCGCGCCGGTCGGGCCGAACGGCTCGTCAAGCGTTCCGATCACGCTGCGGTCGCGCACGACCGCTTCGGCGACGTCGCCGTGCAGAAGCGACGCGAGCTCGCTCAGCACGGCGGGGATGCCGCCGGCATGGTCGAGCTGCTCGACGAGATGCTCGCCGGAAGGCCGCACGTTGACGATCAGAGGCGTCCGAGCAGCGAGCTCGTGGATCCGGTCGAGCGTCAACGGCACGCCGACGCGGCCCGCGAGCGCGAGCAGATGGATGACGGCGTTCGTGCCGCCCCCGAGTGCCGCGAGCACGGTGACCGCGTTGTCGAAGGCCTCGGCGGTGAGGATCTCAGCCGGTCGCGGGCCCGAGCGGGCGAGCTCGACGGCCCGCGCCCCGGTCTGCTCCGCGATGCGCAGACGTGCCGCGCCGACGGCGGGAACGGTTGCCGAGCCGGGCAGCGACATGCCGAGCACCTCGACGAGCGCCGCCATCGTCGACGCGGTGCCCATCTCGTTGCACGTGCCGGCGCTCGGGGTCGCCGCCGCCTCGAGCTCGGCGAACTCCTCCTCGCTCATCCGGCCCGCCCGTAGCTCGTCGGCGTAATGCCAGAGGTCGGTGCCCGCACCGAGCTGTCGGCCGCGGAACCATGCAGGCTCCGACGGCCCGCCGGTGACCATGATCGCCGGGACGTCGACGCTCGCCGCGCCCATCAGCTGCGCGGGGACGGTCTTGTCGCACCCGCCGAGCAGGACGACGGCGTCCAGCGGATACGCGCGGATGCACTCCTCGACGTCCATCGACATCAGGTTGCGGAAGAGCATCGAGCTCGGCTTCATCAGGTTCTCGCCCAGCGAGATCGTCGGGAACTCGAGCGGCAGCCCGCCCGCGAGGAGAACCCCGCGCTTCACGGCCTCGGCGAGGCCGCGAAAGTGGAGATTGCAGTTGACGAGCTCGGACCACGAGTTGCAGATGCCGATCACCGGGCGCCCGCCGAGAGCGCTGCGCGAGATCCCCTCGGCATGGATCGACGCGCGGTGGATGAAGCCGGCGAGGTCGGCCCCGCCGAACCACCGTTGGCTGCGAAGCGTCATCGGCGCAACACCATCCCGCCTCGCTCGCCGGTCAGCCGCCCGTCGCGCAGCGTCTGCACCCCGTTCACGACGACATGCTTCATCCCATCCGCGAGCAGGTTGGGCTCGAAGACGGTCCCGCGCTCCGAGAAGCGCTCCGCGTCGAAGACGACGACGTCGGCACGCGCTCCCTCGCGCAGCACGCCTCGATCGGAGAGCCCGATCCGCTCCGCAGGCCGGCCCGTCAGCCTGTGCACGGCTTCCGCCGGCGCCAGCAGCCCCTCGTCGCGCACCATGAACCGCCAGAACCACGACGCCCATGTATAGGCGCCGTGGAAGAACGAGTGCGCAAGGCTCCCGTCCGGCGCCAGAGTCGTTGCGTCGGATCCCGGCACGCAGAGCGGGTGCGCGAACGCCTCGCGCTGCTGATCCTCGCTGTACGCATGGATGATCACCATCAGCCGGTGCAGCTCCTCGACGTCGCCGAGCAGCAGATCGTAGACCGCGTCGAGCGGCGCCTGCCCGCGTTCGGCGGCGATCGACGCGAGGTCGCGTCGCCCGTACTCCGGCCAGGCCTCGCTGTCGAGCAGGACGACACGTGACCAGTCGTTCCCTGCGCTGAGGATCGAGCGATGGCTGCGCATCTCGTCGCGCTTCGCCGGATCGCGCAGCAGGGCGGCAAGCTCGCCGGTCTCGGCGGCGAGCGCCCACGGCGGCAGGGCTGCATAGAGGTTCGTGAGCCCGAACCTGCGCGTGTGCATGTCGAAGGCAACGTCCTGGCCGCGGTCGCGCGCCGCTTCGACCAGCTCGATGCAGCGCCGGCTCTCCGCGATGCCGTTCCGCGGCACGAGGTGCGAGACCTGGAGACGCACCCCGGCACGATCGCCGGTGCGAATCGCCTCCGCGACGGCATCGGCCGCACCGTCGTCGCGCCGTCGCGTGTGGGTCGCGTAGAACGGTGCGTTGCCCGCGAGCGCGGTGAGCTCTTCCTCGGTCGCCCCCTGCTCCTGCGCGTACTCGAGACCCGTCGAATATCCCCATGCGCCGGCGTCGAGCGACTCGTGGAGCAGCGTCTGCATCTCCGCGAGCTCGCGCGTGTCGGCCGGACGGTCGACGACGCCGAGCGTCGCGATTCTCAGTTGCCCGTTCGGAACGAGGCTCAGCACGTTGACGGCCGGTCTCGCCGCCTCCAGTCGCTCGAAGTACTCGCCGGCCGAGCTCCACGTCACCGGAAGCTCGTCGGAGTAGCCGTAGATCGCGCGGCGCGCGACGGCCGGATCGCGGATCGGGAAGCAGCCGAAGCCGCAGTTACCCACCACCTCGGTGGTGACGCCCTGGTGGATCGCACTGACCGCGCGCGGGTCGATCAGCAGCGTGTAGTCCGAGGGACTGTGGATGTCGATGAAACCCGGGGCCACGGCGAGACCCGCAGCGTCGATCACGTCCGCCTCCGCCTCGATCTGACCGATGCCTGCGACGCGGCCGTCTTCGATTGCCACGTCCGCCACGCGGCCCTCGGCGCCGGTGCCGTCGTACACGGTGCCGTTGCGGATCAGGAGCTTCACGTCCGGCCCCCGGGGGACTCGATGGTGGTGTAGGCGCCGTCGCGCCGCCAGCGCTCGTGCGCGCGCCCGACCGCGTCCTCGTCGATCTCGAAGCCGTGACCGGGGGCGTCGTTCAGCACGTAACGTCCGCCGCACGTCTCGACGTCGACGCCGGTCGTCAATCGCTCGCCGAGCAGCTGGTGCATCACCTGGTTGCCGTTCGTCAGGTTCGGCACCGTCGAGGCGACCTGCGCGTGCGCGAGGAAGCTGACGTCGCTCTGCATGAACGCGTGCAGGTTCACCTTCAGGCCCCAGGCAGAGCAGAGAAAGGCCTGCTGGCGGAAGCGCAGCAGCCCACCGGCGTCGTGCGGACCGGTGACGACGACGTCGGCCGCCTCTGCCTCCAGCACCTGGCGAAGCTGCTGCAGCGTGTAGACGGACTGGTCGGCCGCGATCTTCGCCTCGACCCTCCGCCGGACGTGCGCGAGCCCGGCGACGTCCCAGTGCGGCACCGGTTGCTCGACCCAGTCGAGGTCGTATTGCTCGAGCCGGCGAATCCGTTCGACCGCCGTCGCGGCGTCCCAGGCCTCGTTCGGGTCGATGCGCAGTCGCTTCTCCGGCCCGATCGCCTCGCGCACCGCTGCGACGATCGCGTCGTCGTCGCGCGCGCGGCCGACCTTCAGATACACGACGTCGTGGTCGGCGAGCTGCCGCGCGTGGGCCGCGAGCGTCCCGGCGTCGTCGCCTTGCAGGAAGCCGAAGAAGGAAAGCTCCTCGTGCACCTGCCCGCCGAAGAACTGCCGGGACGGGACCCCGAGCGTGCGGCCGAGCGCGTCCCAGCATGCCGTCTCGATGCCCGAGACGACGAACTGGGTGAACTGCGGCGTCGTCTTCCAGCGGCCCTCGGTCCAGACCGAGCGGAGCATTGCCTCGACGTCGCCCACCGAGCGGCCGACGAGTTGCCGCGCGATCAGGCGTCCGACCTCCGCGACCGCCGCCGGCGCCTCGCAGACCGACTCGCCGTAGCCGACGACCCCGTCGTCGGTGTGCACGGAGAAGAGGACGAGGTTCGCGCCGACCTGCGCGCCGCCTGCCCAGTGGAACGCTTGCGCGAGCGGAATCGCGAGCGGTGTCGCGTCGATGCGGGCGATCTTCACCCGGAGACCTTCTCATTCAGCAGATCCCGTGCGCGCGCCTCGGGGTCGCGCTCGCGCACGTCGCCCCAGCCGCCGCCGCCGGCCATGCGATGGTGGAAGACGTCGCCGGGTTGCAGGACGGTCCCGAACATCGGCGGCATCTGCTCCGTCTCGCCGCTCGCACGGACGATCAGATTCGCCGATGCGGCGCCCCGGCCGCCGCCCGCGAGCCCGTACGGACGGTGCGTCTGCCGGTCGGACCGAACCTGGAGCGCCGTGTCCGGGGTGAGGCAGCGCCAGACACGCTCGACCGCGAGCCCGCCGCGGTAGCGCCCCTCGCCGCCCGAGTCGGCGACGAGGCCGTAGCGCTCGACGACGATCGGCCACTCCGACTCCGCCACCTCGACGGGCACGTTCGCGATCGACGCACACGGATTCGCGAGCCCGTCGTTGCCGTCGCTCACCGGCCGCCCTCCCCAGGTGCCGACGACGAGCTCGTTGAAGACGAACGGCTCCCCGTCGATGCTGCCCGCGAACCACGCGAGCGTCGAGCCTCCCTCACCGGCCGCAGGCACGCGGTGCGGAACGATCTGCGCGAGCGCGCCGTTCATCGCGTCCGACACCCGGTAACCCGCCACGCCGCGCATCGACGACGCGTTCGGCATCACGACGTGGACGACCGTGCCCGGCTTCGTCACGACCGTGATCGGCCGCAGCGCCCCGCCGGTCTGTGGGATGTCGATCGCCGATGCTGCCATGACGCAGTGGTAGACCGCGGCCTCCACGAACGAGGGCGTGCAGTTGAGCGACCCGCGAACCATCGGTGCGGACTCGGAGAAGTCGGCGACCAGCTCGTCACCGCGGACGGTCACCCGTACGCTGATGCGGACGTCACAGACGTCGATGCCGTCGGAGCCGATGTAGTCGACGAACTCTGCGACGCCGTCCGGCCAGCGGGAGAGCTCGGTGCGCAGCAGCCGCTCGGTGTGGTCGAGGAGCGCGTGCATCAGGTCGCCGAGCCGCTCGTGACGGCGCGCGAGCTCTTGCAGGCCGCGGTCGCCGATGTGACACGCGGCGACCTGCGAGGCGAGATCCCCGAGCAGCTCGTGCGGCATCCGCACGTTCGCGCGCAGGATGTCGTACAGCGCCTCCACCGGCTCGCCACGGTCGACGAGCTTCAGCCACGGGAGGCGCAGCCCTTCCTGGAAGACCTCCGTGCTGTCGCACGCGATCGTGCCCGGCACCCGCCCGCCGACGTCGCCGTGGTGGGCGACGGTGACCGCGAAGCCGAGCAGCTCGTCGTCCGCGAACGACGGCTTGACGACGAAGATGTCCGGGGTGTGGCTCGCACCGTCGAACGGGTCGTTGACGAGGTACACGTCTTCCGGCGCGAACGAGCCGCCGAATTTCGCGAGCAGCGACTGCATCGCATGCGGGATCGACCCGAGCTGGAGCGGGATGGTCACGGCCTGCGCGACGGTCTCTCCGGACGGAGCGCACAGCGCCGCCGAGAAGTCCATCGCGTCGCGGACGACGGCGGAGTGGGCGGTGCGGAACACCGTCGTCGCCATCTCGTCGGCGAGCGTCGACAGCGCATTGCCGACGATTCCCATCGCGATGCCCTCGTCGTGCCGGCTCGTGCGGGCTGCCGCGACGACATGGTCGAGCACGAGCGCGCCGGTCGCGGTGTCGAGCTGGGCCGTCCAGCCGGGCGGCACGACGACCGTCGTGTCGTACTCGTCGACGAGCAGCGGGCCGGCGGTCGGATCGACGAGCTCGGCGCGAGAGCGAACCGGCGTCTCCACGAATCCCTCGCCGAAGTCGGCCCCGCGCGTCGGCGCCCGGCCGGAACCGCTCGGCAGGCTGCCGGCGAGTGAAAGCGCCGGGCGCTCCGGCCCGAGAGCGACGACCCGCAGCGCGCGGATGTCGACGGGTGAGCCGCTGTCCAGACGGGTCCCGTAGAGCCGCTCGTGCTCGGCCTCGAAGCGCTCGACGAGGGAGGCGAGCGAATCGGCGTCGATCTCACCCGGGAAGTCGATCGGCACGCTCCAGCTCTGGCCGCGGTAGCGCACGTCGGCCACGCGCTGCCGCTCGACCGCGTCCTCGCGCCGCATCTCGGCGTCGAGCACGCGCAGCGCGTCGACCTCGCCCCGCCGCGCGTCGATGCGGCAGAACCGCACGTCGTGCCACTCCTGCCGGGCGAACAGGAGGCCGGCGGCCGAGAACACCCCTGCGAGCGGCGGCACGATCGCCGTCCGCACGCCGAGCTCGGCTGCGAGGGCGGCGGCGTGCACGGGGCCGGAGCCGCCGTAGGCGATCAGGACGAAATCGGCGGGATCCCTCCCCTTCTCCGTCGACACGGCGCGGAGCGCGCGCATCATCGTCGCGTTCGCCAGGTCGTGGACGCCTCGCGCGGGGACGCCGATCGTCGTGAGCGCGGCCTCGGCCCGCGCGCGCGAGACCTCGATCGCCCCGTCCCCCATCGACCCCTCGGGGATGTACCCGAGGACGACGTTCGCGTCGGTGACGGTCGGCTGTGCGCCGCCGAGCCCGTAGCAGGCCGGGCCCGGGACGGCGCCCGCGCTCCGCGGGCCGACACCGAGTGCGCCCGCCTCGTCGCGCCAGGCGATCGAGCCCCCGCCGGCCCCGACCTCGGCGATGTCGATCGTCGGGATCAGGATCAGCTCTCCCGAGCCGCGCAGGAGCCGGCTGCCGGCCGAGAGCGCCGCCCCGACCTCGTACTCGTGGCTGCGCGAGACGCGGCCGTCCTCGATCAGCGACGCCTTCGCGGTGGTGCCGCCCATGTCGAACGCGATCGCGCTCTCGTGTCCCAGCGCCCTCGCGAGCGCGAGAGCCGCGACCACGCCGGCCGCCGGCCCCGACTCGAGTGCGTACACCGGCCGCTCGGCGGCATCGGTCGCGGACATGACGCCCCCCGACGACTGCATGATCGTCAGCTCCGCGTCGCCGAGGTCGCGGCGCAGGTCATCGACGTAGCGCCCCATCAAGGGGCGGACGTAGGCGTTGACGACCGTCGTTGCGGTGCGCTCGTACTCCTGCTGCTCGCGCAGGATCTCGGACGAAAGCGATACCGGGATTCCCGGCAGCTCCTCGCGCAGGATCTTGCCGAGGCGCCGCTCGTGCGCCGGATACAGGTGCGCGTGCAGGAGGCAGACCGCGACCGACTCGACGCCCTCCTCACGCAGGCGCGCAGCAACCGCCCGCGCGCCTCGCTCGTCCAGGCGCAGCTCCTCCGTTCCGTCCGCGAGCATCCGCTCGGCGACCTCGAAGCGGAGGTGGCGCTCGACGAGCGTCGCCGGCTTCGTCCAGAAGTAGTCGTAGAGATGCGGCATCCGCATCCGGCGCAGCTCCAGCACGTCGCGGAATCCCGCCGTCGTGACGACCGCCGTCCGCGCACCGCGCCGCTCGAGCACCGCGTTCGTCGCCACGGTCGTCCCGTGCACCACCTCGTCGGCGCCGCCGAGCGCCTGCACCGCGGCGACGACCGCGCGGTCGTAGGCCGGCGGCGTGGAGAGCACCTTCGCGAACGTGACGGCGCCGTCGTCGTCGCTCACCACGACATCCGTGAACGTGCCGCCGACGTCCGCGCCGACCCGCGTCATAGCGGCTCGTACCCGTAGATCTCGAGCGACGTCTCTCCTCCCTCGATGCGCGAGAGGATCTCGCGCTCCCGCGCCTCGAGCTCCACTACAGCCGCGAGCAGCTCGTCGGCGTGCAACCGGGATACGACGACTACGCCGTCGGCGTCGGCCGCGATCAGATCGCCGGGCTCGATGCGGGCGCCGTCGATCTCGACCGGCACGCCGAGGCTCGCCGGCCCGTCCTTGCCGGGCTTGAGCGGGGAGACGCCCCGATGGAACACCGGCAGCCCGATCTCCTCCAGCTCGGCGAGGTCGCGGACGGCGCCGTCCACCACAAGGCCCGCGATGCCGCGCGCGCGTGCGGCTGACGCCATGATTCCGCCGCAGTGTGCACGGCCGCGCGCGCCGCCGACCGCCAGGACGATCACGTCGCCCGCGGCTGCCTGCGCAACGGCGTGATGCAGTGCGAGGTTGTCGCCGGGCGCGCCCTGCGCCGTGAACGCCGGTCCGAGCAGACGCGCACCGGGCCACGCCGGCTCGAAGCCGTGCAGGACGACGATCCGGTCTTCGCCGACCGAGGCGAGCGCGGCGGGCGTCGTCATTCGTGCTCGGACGGGAGCGAGTCCCAGATCAGGTCGACCGCCCACTGTGTCGACTCCTCCACGACGCGCGCCGCCGCCCGCGCGTCGCCCGCCTTGCACGCCTCGTAGAACAGCCTGTAGTTGCGCACCGAGCCGCGGAACCGCTCGCGATTCGAGAGGACGAGGCGGTTGTAGCGCTCGGCGCGCCAGAAGAGACGCTCGACTTCCGCGAGCAGCCGCGGCCGTCGCGCCGCTTCGTAGCACGTGGCGTGGAAATCCCAGCGCACGCGGAGGTAACCGTCGACGTCCTGCGCCTTCGCGAGACGCTCGAGCTCGGCCAGCAGCTCGCGCATCCGCTCGAGCTCGGCCGGACCCACCGCCTCCGCGCCGACGCGCGCCGCGAGCCCTTCGAGGCCGCGCCGGGCGGCGTAGATCTCCTGGAAGTCCTCACGCGTCAGGCGGCTGACGACCGCGCGGCCGGTCTCGCCGACGGAGACGAGCCCCACGCGCTCGAGCTCGCCGAGGCCGATTCTGATCGGCGTCTGCGACACGCCGAGCCGGTGCGCGAGGTCGCGCTGCACGAGCGGCGTCCCCTCCGGAAGCCGGCCCGTGACGATCAGGTCGCGAAGCGACTGCGTCACACGGTCCTCGACGGAATCGCGCGCGATCGGCTCGACGCTCTTGAGCGGCTCGGTCATGCCGGTATATGGTGCGCAGGCGCGATTTGAAATTTCATATCGCGACCTTAACGCGAGTGGCGGCCATCGACAACAGCGCGAGGATCGGAGTCGACGTCGGCGGGACGTTCACCGACGTGATCCTCCAGCGCGCCGACGGCAGCGCGACGATCCGCAAGCTCCTCTCCACGCCGCCGAACTACGACGTGGCGGTCGTCGAGGCGGTCGCCGGGCTCCGGGACGGGGCGCACGTCGCCGGCGTCGTGCACGGCACGACCGTGGCGACGAACGCGGTGCTCGAGCGCCGGGGTGCGCTGACCGCGCTCGTCACGACCGCCGGCTTTCGCGATGTCCTCGAGCTCCGGCGGCTCCGGATCCCCCGCATG
>ORMF012583621.1_pt1 | contig 17453 bp, 13 predicted proteins | sample 1779871 | NCBI WGS metagenome assembly ORMF01 (sample SAMEA104232316, study PRJEB22302) | groundwater metagenome | biome: forest; feature: aquifer; material: groundwater | place: USA | collected 2011-08-07 | depth 5.4 m
CGACTTTGGCCTGGCCGTAATCATGGACAAGATCAGGCTCACGCAAATAGGCATGATGGTTGGCACGGTGTCCTACATGCCGCCGGAGCAGGCTATGGGAGGCGAGCGCGACCCAGACAAGAGGTCTGACCTCTATTCCCTCGGAGCTATGCTCTACGAGATGGTATGCGGCAGACCGCCCTTTATAGGAGACGACAGCATTGGTATTATATCTCAGCACATCAACACACCGCCGGTATCGCCATCCTGGCACCGGCCGGACCTGCCGCCAGCGCTGGAAACCCTCATCCTCAGACTGCTTGAGAAGGACCTAACCAAGCGGCCAGCCACCGCCGCCGAGGCGCTGCAAGCTCTCGAGAGCATCAATGTCTCCCCTCGCCCCCTGGGAGAGGGCCAGGGTGAGGGTGAGGGAGCCGCCGTGAACGGCGGGCCACAGTCAGCGACAGACAGTCCTTTGTACCGCCGCAGCTTCGTCGGTCGCGAAGCAGAGCTAAGACAGTTGAAAACAGCCTTTGACAACTCCCTGTCCGGCAGCGGCTCCATGATGATGGTGGTCGGCGAGCCTGGAATAGGCAAGACCGCCCTCTGCGAGCAGATCGCGACCTATGTAACCCTCCGCGGTGGAAGGACTTTAGTGGGCCACTGCTACGAGGAAGGCTCGCTGTCCCTGCCTTATCTGGCCTTTGTGGAGGCCATGCGCACCTATGTGCTGGCCCGGCCACCTGAAGCATTAAGGGATGAGCTTGGCACAGGTGCGACCGATGTGGCGAGGATAGTCTCTGAGGTTAGGGAGCGGGTGCAGGTAGAGATAAGACCATCAGGAGACCCAGAGGAGGACCGGTGGAGACTGCTGCAATCAGTTGCCGGCTTTCTACGCAACGCCGCCGGAGTGCAGCCACTACTGATAGTGCTGGAAGACCTGCACTGGGCCGACAGAGGGACCCTGGACTTATTGGTCCATTTAGCGCGAAACCTGGTGGGTACAAGACTCCTGGTTGTAGGCACATACAGAGATATAGAGGTTGACCGGGCGCATCCACTATCGGCGGCGCTGGCGGAGCTGCGCCGGGCCGGCGAGTACAGCCGGGTGTTGCTGCGCGGCCTGAGCATCGATGAAGTGCACCGGATGATCAAGATCATCGGAGGGCAGGAGTCGAGTTGGGGCTTCGCTGAGGCGGTCCACCGTCAGACCGAGGGCAACCCGCTGTTCATACAAGAGGTATTGAGATATGTTGTGGAGGCAGGGCTGGTGACCCGCCAGGGTGGACGCTGGCAGCAGACCGGGGATACTCCGCTGGAGATGAGCATCCCTGAAGGGCTAAGGGATGTTATTGGCAGACGCCTTTCCAGGCTTAGTCCGGAATGCAACAGACTTCTCTCTATCGCCGCAGTTATAGGGCGAGACTTTGCCCTGGATACTTTGCGTAATGTCTCAGAATTGGAGGAAGGGCTGCTAATAGAGTCATTGGAAGAAGCGCTCAAGGTAGGAGTATTGGAAGAGCAGTCCCGTCCCGGCAGCATACGCTACCGCTTCGCCCACGCCTTCTTCCGCCAGACACTTTATGAAGAGATGATAGCGCCTCGGCGCATCCGGCTACACCAGCAAGTGGCCCGCGCCCTAGAAGGGCAATATACAGGGCGGTTAGAAGAGCACGCCGCGGAGATGGCAGAGCACTTCTCCTACTCCTCCGACCCCGCCGACCTTGCTAAGGCGGTGGAATACGGCGAGATGGCGGCCAAAAGAGCTATAGCGGTGTACTCTTACAGTGAGGCAGTGCGTATCCTGGAGAAGGCCATACAGGTACAGGAAATCCTGGACCCGGACGATAAAGTCAAGCGGTGCGACCTACTTTTGGCCTTAGGAGAAGCTCTCAATCTCGCAGGGGAGCCACGGCGAGTGTACGAACAGGTGGCGGAGGAGGCCTTAGCATTGGCTGAGAGCTTAACGGACAAGGCACGGGCCTCGCGGGCCTGCCGTCTGGCTCTAGAAGGGCTGTCCCGATACGGAGAGAGGCCGGTGAGGCAGACCACAATCTTTCGTCAGTGGGCGGAGCGGGCCGACCTGCACGCGGCCGAAGGCACTGTCGAGCGGGCTGCTGCGGACTTCGCCCTGGCCCAGGCGGGGGGATTGGACGCTAACATTCAGCGTCGAGCCCAGTTTGTACGAGCATTGGGTCTCGCTCGCCAACTCGGAGCATCTGAGCTATTCTTTGAAATTGGCCTCCAGTTGCTAGGCGCTCCAGCACCCCAACATGTGGCGGAGGTGCAGAGCCTGGCGGAGGAATTAGCCGCGCTGCCGCAGGACGGAGTGAGCATCCGAGTCCAGAGCGCGATCCTCTGCCATGTGGCGCAATACCTTCTCCAAGGGGGTCAGCGGGCCACAGCAGAGCGTGCGTGGCGCACTGGGATAGAGTTAGCGGCGCGGACTCGGGACCCCAGCGCCCTCCTATACGCCCTGGACAACGAGGCAATGCTAGCAACTTTGGAAGGGCGCTTAGAGGAAGCCCATGACGTGGGGCCACGGCTGGTAGCCTTGGGAGATGAACTGGGCAGCCCGGTGGCCGGCCGCACATATGTTTATACTTACACTACTCGGGCGCTGCTATACTTGGGCCGAGGTGAGGAGCTGTTAGATGCCCTGTACAGACCGTACCGGATGGTTGGCACTGTAGAGCTACCCTTCGCACTCGCCACTCGTGAGGTCTTGGCCCTCGCACAACTCGGCCGGAACGAGGAGGCCCGAACTGCCTTGAGCCGAGTGCTGGCGCAACACGGCGTCGGCCTCCAGGATAGCCAAGCCCCCGCACCCTTTCTTACCTTTCTTCTTGAGGCAGCGGTACTGCTGGGAGATCAAGAGGCTACCGATCTCCTGTCCGACCGGTTGGTGCTCCTTGCCCCATTGCCGTACCTCTACTTGGCTCACACTTGTGTAGCCCGCCACCTGGGTGCGGCTGCTGCGCTGCTGGGAGAGCGGGAGAAGGCCAAGGCTTACTACGAGCAGGCGCTGGAGGTGTGCGCTAAAGTCCGCTTCCGCCCGGAGGCCGCGCTGACCCACCTTCAGCTTGCGGAGCTGCTATTACAAGAGGCGGAGGAGATACGGCGATCGCAAGGGCGAGGGGACCTCGCCCCTACGGATGTGGCGCTGGATGTAGGGGTCGGGTCCCCCGACCCGAAGGCGTATGTCAAGCCTGCTGAAGAGGTACGCAAGCAGGCCATAGAGCACCTGGACTTCGCCATCGCGGAGTTTCAGGAGATGAAGATGCAGCCGTCCCTGGAGCGGGCGCTGAGGCATAAGGGCATACTGAAGGCGTAGCTATGCCTTTGAGTCGCCATCAGAGACCGGCGACAGGTCTAACCATTCCTGGTCATTCTTACCCTTATCCTATTTAGGGTGACAACTATAAATTGGTCGAAGTAGTCAGCATAGCTGCCAAGGAGATGATCAATAAGCTGGATTTTGACTTCCAAATCTGGAACAGGCAAACGAAGGAAGATTACGCCTGAATGGGACTGTCTATGAAGAAATACCAATTCGCCGAAGTCTCGGTCTTCGGTAATAAGAATACGGCCTTCTTCATATGCAATAGACAGGACATCGGTGTCCTCAAGGGGCCTGGCGTAGTGGCGAACTATAGATGTGACATCATGACTTAAACTTATGAGATAATCGGCTAAGCGAATATCGGCACCCTCATCGAATAGAAACTTCATGAGCCTTTGACAGCAGCGCCAAGAGAACCTTGTCGAAGTGGACGCAATCGTTTCTTTTCTACGGCTACTCGGGCATAGTCAAGGCAGGCTTGGACATCTTCTTTTGTTAGCCTTGGAAATGCCGCAAATAACTCTTCTAAGTCTGGCTTATAAGCCAAATACTTAAGCACCATTTCCACAGGAATCCTCGTCCCTTTGACCACCGGCTTACCAACCATAATCTTGGGATCTTGAATGATGCGGTCTTTATACATTGGTTGTTCTTTAGCCATCGTTCTTCACTCTCCTAAACGAGGTGTCCTGGGCCTTGACCCTTCTTTTCCTCTCCACCATCACCATAGCATACTCCAAGCACGCTTTGACATCATCGATTGTCAGCCGGGGGTAATCAGCAAATAGTTCATCCAAGTCCAGGCCGCTATAAGCTAGCTTAGCCAGAACCAACTCTACAGGAATTCTTGTGCCTTTGACCACCGGCTTACCAACCATAATCTCAGGGTCTTGAATGATGCGGTCTTTATACATTGGCTGTTCTTTAGGCATCTTCCTCACTCTCCTAAACGAGGTATCCTGTGCCTTAACCCTTCTTTTCTTCTCTACAAGTATCGTGGCATACTCCAAGCACGCTTTGACATCTTCGATTGTCAACCGAGGGTAATTGGCGAATAGTTCATCCAGGTCTAGACTATAAGTTAGTTTAGCCAGAACAAGCTCTCTACAGAAATTCTTGTGCCTTTAACTACAGGCTTCCCAACTAAAATCTTAGGGTCTTGGATAATTCGGTCTTGGTACACTGGTTGTTCTTTAGCCATGTTCAGTTTCCTGTCTTAGCCCATAGAGGACATTTGTATTTAATACTAAAGCTGATATAAGCATTATACGACATGGTGATAGCATTACAGCATCTTTCTGTTTAATTGGCTACGCAGGGACTTTTGGCTATTCCAAACACTTGCCACCTGCATAGCTCGCCGTGTATATTAATTGGACTCTGATATAACTACAAGCAAAAAAGAGGAGCGAAGACCAATGGATATCTACCTCGTTCGCCACGCGATAGCAGGCGACCGCGACGCGAAAATCGTGGCCGGACGATAGCCTGCGGCCTTTGACACCGCGGGGCATCAAGTCCTTCACACGTGCCGCCGGCGGGTTACAGGTCCTTGTACCTCGGCTTGATAATCCTCCTTAGTAGCTCCCTGGTCAGAGCATGGCACACGGCGGAACTCCTCGCGACCCATGCCCATTTCCCTGCTCCGGTTAGGTTCAGTCCGCTGGAGCCGGACCACTCTCCTCAGGATGTAGTCAATGGGCTGGCTGAGCGCTCCGCTATCAAGTCCATAATGCTAGTAGGCCACGAGCCGGCCCTGCATCTCCTGGCGTCGTACCTGCTGACGGGCAACGAGGGGGCGGTGAGTCTGGCCTTTCGTAAGGGTGGGGCCGCGCGGCTGGAGGTCCCCAGCGAGCCGGGTCCGGGCACTGCGACACTTCGCTGGCTGGTGGCCCCGAAGCTGCTTAGACTACTGGCCTCCTAGTGTCTAGTTGCAAGGGCTACGGGACAGGTTCCTTGTGACTTGCGACTTGGCTTTTAGTCTCTAGTTGCAAGTTACAAGTCTCAAGGAATGAGTCTCTAGTTACAAGTTGCAGGTTTCAAAGACCTTGCTACTTGCGACTTGGGCATTGCTACTTGTACGGTCATGCCTGGCGCGCGTTGATTTGTTTGACTACTGGTCAGCCCAACAGTAAGATTGTCCCGAAGCATAGCGAAGCAAACCCACCTGCGGCTTACGCTTACACACCAAAGGATGAAAATGAGCCAACGTAGCCCGTTCCCTGAGGCTCTCGAAGGGACGGGCGGTGGTTATCGACAAGCTCGAACAACACCACCAAGCTATTTTCAAGGGAACCTATCATGCAGGCACCCACACGGCGAGGGATGGAAATAGCGGCTCGTGGTAGGAGGCCGTTGGGTAGAGACACAACATGTTGTGTCTCTACGGGCCTCGGACCAAGTACAATCGATATTTTCAAGGGAACCAAACCCAAACACAACAGGACCGGACTAATGCCAAATGCAAAACAATTCTAGCTGTACATTCTGCCAAAAAGATTCTTTGTCTCCATATCTAGTCGCTGAGACCCAGCATTTCATGGTCGCATGCGATTACTCCCCTGTTGCCGAGGGGCACCTTCTTCTAGTCCCCAAAGAACACTACCTATGCTATGCTTCCCTCCCAGGAACGCTATCAGATGAGCTTCTTGAAATAAAGGCGCAGGTCACATCCTTTCTCAGCGTCTATTACTCTGCGCCAATATTCTTTGAACACGGCATAGCCGGCCAAACAGTGCCACATGCTCATCTCCACGCGGCGCCGACACCAAAGGGACACACTAAAGATGACATCGTTGCCAACGTATTAAAAAGCGCGGGACAAGTTGTAGCGGTTAGGGGTATATTTGATCTGTTAGACTCTTTTGATAAGACCGGCCCCTACCTGTATTGGGAACAGAATGGGATCGCGTACATAGTTAAATCGCCCGAAGTAGAGCCGGGGTACTTTCAAAAGATAGTAGCAAAATGGACCGGACGCACTGGAGAGGCCGAGCGCCGATATACGGGCACAAAAGAGTTCCTTAAGATCAAAGAAAAATGGGAGGCTGCCGCCGGCCTAACGGCTGGGCCTGTTTAAGCTAGAGTCCCGCCGTTTACGGACGACAGTGTCGCCTCTGGCGAGCGGCGACGGGTCCCTCTCCTACAGCAAGAACCAAGAAAGGAGTGTCCTATGAATCTGAATTATTCAACTTTAAATAAGCCATCCATAGAAGAGTTCAAGACAAAGCCGAATCTGGCTGATTACAAAGGCACGAGGGAACATTTTAGCTGGGACCAGATAGAAAAAGAGCTGGACGGACTTCCCGATGGCGGCCTGAACCTAACTTACGAGGCTATAGACAGGCACACCAAGACCCACCGCAAAGACAAAGTAGCCATGTACTGGGAGGGCAAGAACGGCGAGCAGGAGACCTATACCTTTGCACAAATGAGTGAGCTTACAAGCCGTTTTGCCAACGTGCTCAAAGGGTTAGGGATCGAAAAGGGCGATAGAGTCTTTTGCTTTTTGGACAGGATACCGGAGGTCTACGTTACCGCTTTTGGTACCTTGAAGCATGGCGCGGTGATAGGGCCGCTCTTCTCAGCCTTTGGACCTGACCCTGTAAAAGACCGGCTGCTGGACAGCGGCGCAAAGGCTCTGGTGACAACACCAGACCTTAGAGATAGAATAGCCCATATCCTTCCTGAGCTTCCGGAGCTTAAGCACATCATCATAGTCAACAAAAACAACCGTTTCCCCGGTAATCTAAAGGAAGGGGAGCTGAGTTACGAGAAGCTGATGGCTGACGCATCATCGGACTACGGACTGCCTACTACCACCAGAGAAGACTACTCCATAATGCACTACACCTCAGGAACCACCGGAAAGCCCAAGGGTGCGGTGCACGCTCATCAGGCGGTCCTGGGACACTATGCCACCGGCAAGTGGGTGCTGGACCTGCACGAAGATGACATCTACTGGTGCACCGCCGACCCAGGATGGGTAACCGGCACATCCTATGGCATGTCAGCACCCTGGACCAACGGGGTAACGCAGGTCATATACGAGGGTGGGTTCAGGGCAAGCGCCTGGTATGCCACCATCGAGAAATACAAAGTGACTGTTTGGTACACCGCCCCTACCGCTATTCGCCTGCTGATGAAGGCTGGTAACGAAGTACCAAAGCGCTATGACCTGAGCAGCCTGCGACACATTTGCAGCGTAGGTGAGCCTCTAAATCCGGAGGCTGTGATCTGGGGTACACAGGTCTTCGACCAGCCCATACACGACAACTGGTGGCAGACCGAAACCGGCGCCATCATGATCGCCAACTACCCGATTATGGGAGTAAAGCCGGGATCCATGGGCAGGCCCTTCCCGGGTATCAACGCTGCCATCATTAACTCCACAGGTGAGGAGCTTCCCCCAGGACAGGAAGGAGACCTGGCGCTGCGTCCCGGCTGGCCCTCTATGTTCCGCACCTATTGGAAAAACCAGGAGATGTACGACTCCAAGTTCAAGAACGGCTGGTACGTAACCGGAGACCAGGCCAAGATGGATGAAGAGGGCTACTTCTGGTTTGTCGGCCGGACGGATGATGTGATCAACACCGCCGGACATCTGGTCGGCCCATTTGAGGTCGAAAGCGCGCTGATAGAGCATCCTGCCGTGGCCGAGGCCGGTGTCATCGGCAAGCCAGACCCAATTGCGATGGAGGTGGTAAAAGCCTTCGTTTCCCTTAAGGATGGTTATGAGCCATCGGACGAGCTGAGGCAAGAGCTAATGCGGTTTTCCCGCCAGAAGCTGGCAGCAGCCATAGCCCCCAGGGAGATAGAGTTCATCGCATCTCTTCCCAAGACCAGAAGCGGCAAGATCATGCGCCGGCTGCTGAAGGCCAGAGAGCTTGGCTTGCCAGAGGGTGACACCAGCACTCTGGAAGAAGATTAATTAGAGACGGATTGCAATGCGCCCTACAGAATAACCAGATTCATGACGAGCAGAAATCCCCTTCCCAGAGACAGTGTGATGCAAATGATCATGACGTAGAATGTAGGAGCAGACCCTTCGACCCGCCTGAAGGCGGGAGGGCAGGCTCTGCGTGTCTGCCCTAATCTTGACCTGGGTATGCCAGACCTATAGATGCATTTACAGTATTAGACGGTTAGATGGCGGCGATCAGGGCGCACACACTTGTAGTGAGGTTCTCGAACTATAGGTGCGCCCCTACCCCATAACGGAGGTTTTCCTATGCCTGAACGACCTATAAACCCGGACAAAGTGTTCTACAACTTCAGGGGACAGTTTCCACCCGTTGCGGTAGACGAAAAGCCGGTAGAACCGCCTAAAGACCAGGAGTATCCCAAGCTCATCACCGACACCACGCTCAGGGATGGCTCCCAGGACTCTCGCTTCGCTCTATTCCCCGTGGAGGCCAGGCTCCGGTATTACGACCTGCTCCACAAGCTGGACAACAATACCGGCACTATAGACAACATAGAGAACTTTATATACCAGAAACGAGACCTCTGGGCTCTAGACAAGCTCTTGCAGCGAGAGTATGAGCACCCCAGAGTGACCACCTGGACTCGCGCCACGCCCAAAGATATCAAAGACCTGGTTGATATCTCTCAAGGCAGGATCAAGGAGACCGGCATCCTCGCTTCGGCCTCGGACCACCATATCTTCGACAAGCTGAAGTTCCACAGCAAAGAGGAGGCCGTTGAGAAATATCTGGCCCCTATCATGACGGCTTGCGAGAATGGGATCCTGCCGCGTGTCCATCTTGAAGATTGCACCAAGGCTGACATCTACGGGTGGGTTATCCCCTTTATGCAGAGGGTGCTCAAAGAGACCGCCGGTACCGCCAAGTTCAGGGTGTGCGACACTATGGGCATAGGCGTGCCAGACCCGTATGCTCCCCTGCCCTACGGAATACCCAGGCTATTTGTCACCCTGATCGAGGAGACCGGGGCAGAGCTAGAGTTCCACGGCCATAACGACTTCGGGCTTGCCACTGCCAACAGCATGGCGGCCTTTAGTTATGGGGCCAAAAAAGTGAACACCACCTATGGCGGTCTGGGGGAAAGGACAGGTAATACATCCCTTGAGCAGATCGTCGCCAACTATATCCGGGTTTATGGCGACCCCGGTTTCGACCTCACAGTCCTGCCAGAGATAAGGAAGCTGGTAGACGACAAGCTAGTAAAGCTGGTAGCCAATGCTCCCATTGTAGGTGAGGTCTTCTCCACCCAGGCCGGCATCCACCAAAGCGGCCTCCACCGCCAGGAGGACGCCGAGGGCGGTCTGATTTATCTGGCCTACGACCCGGCTACCGTGGGGCGGGACTCCATAGAGCTAAATGTAATAGGCTCTCTGTCCGGCACCGACGGCATAATCTCAGCGCTGAACCGGGAGTGGGAGAAGAGGTACGGCGAGAAAGAGCGCTTCAACAACCGCAGCCGCGTCGTCAAGCAGATCTATGACGCCATTCAGGACGCCTATGACGGTAAATATGATGAGGAGCGAGACAGCTTCAGCGAAGTGCGCACCAGCTTCTTCACTCCGGAAGAGCTACTCGATATGGCCGAGAAGCTTGGCGAGAAGCCAAGAGCATAATCATGCCTCCTCTCCCTCTGCCAGAATCTCTTCCCTGACTTCTTCAGGTATTTCCGGAGTAAAGAACCTTTGAGCTATCACCGTTGGTACTATTGCCGACAGGATCACTACAGTTACAAGAATAGAGAATTGTGCTTCGTCAATATATCCTTCTTGATAACCAAAAACAGAAGAGATAGTCCCAAAAGTTAGCCCTGTACTCATCAAGAGTGTCAAAAACACTCTACCGCCTGAAGGTAATTGCCAGCGAGCTGCTGGATAAATGGTAACAATTTTAGCTATCAGCTTGACCCCTAGGAGCGCCATAACTAGACCAAAATTTGCCACCACATTACCTAGACTAACATTCATCCCTCCTTTGATAAAGAAAAAAGGAGTAATTAAAGCAAAGCCTACAGTCCTAAGTTTCTGGACTAGGCTATGGTTCTGGGCAAAAAAGCCCGACAAAACCAACCCCAGAACAAAGATGGGCAACACCGCATGACTCTTACCCAAATCACCTAAAAACATGGTTACAAAGAAGATGAAAAATAGCAGCTTAATCTCAGGCTCAATTACCCTTTTCTCGTACCTGTTAAAAAAGGTGGGTAAAAACTTTGGCGCTAAGACCAGCATAAGGACTGATACAAGAACAAAAAGCAGAGTATAGAAATTAACCTGGACAAAAAGGATAGATAAGGCTAGCGCTGTACCAAAATCCGTCACAAAGGTAGATGCCATAATGATCTTGCCTAACCTAGTCGTAGTTAAGCCTGTTTCTACTAAAACTGCGTAAACTACCGCTAAAGACGTAGTAGATAGAGCAATTCCCGCTATTTTTGATGCTTCCAAAGTCCATCCAGCTACAAAGTAAGTAAACACAAAAGCTAGGGCAAAGGGCGCTAGAAAAGATATTCCCCCAATTACCAGGCTTTCCGAAAGATTTTCTTTCATCACTTTAAGATCAACCTCTGTCCCTGCCAAAAATGTAAGAAGTATCCCGCCGAATGAAGCAATGAACGTAAGCCAAGGAGTAGGGGCTATTTGAAGGAAGTTTCCCGCAACAACCCCAAGGATTATCTCGATTATGGCAGCAGAAATCCCTAATTCTATTGAGATAGTCCCTGCTATTAATACCAAGAAAGATAAAATTGCCGCTATTGCCAAATCGGACATGAGCCTTTCTCCTTCACATCAAAATAGCCTCTGCCATTCTCTGGCAGAGGCTATTAGCAGTAAACAGCGGTTCAGTAGCGCTTTTGGCGCTACCTAGGCGAGCCTCATCGCCTCTATACGAGATAGAGTAGCAGATGGATGAGGATAACGCAAACACTCCATGTGAGGTCCTAAAATTTACTCTCTTGCTGTGTCGCAGCAACATCTTAGTAACATCAAGATATTAAATATAAACTTTATAGGTAAAACCATATAACTAATAAACTGTTTACTATCCTTTTACTGATATAACCTCTTCGATAGCCTGCTGCGTTGCACCTTCTCTGTCCCGTTCATAAATTTGCTTATACAAAATTGCTCACCGCGAACCGCAACACTATGTTAGACTGTGCACATTGAGACTACAGAGAGGACTACTCTCGGATTAATGAACAAAGCAGTTATAGAGTACCATCCCACCATACACCAGCTTCCAGTATCGGAGCGGCCCAGGGAGCGATTGCGTGATGCCGGAGCCTCATATCTCAGCAACCCTGAGCTCTTAGCCATAATCCTGAGGGTTGGCACGGCATCAGAGAACGCCATACGACTGGCAGAGCGTCTGATAGCCAAGTTCAAGGGTCTGGATGGGCTATCACAGGCCTCTTTTGTAGAGCTTTGTGCAGAACACGGCGTAGGTGAGGCCAAGGCCGCGCAGATCAAGGCGGCGTTGGAGCTAGGTAAACGGATGGTATCCACCAGGCCAGAGGAGCGCCTCACGGTGCGCTCGCCACAGGACGTAGCCAACCTTTTCAAGACTGAGATGGGCTTTCTTGAGCAAGAGCAATTCAGGATCGTGATACTGAACGTTCGAAACCACGTGCTGGATGCGCCAGTGCTTTATCGTGGAAGCGTACACTCGTCGGTGATAAGAATAGCGGAGGTATTCAGAGAAGCGGTGCGCCAAAATGCAGTAGCTATAATCGCTGTTCACAACCACCCCAGCGGAGACCCAACGCCATCTCCGGAAGATGTAAGAGTAACCAGAGACCTGGTGAAGGCTGGAGAGTTGCTTGACATTGAGGTGCTGGACCATCTTGTCATCGTTAGAGATGATTACGTCAGTTTAAAGGAGAAAGGTCTGGGCTTTGGATAAAACTCTTAAGCTCGCCACCAGAGGCTAAAAGCCTGGGGCTTGGACCACGATGCCACAGGCTTCAGCCTGTGGTGCAAGATTAAATCAACCCTTGTCGACCCCATCAAGCGATAACAGCCAGGATAAGATAAGAATTATGATAACAGTTACCGATAAAGCGAAAGAAGAGCTAAAAAGAATCCTAGAGACGCGCAGGATCGAGCCTGGAAAGTCCCTGAGGCTTGCCATTCCTCCGGTATGGACCGGAGAGGGAGACTTTGGGATAGTCATAGACTCTGATAAAGAGGACGACTATATTGTGGAGTACGAAGGTGTCACGGTCCTAGTGGTAGAAGGTGGCCTTATAGAAGGATCGCTTGCCTCCGCAGTGGTTGACTTTAAAGAAACGCCAGACGGCGCCGGTTTTACGGTAGATGTATATTAATACAACAAGATGTTGACACCAGGATGAGGCGATATTACAATGCTGTCAAGTGGATCGTTAAGCAAGCTTCCGCTGAGAGCGGTATAGGTAGTGTGGTTTTAAGGGAGGGAATGACAGATGGAGTTTACGCTTCAATACACCAAAGAGCAGGAGGAGTTTCGGAAGGAAGTCCGAGGCTGGTTGGAGGCAAACGGCAAGATGCCTCAAGAACTGGGGGAATGGCCTCTGCACGACCTAGACATCACCGATGAGCAGGTCAAATGGAATCGTGAGTTCTACCAGAAGCTGGGCCGCAAGGGGTGGTTCTACCCCCTGATGCCCAAGGAGTACGGTGGCGGGGGGCTAACCCTGGACCATGACATCATAATCAAGGAAGAGCTGGACAGGTCTAAGATTCCTGGCTTCTCAAGCGCGGGCAACGTGTCCATCGCCGGCCTGTATGTGTACGGCACAGAAGAGCAGAAGCAGCGTTTTCTCAAGCCCATACTTCAAGGCGAGGTCGTCACATGGTTGGGCTGGACCGAGCCAGATTCTGGCGTGGATTTAGCTTCTGTGAAGACGACAGCCATAAGAGACGGGGACAACTTCATTATGAACGGGGTCAAATGCTACATCAGCGGTAGATTTGACCCTGAATATCTGTGGTTGCTGGCAGTAACAGACCCGTATGCCCCACGCCACGCCAATCTGGGGCACTTCTACATGCCCGCCACTTTGCCCGGAATAAGCTGGCAGTTCCAAGAGCTGATAAACCGGGGCACCCAACACTTCGTGTTCTTCGATAATGTGAAGGTGCCTGCGGAATACCTTGTCGGTGGTGAGACCCAGGGGTGGCAGGTTGCCCAGAGCAGCCTGGAATTGGAGCATGGCGCCGCCGGCGGCCTCTTTGGCCGGGAGGACGTAGTGGAGGACCTGGTCTCGACCTGGCGAGAGGGTAAGGTGCGCTCCATGGCGCAGGGTGAGGCTGCTCAAGAGCGCCTCGCCACGGCCCTTATCCGCTCCAAAGTAGAACAACTCATCTCCAGACGCAATTTCTGGATGTTCAACACCAGGCAGCCCCAGAGCTACCACGGTCCGCAGAAGCAGTGGTACGGCCGCGAGGTCAGAATCAGAACAGCAGAGGACATGCTGGAGCTTCTAGGCCCGCATTCGTTGGTGACAGACCCTGAGTGGGCGATCCTAAAGGGGAGAGTGGAGCAAGCCCAGCGCGGTGCATCTATGTCTACCCACGGCGGCGGCTCTTACGAGATCGATAAGGTCATCATCGCCCGAAGGATCAACATGAGCCGAACCAAGGAGGTCATGGCTCCTACCCACGCAGGGACAGCGATGAAGGCCTAATTCGCTGCCAGTCCTATTAAGCATTGAATTGACCAATAAAGCTGTCCAGAGGCCGTATTCTTTTACAGAACACGGCCTCTATTATGATCTCGCTGGCAATATTAGTACATAAGTACCAGCATAATTAGTACATTTGCAACTACCTGGCCCCGCTGAGGGGCTTTATGCTGGGCTAGCAGAAGTAACTATATTAGTGTGCTGGCTACAGCAGAAAAGGAGGAGTTGTGCGTACCTTATTTGTTCTGTGCTTAAGGAGCCTGGCGGCCGCGGCCCTCGTGGTCATAACGTTCCCTTTGCAGCAAGGGCAGCCGGCCAGCGCGGAGGGCGAGGACTATCGCCTAGTGAGAGTTATAGGTGCCCTGGCGGATGACCGGCTGGCCTCCCCCCTTGGAGTGGCCGTGGACGCTCAGGGCAACGTCTACGTAACTCAAGATGGCGGCAACAGGCGCATCCAGGTGTTCGATTCCCAGGGGAACTTCCTGCGTAAGTGGGGCAGCGGGGGCAGCGCCGACGGCCAGTTCTCCTCCCCGAGTGGTGTGGCAGTGGATTTCCAGGGCAAGGTCTACGTGGCCGACAACGGCAACAGCCGCATCCAGGTGTTCGATTCCCAGGGGAACTTCCTGCGTAAGTGGGGCAGCGGGGGCAGCGCCGATGGCCAATTCGAAGGTCCCGTAGCTGTGGCAATGGACGCCCAGGGCAATGTCCACGTGGCCGACCTCAGCAACCACCGCATCCAGGTGTTCGATTCCCAGGGCGTCTTCCTGCGCAAGTGGGGAAGCCGCGGCCCCGCCGACGGCCAGTTCTCCTTAACGTCCGATATCGCTGTGGACGCCCAGGGCAACGTGTACGTGGCCGACTCCCTCAATAACCGCGTCCAGGTCTTTGAGCCCAATTTCCCAGTTCTAAAGTCCCCTCAGGCCGGAGCACCCCTGACCTCTCTAGCCACCACCTTGTCCTGGAGCAGACCACCGGGCACAACCCAATATCACCTCCAAGTAACCCCAGCCAACAACGACGGGCCCGGGATCAACATCATCATCGCCGATCCAGCCCTTGTCTCTGCCGCCAGCTTCTCTGTGCAAGCCCCGGCCTTTGGGAAGGGGCCGTACCTTATGCTGCCGGGGATGAGCTATTCCTGGCGCATCAGGGTCACAAGCTCTACTTCATCCATCGATGAGAACAGCATCCTCTGGGGGGCCTGGTCCGAGAGCCGCAAGTTCCGGGCACCCCCGCCATCCAGTACCACCATCAGCGCGGTGTCCCCTGCTAATGGCATAACTGTAACTTCCACCGGACCCTTACCTCTTCAATGGAGTAACACGGCCACAGACATCTTCTACTATGAGGTCCAGGTGAGCGGAGACCCAACCTTCAATATGGACCCGGCTACAGGGACGTCCTTTGTCTGGCAGAACCTCGTGCACGGCGGCGTCACAAACCCACCGAACAGCTTTCTCACACCTGAGCTGCCGCCCAACACCACAATCTACTGGCGGGTCCGGCCGAGAGTGCAGGGCGACGGGGTGCCCGTAGATTGGTCGGCTACATGGAGCTTCATGACGCCATGAGACGGGCGAAGGTGGACTTGGAATAGCGATCATACCGGATTTTCCAAGCCACCCTGATTAGAAATAATAAGAGGTTACGAAACGGCTGAACACGGAGACTATTTGGCCAAAGCTGAGGAGAGTCTGCTTTCAGCAGAGGATGACTTTGCTAATGAGCGATACAATTCCTGCGCTCGCAGCAGTTATGCTTTGTTCCAAGCAGCCGTTGCAGCTCTTATCCAAGAAAATATCAGGCCGGCTAGAGGGCGCTGGGAGCACAGGTTTGTCCATTCTCAATTCGCGGGGCAGCTGGTATATCGACGTAAGGTGTATCCGAACTCTCTTCGAGCAACACTAAGAGAAATATATGGGTTACGCAGAAAAGCTGACTATGAAGCGAACTCTGTAACCAGTGACCAAGCACGACAAGCTTTGCAGGCAGCCAGGCAAGTGGTATCTTTAGTTCGGGAGCGTACGAGATGACAAAAAAGAAGTGGCCCGCTCGTATTAAAAGGACTACTCTAAACAACAAACGGGTGTGGGAGCTGGTAGCTGAGGTAGAAGAGATCCTTAAAGCCAGGTACCCTGACGCTGAGTTCGAAGTCTACGAAGGCGAAGACCCTCAAGGTGTTTACATTGAAGTGTATACTTCTAAGGGTGATGACGATGCATTGGAAGTGATTAGAACAGTGTCAGAGCGGACAACCGATATCCTTCTAGATGAAGGCTACTTCATAAATGCAGTGCCCTTGCGTAGAAGGAACACCGGATAGCATGCCCTTCGACCCGGTAGAGCTATCCATCTTTAACAGCCTCTTCTCCTCAATCGCAGAGGAAATGGGAGTGGCCCTGGGCCGCACCGCGTACTCGCCCAACATCAAGGAGCGGCGCGACTACTCCTGCGCCGTCTTTGATCCTCAGGGTCGCATGGTGTCGCAGGCGGCCCACATTCCCGTGCACCTTGGAGCTATGCCCCATGCGGTGCGGGTAGCCACCGAGAGGTTCACCCTTCAGCCCGGAGACCTCGTGATCTTCAACGACCCGTATCTAGGCGGCACTCATCTCCCGGATATAACGATGGTGTCGGGGGTGTTCGAGAAGAGTGAGGCTAACTCTGTCTTATTGGGCTACTTGGTCAGCCGCGCCCACCACGCCGACGTAGGTGGAATGTCTGCGGGCTCTATGCCTCTTGCCACTGAGCTGTACCAGGAGGGCATAATCATACCACCGATAAAAGTGGTCGATGCCGGTCAGACCAACCAGGCTGTGCTCGACCTGATATATCGAAACGTGCGCACTCCTCAAGAAAGGAAGGGTGATCTGGCAGCTCAAATGGCAGCCCACAGGATAGGCGAGTCAAGGCTTCAGGAAATCGCATCAAGATACGGCGCTGAAAAGATTATCCAGGGAATGAACGACCTGATGGAGTATTCGGAGAGCTTGGCGGTAGCGGCTATAAGATCAATACCGCAGGGAGTTTACCGTTTTCGGGACCAGCTCGATGACGACGGCATTGGCCCCGAGCCTATACCCATAACCTTAGAGATAAGGGTAAATGACGGTGGGATGACCTTTGACTTCACCGGCAGCGCCCCTGAACAAAGGGGGTCTGTGAACGCGGTCCTGGCGGTCACGCAGTCGGCGGTATACTACGCCGTCCAGTGCATTCTTGGTGATGGAGTGCCCATAAACGATGGCTGCTACCGTCCCGTGTCCGTGATAGCCCCAGAGAGGTCTGTAGTCAATCCAACCCCGCCGCGCGCGGTCTCCGCAGGAAACGTCGAGACATCTCAGCGCGTTGTAGACGTTGTCCTCGGAGCGCTGGCCCAGGCGCTTCCGGAGGTTGTACCGGCAGCAAGCCAGGGCACTATGAACAATATAACCATCGGCGGCTGGGACCCGGTGGCGGAGCGGCCCTTGGCTTACTATGA
>ORMF012633254.1_pt1 | contig 17439 bp, 27 predicted proteins | sample 1779871 | NCBI WGS metagenome assembly ORMF01 (sample SAMEA104232316, study PRJEB22302) | groundwater metagenome | biome: forest; feature: aquifer; material: groundwater | place: USA | collected 2011-08-07 | depth 5.4 m
GCTCTTCGTGCAATTTACGTCCAACTCCGTGTCCAACCAAACTTCTGACAACAGAATACCCTGCGCTTTCTACTTTAGTTTGGATGGCGTTTGATATATCCCCCACTTTATTACCATCCTTAGCCTGAGCTACTCCGTCTTCTAAAGCCTCTTCCCCTATTTTCAAAAAATCCTGTTTTTTTGAATCTTTCCCCACCACAGTACTCCAAGCACAATCAGTATGCCAACCTTTATACATAACTGCCAAATCAACTGAAACTACATCACCTATCTGAAATTTTCTATCTGTTGGTATTCCATGTACCACTTGTTCGTTAACGGTTATACAGGTTGCATGTTTATACCCAGGTACTGTTTTGTAGGATAAATCTCCCCCTAATTTGTAGATTTCATCTTCAGCTATTTTATCAACTTCAAGTTCCGAAACCCCAACTTTAATTGCCTCCATTGCTTTTTTCAAAGCAGAAGAAGCAATGTGTCCACTTTCCTTCATCAATTTTAGTTCATAACTATTTCTAACCATTTAAGGCCTCCTTTATTCGATTTTGAACTTCTTCAACTTCACCTTCTCCGCTTATTTCTTTTAATTTTCCATATCCCTTCAAAAAGCTAAGAAGGGCTTCGGTTTTTAACTTATAAAGATCTAGTCTATTTTTAATTATTTCTTCAGTGTCATCAGCTCTGCCTCTTTTCATCAATCTTTCAATTGCCATGTTGTCTGGAATTTTCAAATAGAGAATATAGTCAGGACTAGAGTCTATAACATCGAATAAAGATACTTGTTCAGATGTTCGGGGGTAACCATCCAAAATATATCCATTTTGCACATCTGGATTTTCCAGTCTTTCTTTTACAAGTTGTCCTGTTGTTTCATCATCTACTAACTGGCCGCTATCCAATATTTGTTTTATCTTTTTCCCCTCATCCGTATTTTGTTGAGCTTTTTGTCTAAATATATCACCGGTCGAAATATAGGGAATTCCTAAGTGTTGAGATAATAATTTACCTTGCGTAGACTTGCCAGATCCCTGAGGACCAATTAGTAGAATTTTCATCTTTTGGAAAAGACCTCGTAACTTTTCTCAATAAGTTTGCTTTCAAATTGTTTTGCGGTATCTAAAACTACAGATACTACAATCAAAAGACCTGTACCTCCTAAAATTAGGGTGCTTATTCCTGTAATTTGGGCGGCAAATGACGGCAAAATAGCAATGATTGCCAAAAATAACGCCCCGGCTAAAGTTATTCTGATCATAATATAATTTAAGTAGCCTGCAGTTTGTGTCCCCGGTCTAATACCCGGAACAAATCCTCCATACTTTTTAATTTCATCAGCAACTTTGGTAGGGTTAAAGATTACTGCGGTATAGAAAAAAGTAAACCCTACAACAAGCAAAAAGTAAACCGCATTATAAACCCAACTTCCTGGATTAAAATTTGCAGCTAAAATCCTACCCAAAGAAGATAATTGAGGTTGAGGTAAGTTTATTAAATAAGAACCCACAAACGAGGGAATCAAAACTAAAGAAACTGCAAAAATAATTGGGATAACACCAGCTTGATTAACTCTTAAAGGTAAATAAGTTTGGGCTCCTGTACCTGCTTCTTTACCGGCCACAAATCTTCTGGCATAAGCAATTGTGATTTGCCTCCTACCTTCATTTATGAAAACAACTCCGGCAATAACCAAAACTGCCAGGCTGATAAAAAGCAGAAAATTAAGTGTTTGGGTTTGGTCGATTACAGAAGCTGTTTGGGTTAAAACAATAGGTAAACGGGCAACTATACCTGCAAAGATCAACAAAGAAATTCCATTACCAATACCATATTCTGTTATCAATTCTCCCAACCACATTAAAAAAACAGTTCCCGCGCTCATCCCCACAACAATTGCTGCAATTTGTATCGGACTTGTTTGAGATAATATTCCCTGATTTTTGAGCAAAACAAACATTCCAATTGACTGCATTACTGCCAAAGGTACACATAAGTATCTGGTGTATTGGTTGATCATCTGTCTGCCATATTCTCCCTCTTTAGATAATCTCTCCAAAGACGGGATAATCATTGTTAAAAGTTGAATTATTATGGATGCATTAATATAAGGATTAAGTCCTAAAGAGATAATTGAAAAGTTTGCTAAAGTCCCTCCGGAAAATATATCAAGTAAACCCAAAAATTGATTGGAAGAAAACAATTGCTGCAAGGCTACCAAATCTACCCCTGAAACTGGAATATGAGAAGCTATTCTAAAAATAATAATGATTATTGCTGTAATGAGGATTTTGTTTCGGAGTTCTTTGATCTTAAAGGCAGAAACAATCGGGGCAAAGATATCAAGCATGCTCTACACTCCCACCCTGTTTCTCTATTTCAACCTGTGCTTGCTTAGATAACGGTAATTTGATTACCAATGACACTGAAAGTTGTTTATCTGATAAGATTTTTACCCCGCTTTTCATATCTTTTTTATCAATCAAGTTTGCTTTTAAAAGCTGTTCCATGTCAACAATTGTTCCCTTTTTAAAAATGTTTAGTTTACTCAAATGAATAACTTTAGATTTTAAAGAAACAGATCTATTTCCCAAACCTCTTCTCAAAGGAAGTTTTTTATATGTAGGCAATCCTGCCCCTGTAAAACCAACAGGCAACTTACCACGGGCTTTTTGACCTTTAGTTCCACGTCCGGCAGTTTTTCCAAGTCCTGATCCAATCCCCCGACCTACTCTTTTATTATCTCTTTTTTTGATTTTTACAAGTTTATTAAGCTTCATTTCTATTACCCCTTTTTACTTCCCTAAGTTGCGACAAAGCCTCAAGAGTTGCATATACATTAGATGCTTTATTTTTAGTACCCAATGATTTTGAAACAACATCGTGAATTCCTGCTGCCTCCATTACCACTCTCACAGCTCCTCCAGCAATTACTCCAGTTCCAACACGAGCAGGTTTAAGCAAAACTCTGGCTGCACCAAATTTTACCAAGACCGGATGGGGGATAGTCCTGTCTTTTAAAACAACACTGATTAAATGTTTTTTAGCATAACTTGTAGCTTTTCTGACAGCTGATTGAACTTCCGCTGCTTTCCCAAGACCCACTCCGACTTTTCCTTTTTTATCTCCAACCACTACCAACACTGAAAGAGATCTTTTATCTCCTCCCTTGGTTTTCTTTGATACCCTATTCACTTGTACAACTCTTTCAAAAAACTCGGATTCCACTTGTTGTTGTGGACCTCTATTGTTGTTTCTATTAAACCTATTTGGTCTGTTATTTTGATCCATAATTAAAATGTTAATCCTCCCTCTCTTGCACCGCGGGCTACTTGCGCAATTCTTCCCTGATATGTAAATCCTCCCCTGTCAAAAACAACGCTCTTTATTTTAAGTTTAATTGCCTTTTCAGCCAAATTCTTACCTACATTATATGCTTTCTCAAGCTTTGTACCTACTACCTTGTAGTCACTGGCAGCTATTAATGTTTTACCTAAACTATCATCAATTATCTGAACATAGATTCGTTTAGTTGATCGGAAAACTGCCAACCTTGGACGTCCAGCAGTTCCTTTAAGATTTTTTCTGATTTTTTTATGTATTGCGAGTCTTTGTGATTTTTTCATTTTATTTAGCTCCTGCTGTTGCACCTACCTTAGCGCTTTTTCCAACCTTTTTCCTAATATATTCACCACTGTATCTGATACCCTTACCCTTATATACATCAGGCGGTCTAACTTTTCTAATGTTTGCAGCCAATTGCCCTACTGATTGTTTATCTATACCTGATACTTTTATTTTTGTATTATCTGTTACTTCAAAACTCATTCCCTCTCCAGATTCAATTTCTACCTGATGCGAAAACCCTACATTTAGAACTAATTTATTACCATTTACTTGCGCCCTGAATCCTACCCCAACAAGTTCTAAATCTTTACTCCAACCAGTACTTACACCTATTATCATATTTGCAATTAAGTTCCTTGTTAAGCCGTGTAAAGACTTGACCTTTTTTTGATCATTTTTTCTTTTTACAGTTAAGTTTTGTCCCTCAATCTCAACTGAGATTACAGGATTCACAATAAGATCCAATTTTCCTTTTGGTCCGTTTACCAAGATATTTTGGCCAGTCTGTTCAACAGTAACTCCGGCTGGTATTAAAATTGGTTGATTTCCTACTCTGCTCATTTTTTTAAGTGTTACCAAACAAACGCCAACACTTCTCCTCCTATTTTTAATTTTCTAGCTTTCTTGTCTGTCATAAGTCCTTTAGGAGTTGATAAAACTGCAATTCCTAAACCATTTAATACATAAGGTAAATCAGCAGCTCCTTTATATACACGCAGTGACGGTTTGGAGATTCTTTTAATGTCGCTTATGGCCGGTTTTCTGGTGTTATATTTCAGAGAAACAATTATCTCCCGTCCTTTTTCTTCAACGTCTTGTAAATATCCTTCTTCCTGTAAAAGCTTCATCAGCCTTAAGATCAGTTTAGAATATTTCACTGAGACAATAGGTTTACCAATTGAATAACCATTTTTTATTCTAATTAGTGCATCTGATACATTATCCATATTTTTACCAACTCGCTTTCTTTACACCTGGTAATAACCCTAAGTGTGCTAATTCTCTAAAACAAAGTCTGCATAAACCAAATTTACGTAAATACCCACGGGATCTACCACAACGCAAACATCTGCTGTTTTTTTGAACTTCATATTTAAATTTTTTCTTTACAACATTTGATACTTTAGCCATATTAGTTCTTAAACGGTATTCCTAGATATTCCAGGAGTTTCCGTCCTTCCTCTTTTTTCTTAGCTGTTGTAGCAATGGTCACAGCCATCCCTCTTGTTCTATCAACTGTTTTGTAATTAACTTCAGGAAAGTTAGTTTGCTCTTTCAAACCGATATTTAAATTACCGCTATTATCAAAGGAACTATCTGACAATCCTTTAAAATCTCTTACCTTTGGCAAAACAACGCTTACCAGTTTATCCAAGAAAGCATACATTCTACCACCTCGCAGAGTTACCATCATTCCAATTGGCTGACCTTTAACTACTTTAAAGGTAGAAATAGATTTTCTGGCCAAGGTTATAACTGGTGTTTGTCCGGCTAAAGCTGACAAATAGACCTTTGCCTTATCCAAAACAGCTGCGTTTTCTTTAGCTTCTCCAAGACCAATGCTTATCACAATCTTGCTTAATCTTGGTACAGCTAATTTGTTTTTTAATCCCAAATCCTGCTGTAGTTTTTCTTGTATTTCGTTTATATACTTATCTTTTAATCTGTTCATTTAAAATCCTTTTTACATTTTTTGCATATCCTAATTTTATTTCCAGCCTCTATTTTGTAACCTATCCTTGTTATCTTTTTACAATTTGGGCAAATCAGTCCAACATTTGAAACATCCAAAGGTTTTGGAAGATCAATTATTCCGCCTTCCATATTTTGCATTTTTTTCACATGTCTTTTATAAAGATTGGCACCGCTTACAAATACTTTGTTATCTTTTCCAACAACAAATTCTACGGTTCCTTCCTTACCCCTATCTTTACCTAATAACACTTTTACTTTGTCGCCTTTTTTGATTTTCATAGTGACGTAGTCGAACTACCATACCTCCTGTGCTAGAGAAACAATTTTGCTATATCCAGCATCACGTACTTCACGAGCAATAGGTCCGAAAATTCTAGTTGACCTTAAGTTTCCTTCGTTATCTACAACAACACCAGCGTTATCGTCAAATTTTATATAAGATCCGTCAGCACGCCTAACTTCTTTTTTACATCTGACAATAACAATTCTTACGACTTCGTGGTTTTTTACTTGACCATTTGGGTCAGCTCCCTTAACAACCCCTACCACAACTTGAGCCAGCGTTGCTTTTCTTTTACCAGTTCCTCCCAAAGGCTGGATCACTTGTAAAACCTTAGCTCCGCTATTATCTGCAACTGTTAATCTGGTTCTGTGTTGTACCATTTGTTAGGGTCTAGCCACTAGGGTTTAGTGGTTAGCTTCTCCTTCCTTACTCTTTTCTTTGTTTCCTTCTTTTCTTCTGGTTGTTTTACTTCTTCACTAGACCCTATACCCTCAACCCTATTCACTTCTTTTTCCTCCGGCATAACTTCTGAAATTGCACCCTCTGCACCTTCTTTTAGATGTGCTTCTGCAATTTCTGCAAAACTTCTTCCCAATACTTTAGTTATTTTCCAATGCTTGTTTTTAGAAATAGGTTTGCAGCCTACGAAATTAACTATGGCTCCCAACTCAATTTCTATGTTGGATGTATCAACCAAATATTTTTTACTTTGCATATAAGTCTTTTTATACAAAGGGTGTTTAACTGTTCTTTCTACCAAAACAGTTGCGGTATTCAATGATTTTACTGAAACAACTCTTCCTATCATTTTTGTTATTTAGACAGTTCTGTCTTACCTTTCTTTTTTAACTTAGATTTTTCTGTAGAATTATCCATAACTATTGCTTCTTTTTTAGAAGTCTCAGATTCTAACATATTTAATATTTCTTTTTGTCTTAAGACAGTTAATATTTGGGCCATATCTTTTCTTTTTTTAGAAATCATTTTTAAATCCTTCATTTTTTTCATATTTTTATCCATTATCAAATCTGCTATCTCTATTTTTAGCGATTTAGCTTTTAACATTAATTCTGAAATATCCAAAGTTTTAATTTGTACAAAATCGTTTTTCTTCATATTTGTTTTCCTATAAATTTAGTATCAAGCGGCAATTTGTGTGAAGCCAATCTTAATGCTTCAACCGCAATAGCTTCTGTAACTGCCCCTATTTCAAAAATTAATTGTCCCGGCTTAATAACTGCTACATAACCTTCAACATCTCCCTTACCTGATCCCATCCTAGACTCTGCAGGGTGTTTGGTAATAGGCTTATCCGGAAAAATCCTAATCCAAATACGTCCCCCCCTTTGGGTAAAATGAGCCATTGCCCGTCTGGCTGATTCAATCTGTCTGGATGAAATCCAACCACATTCCATAGCCTGCAAGCCATAAGTACCAAAAGCCAATTTATTACCACGGGTCGCAACACCTGTTCTTTTTCCTTTAAACATTTTCCTATGTTTTGTTCTTTTTGGTTGAAGCAGTGCCATATTATATCTTAACCTCCCCTTTATTTATCCAAACCTTAACTCCAACATAACCGGATTTGGTCAGTGCCGGGTAAACTGAAAAATCTATATCTGCTCTTAAGGTATGTAAAGGCATGGTTCCTGATGATTTTCTTTCTCTTCTGCCAATTTCTGCTCCACCAATTCTTCCGGATAAAACAACCCTTACTCCTTTTGCTCCTGCCCTCATGACTCTATCTATTACTTGGTTCATTACTCTTTGTGCGGGCAATCTTTTGGCCAGCTGTTCTGCTACAGATTGTGCAACTAAATACGCTGATAAATCTGCTGATTTCAATTCCATTGGGGAAATTTCCAAAGCGTTTTCATCTTTGATACCTAGTTTTGTAAGTAAAAACTTTTTAATTTCAGTTAAACCACTCCCCCCTCTACCGATTAAAACTCCGGGTCGGGATACAAAAATTATTACCTTCAATTTATTTACAGCTCTTTCAATTTCCACTGAATGGATACCTGCAGGTCTAAGTTTTTTCATCAACAGATCCCTGATTAAAATATCCTGCAAAACAAAATGCTTGTATTTCACCCCTTTTGCAAACCAACGGGATTTCCAAAGCACACCTATACCCATTCTAAAACCAACTGGATGAATCTTTTGGCCCATTTACTTACTCGAAGAATCCACTGGATTCTTCTCCCCTTTCTTCTCTGTTTTATCAGATTTTTTAGCTTTGACGTTTGACATTTTAGATTCGATATCTAAATCGTCTGTCAAGACAATTTTGATATGACTCATCTTTCTTTTGAATGGCTTAACTCTTCCTCTAGTACCTGCATGAAAACGGCGCAGTACCATACTTTCGTTAATTTCAATTTTCCTAAAAGTTACTTTTTCCAAATCCATCCCAGCTTGTTTTACATTTCCTAAAACTGTTTCCAAAGCTTTAATCAAATCTTTGGCAGCATATTTTTGGGTAATGCGCAATATATCCAAAGCTTTGTTTGGCTCCATTGTCCTTACCATGTCAGCCACTAGCCTTAGTTTACGGGGTGAAGTATGTATATATTTTTGTATAGTTTGTATTTCCATAATAGATTCTTCGTCGCTTTGCTCCTCAGAATGACCGAGAAGATTATGTCTTAGCCGTCGACTTCTCGGTCACCTTTCCATGACCTCTAAATATTCTAGTTGGTGCAAATTCACCTAATCTATGTCCAACCATAGATTCAGAAATGAATACGGTGATGAAATTTTTTCCTTGATGTACTAAAAAAGTATGACCTACAAATTCAGGTGGAATTTGTGATCTTCTAGCCCAAGTTTTAATAGGTGTTTTTGCTACACCGTTTTTCTGAGCCATCACTTTTTTCAGCAACTTTTCATCAATATATGGTCCTTTTTTAGTTGATCTTGACATAGTTTATTTATTTCTCCTTTTTAAAATATACCTGCTTGTTCTATTCTTCTTATTTCTAGTATTACCTACAGCCGGTCTACCATATTTAGTCATTGGTCTTTTTCTGCCTATTCCAGATCTACCTTCTCCTCCTCCGTGTGGATGAGAATCAGGATCTTGCGCAACTCCTCTAACATTTGGCTTAATTCCCATATGGCGGCTTCTACCTGCTTTACCTATAACTCTTTGTTTGATATCTTCGTTTCCAAGCATCCCAACTGTTGCGAAAGATTCCAAGGAAATCATTCTAACCTCACTTGAAGGTAATTTCAAATGAGCAAATCCACCCTCTTTAGCCAAAAGCTGTAAAGCAGTACCTGCGCTTCTGCCTATTTGACCACCTTTTCCAGGTGTTATCTCAACATTATGAACTAAAGTTCCAACAGCAATATTTTTTAATTTCAGGGCATTTCCTGCTTTAAGCTCTCCCTTTTCAGCAGATATAACTTTATCACCTAAAGATAAATCTTTTGGAGCTAAGATATACCTGTAGTCTCCATCAGGGTATTTAATCAAAGCAATATCCACATTTCTGTTTGGGTCATACTCAATTCCTACCACCTCACCCAAAACCCCTCTTTTATCCCTTTTAAAATCAATTTCTCTATAAAATCTCTTGTGTCTTCCTCCTTGGCTTCTAACTGTAATTCTTCCACTAGATGATCTACCGGAATTTTTTCTCAGTAGTTTTTTCAATTTATTTATTTTTGATTTTGTTGTTTCAGACGCACCTCGCATCAGGCGAGAACCATGAACTTGCATTATTTACCTGTTATTACCTTTCTTTGAGTTGTTGGAGCTGCTCCAACAGATGTTTGCTCAATCTTAACTTTTGTTCTTCCTAAAAGATCTTTTTTCTCTTTGAGTCTCATTGGTTCACCTTCTCCGGTTGTAACAACTACTTCTTCTTTAGGAGTTTCGAAAAGCGCGATTTTTTGGCTTTTATCAATCAATACCACCGCTTTTTTAAATCCCGCACTTTGGTATAGTTTTCTTACTTTTCTTTGTGATTTTGTTTCCCCTTTTGCATTCATTGTTCGAACTGATAAAACTTTCACATTAAATTTATCTGAAACTACTTTGGCAATTTGTGGTTTTGTAGCATTTTTGTCTACCTCAAATGTATAAAAATTATTGGATGCAAGCTTCATAGATTTTTCAGTTATAATTGGACGTTTCAAGATTATCATTTTTGCTCTCCTTGTTCTGATTTAACTGGGGTTTTTGAAAATGCTTCTAATGCATCTTTTGTTACAAGCAACATCTCATGACTTAAAACTTCATAAGCATTAAGCAAATTAGTACTTAAAGTATCAACCCCAGGAATATTTTTAACACTCCGCAAAACACCTTCTGTTCTTGCACCAGTCACAATAAGGGTGCTTCTAATTTTTTTACCGTCAGAGATTTTTGTTAGCAAATTAAACATTTCTTTTGTTTTGCCGTTTGCTTTTTCAATTCCGCTCAATCCAGCTACACTTTTATCAACTAATTTAGATGAGAGGGCAGATATTAAAGCTGCTTTCCTCATACTTTTTGGTAAATCTAACCTAACTTTTCTACTTTGAGGTCCAAAGGCAATTCCCCCACCCACAAAAATTGGAGCAGTAATTGCTCCGTGTCTTGCTTTTCCTGTTCCTTTTTGTCTGTATATTTTAGCTTTAGAGGCTTTAACATTTCCTCTGGTTTTTGTATGACCCAATAATTGTTTTCTATTTGTTATATAAACTCTTAAAGCTTGTGACAAAAGAACTTTATTAACAAAACTTCCAAAAATTTCTTTTGGTAAAACCATTTCACCATTTTGTTTTCCTAATAAAGAATAGACTGGTACAGAAAGTACCACAGTTTTAGTAGAACTTTTTGCCTTCTTCACAACTTGAGGTTTTACAACACTAGCAGTTGAAGGTTTTACTACTTTTGCAACAACAGGTTTTGTAACTTTTTTGGCTGATACTTTAACCACTTTTTTTACTTCTTTTTTGGGAACTACTTTTTTAACTGGCATTTTCTGCTACCTCCTCTTTTGGTGATTCCTCATCTGCTTTTTGTTCTGGTTGATCTTGTTTAACTTCTTCTGCTTTTTCTTCTCCACCCTCTTCCGCCTTAGCTTCTGCTTCTTCCTCTTCAGATGGTTTTTCCTCAGGAGGAGGAGTATAACCTTTAATTCTTCCAAGTTTTGTTAACATAACCAAACCACCAATACTACCTGGGATAGCACCTTTTATTATTAATAAATTCTTTTCTCTGTCTAACCCAACCACTTCCAAATTTTTTACACTTATTGAATCATCTCCCATATGTCCTGCCATTTTCTTACCTTTGTAAACACGTCCCGGAGTAGTTCCAGAACCAATCGCACCAGGTGCTCTGTGTCTGTCAGATTGACCATGAGTTTTTGGTCCTCCATGAAAACCCCAACGTCTTACTCCACCTTGGAAACCTTTACCCTTTGAAGTCCCACTCACCTTAACAGCGTCTCCTATAGAAAAAACCTGGTCCAGTTTTATTTCTGTTCCAGGTTTTATGTCTTCGCTAGTTTCGTTTGTATCAGTAAGTCTTACTTCTTTAAAAAAACGGATCTTTTGATCAAGTCCGGCTTTTTTAGCATGCCCAATTTGGGGTTGTCTGACACTTTTTTTGGTGCCGTACCCAAGTTGGATTGCATTATATCCATCTTTACTCTCTGAGGTTTTAACTTGAGTAACAAAGTTTGAAGAAACTTCCACCACAGTTGCCCCAACCCTGCGTCCACGCGAGTCGTAAGTACTGGTCATTTGTTTTTTAATTCCGAGCAATGTATTTATCATATTTTTCCACAAAAAAGAGTGAGGTCGGTCACCCGAACGCTCACTCAGTATCTCGCTATCAATCGTCGTATCGTTACCGACGCACGATCTACTGAAAATTTTAGGTTAAAGAACTAACCTGACTTTGTCATGTATTGGGAATTGTAACAAACAGTGAAGCTAAATGCAAGAAGGGATTGATACAGTTTGATAATATTCAAACCTTACATCTTAACTTCAATATCAACACCTGCTGGGATTTCAAGATGCATTAGGGAATCTATAGTTTTTTGGGTAGGTTCTATAATATCTATCATTCTTTTGTGTGTTCTAATTTCAAATGCTTCTCTGGCATCTTTATCAGTATGTGGGGAAGTTAAAACAGTAATTCTTTGGATTTGGGTGGGTAAAGGGATAGGGCCAACAATTTTGGCACCTGTGCGCAAGGCTGTATCCAATAAGGATTCACAGGTATTATCAAGTACCCTGTGATCATAACTTTTTAATTTTACTCTGATTCGGCCTCGTGCCATTTTTTTATTTCCCTTTCAATGTGCCAACAATTATACCATTTACCACTAAAAAAGGGCCACTTGGCCCTAAATTTACAACCTAAAGTTTGACTTTAAGCAATAATTTTAGTGATAACTCCGGCTCCTACAGTCTTGCCACCTTCTCTGACAGCAAACCTTAGGCCTTCTTCCATAGCAACTGGAGTAATTAATTTTCCTTTAACTTTAACAGTGTCTCCAGGCATAGCCATTTCTACACCTTCTGGAAGAGTAACTTCACCAGTTACGTCGGTTGTTCTTACGTAAAATTGTGGTCTGTAACCTTTGAAGAATGGGGTGTGTCTTCCGCCCTCTTCTTTGGAAAGAATGTATACTTCTGCTTCAAATTCGCTATGAGGAGTAATTGAGCCTGTTTTGGCTAAAACTTGACCTCTTTGAACGTCATCTTTTTCAACACCTCGAAGTAATATTCCAGCATTGTCCCCTGCTTGTCCTTCATCCAATAATTTGTGGAACATTTCAATACCAGTAACAACGCTTTTTCTGGTTGGAGTAATACCTACAATTTCGATTTCTTCGTTAACTTTAACATGTCCTCTTTCAATTCTTCCTGTAACAACAGTTCCTCTTCCTTTGATAGAGAAAACATCTTCAACAGCCATTAAGAATGGCTTGTCTACATCTCTTACAGGAGTAGGAATCCATTCGTCAACTTTGTTCATTAATTCTTCAACTGCTTTAACTGCTTCAGCGTCACCTTCCAAAGCTTTTTTAGCCGAACCTCTAACTATTGGGGAGTTTGCATCATATTCATATTTTTTAAGTAAATCTCTTACTTCTTCTTCAACTAAATCCAAAAGCTCAGGATCATCAACCATGTCGCATTTGTTCAAAAATACTACAATTGATGGAACTCCTACCTGTTTTGCTAAAAGTAAATGCTCTCTAGTTTGAGGCATTGGTCCGTCTGGAGCAGAAACAACTAAAATTGCTCCGTCAGTCTGAGCAGCACCAGTAATCATGTTTTTGATGTAATCTGCATGACCAGGCATGTCAATGTGAGCATAATGTCTTTTTTCTGTTTCGTATTCTTGGTGGGAGATATTAATGGTAATACCACGAGCTTTTTCTTCAGGAGCGTTATCAATTTGGTCAACTGATCTTTTTTCGGCAAATCCTTTAGCAGCTAAAACATTGGTGATTGCAGCTGTTAAGGTTGTCTTACCATGATCAACGTGACCCATTGTTCCAATGTTTACGTGTGGTTTTGATCTATCGAATTTTTTAGCGTCTGCCATAATTTTTTACTTTTAAAATCCAGCCCTTTGAGCTGGAGTAGTAGAAATATACCGCATTTGCCAAATAAATGCAATAGTTAAATTTATGGAGCGATTTTGTTGAGGATTTTACCTAAAAATGATTCGTTAGTCTCAACTACTTGGCCGTTTTCCGCAGAAACAAATACTGTTACTTGAGTTTTAATTGGAAAAACTCCGAGTAATTTATGAGTTTTCGTACCCTTAATTGTATATCCTAACACTCCATTTTTAACTTCAATTTGCACCAAATTCGGAATGCTGGCCAAACTGCCATTGCCTTTTTCTGATACAACATCAGTCATAACTTTAGAAGCCAACATATTATCAACTGCTTGTTGCGGTAAAACAGTCACCACTTTAGTACCTGCAGGTGTTGTTACAGTTAACTCATTTGTTTTTGGGTTAACTGATATTGGAAACGAAGATAGAGCTCCGACTCCTTTTTCCACAAAAGCTGTTTGGCCTCCATCTGAAGCTACTTTAACCTCTGGTTTTGTCATATTTGTCTTGGCTGAAGCGGGTGAAGCAGTATAAACCCCTGCTACATTTGATTTTCCATCATTATATTGTCTTTGAATTGGAACAAACGAAGCTGCGAGTGCCAATACTCCCACTCCTAAAACTAAAGCTACTAATAGGTGAGTGAAGCCTTTTTGAGAATTGGACATTATAATTAGATTAAATCTAAATTATCTTTTTGTCAAACTGGTAGAATCTTTGCTTGAGGGTAGGCAGTATTATTTACTATTTCAGTTAGTTGGGCTTTTACACAAGCTACCTTGGCTAAAGCAAAAGCAGGTTTTATAGTATGCAAACCTTCATAAGTTACACCTGAAAATTCTAAATCACTAGCTGTTTCTCCCTCTCCTAATCTCCAGCCGCCTAAATAATTCCGGCTTTTATGTTTAACACTACCTCTAAAATCATCCCTACCTGAAGGCCCTTTAAAAGTCTCCCGGGACGCACCATAAGCTTCTCCAATATCTGCCATTTCTCTCTCGCCCAAATCCATTATATCCTCCCCTTTTATTTTATCTATACCTAAACAATCCATCATCGCTTTGGCCATAACCATAACATTTTTTAATCCTCCCCCAAACTCACTCCCTATAACATCAGGCGTAGGAATAAGGCTAACTCTACCTCTGCCAAAATATTCCTCAAAAAATATTGCTGTTTCATGACTTGTTGAAGCAATATGTGCCTCAGCTCTTTCGCCTGAAGCTATTTTAGAAGCAATATTAAATCCTGACCATGTACCATAAATATCAAGCCATTCTGGATGTTCTTCACCTACAATTTGTTGTGCTCTAAAATTAGTGCCTAATTCTAGGCCTTTGGAAAGATTTAACACTCCTTTTTTAGGACTCCAACCTTGGATGTCCTTAATTAATCCTCTAAGATTTTGAAATCTTGTAGCAAGCACTAAAACATCTGCCCCATCTAAAGCTTCATCACGGTTTGTTGTGGCTTTAATATTTTCTGAAAGTCTGTGTCCTGGCAGTCTTCTATAAACATGGGTTAAATTAAAATCACTACAATCCTGATAATTTCTATTAAATACTTTTACTTTGTGCCCTTGCTCTGCGGCTACGTCTGCCCAGGCAAACCCCCAGATACCACCAATGACAGCTACGTTTTGATTTTCTTTAAATTGGGACATTTAGTGTTCAACGCGGCCAGTAAAGCCTGAAGATTCTTTGATTTTTTGGGTAATATTTGAAGGCACTGTCTCATAATGATCTGCTTCCATGTAATAAGTAGCTCTACCCTGAGACATTGATCTGATAGCTGTTGCATAACCATGCATTTCAGCCAAAGGCACTAAAGCCACGATCACCCTAGCATTTCCTCTTGATTCAGATGATAAAATTTGAGCTCTTTTGGCAGATAAATCACCAATAATTTCACCTAAGAAATCTTCAGGGGTAGTAACTTCCACCTTCATTATTGGTTCAAGCAAAATCATATCTGCAAGTTTAGCTGCTTCAGATAAACCTAAAGAAGCTGCAATTTTAAATGCCACCTCAGATGAATCAACATCATGGAACGAACCATCATAAACAGCAACTTTAATATCTGTTACAGGATAGCCTGCCAAAATACCTGTATCTTCTTTTTCAATTACACCTTTTTCAATAGGACCAATAAATTCACGAGGTATAGCTCCTCCCACAATTTCTGACACAAACTCTCGACAAGTTCCACGAGGCAAAGGCTCAATTCTTAACAAACAGTACCCATATTGTCCCCGACCTCCGGTTTGTCTGATATATTTACCTTCACCTTCAGCTATCTTGGTGATTGTTTCTTTATATGCAACTTGAGGTTGACCAACATTCGCCTCAACCTTAAATTCTCTTTTCATCCGATCAACCAAAACTTCAAGTTGTAATTCACCCATTCCAGCAATTATTGTTTGTCCTGTTTCAGCATCAGATTTAACCCTAAATGTCGGATCTTCCTCAGATAATCTTTGCAAAGCATATCCCAATTTTTCTTGATCTGATTTAGTTTTAGGCTCAATTGCAAGTGAAATAACTGGTTCGGGGAAAGAAATATTTTCCAAAATAACAGGAGCGCTTTCATCACACAAAGTATCACCTGTTACTGTATCTTTTAATCCTACAGCTGCCACAATTTCTCCAGCATATGCTTCATCAATCTCTTCCCTGTCATTGGCGTGCATTAAAAGCAATCTACCAACTCTTTCTCTTGTTTGTTTTGTAACGTTATAAGCATATGAACCAGCTTTTAAAGTTCCTGAATAAATCCTAATATAAGTCAATTTTCCAACATGGGGGTCAACTTGAATTTTAAAAGCCAATGCAGCCAAAGGTTCCTCTGGTGTAGTTTTTCTTTCAACTTGCTCTTCCAAATTTGAAGGATTCAAACCAAATACAGAACCAATATCTTGTGGGGATGGAAGATATTCCACAACAGTATCAAGCATTAACTGCACCCCTTTATTCCTTAAGGATGATCCTGCCAAAACAGGCACAATTTTATTATCAATAACTGCTCTTCTTAAGGCTTTTTTAAGTTCTTCAACTGAAATCTCCTCACCACCTAAATATTTTTCCATCAACACATCATCAGTTCCGGAAATTTCCTCAACCAGCTTTTCTCTATGAGTTTCAACCTCAGACACCATATCAGCTGGAATTTCAGTTGCATGAAACTTAGCACCAGTCTCATCACCTTCCCAAATATAGGCTGTTTTAGTTAAAAGATCGATAACCCCTTTAAAATCGTTCTCTTTGCCTATGGGTAAATTGTAAGCAATTGCATTTGCTCCAAGTCTGTCTCTGGCAGATTGGATTGTACCTAAAAAGTCTGCTCCAACTACATCCATTTTGTTGGCAAAAGCCACCAAAGGTACTTTATATTTATTAGCCTGTCTCCAAACTGTTTCTGTTTGGGATTGAACCCCTGAGGCACTATCCAAAACAATTACTCCACCATCCAATACTCTTAAACTTCTTTCTACCTCTGCAGTAAAATCAACGTGTCCTGGGGTATCAATTAAATTAATTCGGGTATCAAAATCCTTAAAAAGTCCTTGGTCTGCCAAAACTTTCCAAAAAGTGGTGATCGCGGCAGATACAATGGTAATACCACGTTCTTTTTCCTGCTCCATCCAGTCAGTGGTTGTAGTACCTTCATCAATATCTCCAATTTTATGAGTCCTACCTGTATAAAATAGGATTCGCTCAGTTGTGGTTGTTTTTCCAGCATCAATATGGGCAATAATACCAATGTTGCGGATACGATCTAGCGGGAAATCTCTTTTAGTTTTTGGAGTTGACATATAATTCTATTTTCCTCCCTCAATATCTCTGATGATTTTTTTTACTTGTTCAATTTGTACTCTTAAGGTTTCTGAATCTTCAATAGCCATGGTATAGGCTGCATTTTCAGATAAATCACCTTCTTGAGCAGCTGCACCTTTTTTGTGTTGAGTTGCAACCAATTGATCCTCAAGCTTTCTGAGGTTTTCGCTCCATAATTTTAATTTTTCTTGTTTCAAATTTTTATCCATAATTAAAAAAACCTCCCTCAATTTGGGAGGCAACATGTAAATACTAATGAATTCGATCCTAAAAGTCAACCATTTGTGTGGGCAGGCCACATAGGTAACACTTTGTTAAAGAAGATTTTGTCAGCATACTCTAAGGGTGTATCTAAATCAAGGGATTCATGAGGTCTGTAGGAGTTGTATTTAATTAACCAAGTAGTAAGGTCCAAATTAGCC
>ORMF010865542.1_pt1 | contig 17434 bp, 14 predicted proteins | sample 1779871 | NCBI WGS metagenome assembly ORMF01 (sample SAMEA104232316, study PRJEB22302) | groundwater metagenome | biome: forest; feature: aquifer; material: groundwater | place: USA | collected 2011-08-07 | depth 5.4 m
AGTTCAACTTCGAAGCCGAATTCTCACTCCTCGACATCGGTGCAACCAGCAGTTTGATCCGAACAGGCAGCGTGCGCCCAACGGTACTTGCATTCACCGAGGCCGCCGGCGTAGAAGCGGTCACGCTGGATTGGGACGACGAAGCCGGAATTCCTCGGGCATTCGAGGAGGCCCGCCGATACGTGCGTGACGTCGACGCAGTTGCATACGCCGCGATCGCTCACATCGAGAAGAACAACGGGACAACCTCCTTTCAGCTTCCGGGAAGTACGCCTCCGCCTATGGTTAACGACTTTCTAGCCTTGGCGATGCGTTCGTCGGACGGGAGCGCCCGGTCTGTGACATATCCCATTCGACGCGGACAGGTGAAGCTCTCTTTGGGAATGCCCTCTGTGAGCGACGCAGAGTCGACCGACTGGCAGCCTCTTGGCAATCTCTGGACGAATCCGTTCTGCGCGGGAGATATTGCTCGGTTCAAACACCGAGAAAGGGCTGTCGATCCCTCGACCCCGCTCTGGACCGCGATTGTCGAGCTCACGCGCATGAGGATCCAGGACGACCAGGCGAATGCGGATGAGTACATGTCTTTTCTGGACGACTTGCGGAACGGCGTCTTCATCGTGGTCGGACGGCCGGAGGGAAAACCGGATTTGGTCCAACTTCGTCCCCGGACGAATTTTAACCCGCTCGGGACGCTCACCGCAGACGCATCCAGACTAGTCCTTGGCGAAACACTCCCTGCAGACGTCGAGCAGGTTGGGACACGATGAAAATCGTCTCGGTCGTCAACCAGAAGGGCGGCGTCGCCAAAACAACGACCTGCGCGAATCTTGGCGCGTGTCTCGCCGCCAGGGGCCTTCGCACCCTCCTGATCGATCTCGATCCTCAGGCAAACCTCACCCTGGGGCTAGGAATTGAGTGGTATCACCTCAGCAATACACTGAACAACGTACTGCTCGACCCGGAAGAGACTCCCCTCGCGAGCATACTTCATCCGATAGAAGACTTGCCGCTTTACCTCGCTCCTGGACACCTGAACCTGGCCGATTGTGAGGTGATGCTGATGCCCGCCGCGGACCGGGCGTATCGGCTCCGCAACGCCCTGGAGTCTCTGTTCGAGACGCAGCGTTTCGATTGGGTGCTTATCGACTGCCCGCCCTCGCTGGGAACGCTTACGCAAAACGGAATTGTCGCCAGCAGCCACCTGCTGATTCCCACCGAACCGAAGTATTACGCCTTCGCCGGGATGGACACACTAAACAAAATGATCGTTTCTCTCACCAAGGGCCTGCGCTTTAAAGTCGAGCTTTTGGGCGTACTTTTGACGATGGTGGAGCGCGGGACGCGGCTTCATCAGACCATTTCGCAGGAGATCCGGGAACGTTTCGGCGATAAGGTTTTTGAAACAGTAATCTACAAGAACGTCCGGCTCTCGGAGTCCGAGGTCGAGGGCAAGCCCATCATCATGTTCGATCGGCGGGCTTCCGGCGCGCAGAACTACGAATCACTGGCGGACGAGATCCTTCGGCGGGCGCCGAGCGATCTTTATTTACGGGTAGCCCACTCATAATAGGAGCGATTGGATTTGCGGGCAGATAGACTGACCCATTTCAAAGAGCGGCTGAGACATGGTTCGGATAATTTCGAGTTTTCCGCGCTGATCGACGGCGTCTCGACGCTCGACGAGCCGGCACCGTCTGAACTTCCGGTTGCCCCGTTTGTGGCAGGGCCCCCGGTCGTGGAAGAACGCGTCTCGAGAACGGTTCGCCAGCGTGAAGACCTGACATCCCCCGAAGTCCTGGAAACGAGCGACGCGATCCTGCCTGCAAAAGACGATTTCCGAGTTCTGCCAACGGAACGCGAGAGTGTGCAGGCGACGCTCGCGCTCGCTGAAATTGCTCCCGCAGCCGCGCCTGCCAACGCTCCACTTCCCGTCACTCGTACTAATGGTCTTCGTGCGGCCATCTCGGACCTCTTGGTCCGACTTGCCTCGCAGACGTCCGCACTGGGTGAAGCGCTCTCGGCCAAAGACATAATGGCGTCGGGCGAGCGCCTTGCCCGCCTAAATCACAACCTCGAGCTCCTTCATTCCGTTGACCCGACCGGCGATCATGCCCGGCGCTTCGAAGTTCCCGGCGCACCCCCGGTTGGCCGATCCTGGCCCACCACGACATGGTGCGTCTTCGAGTTCGCGGAATCCCCGTTCAGTGGACTCCTACCGGCGGATGCCGACCAGGAGTTTGTCAATTCCGTCCTCTACGCCTCGTGGGGTGTTTCGTTTGAGTGATGGGTCACGCCGCCGCGTCCGGTAAGCACGGTGCAATAACTTGTGCGCTGCGAGCTGGTATGTAGATCTGGATGCTTTGCTCTCGCCCGTACATTTGAACCCCCTGTTGGGGATAGATCATTCCTTCAGCGACCGCTCCACTGCCCTCGAATTCGTGATCGTCCGTATTCAGGACGATGCGATAGTCGAAAGGATCCGGCACCGGGATGCGGAGATCGACGTACGAGTCCGTCGGATGCCAGTTGAAAATGAAAACCAAGGGCCCGCGTCTATAGATCAGCTGGCGTGTGTCTTCATGGACGGCGAGCTGTTCGATGAACGGATCCTCTAGCAGACCGAATTCCTTGTCAAGCAGCTGCATCGACCGGTCGAACCGGTTTAGCCCGCCGTACAGCAGTTCTGGATTGTCCACGAGCGACCACTGTCTGCGGGCGTAATGGTAGGAGAAGTTGTTGCCCTCTCGCGGGAAGTCGATCCATTCAGGATGGCCGAACTCGTTGCCCATGAAGTTGAGGTATCCTTCGCCAGCCAACGAAAAAGTCACGAGCCGGATCATTTTGTGCAGTGCGATTCCGCGCGCGGTCCTCAGGTTGGCGGTTGCCCGGCTCATGGCCGAATACATGTCCTGATCCATGAGCCAGAAGGCCAGAGTCTTGTCGCCGACAAGCGCCTGATCGTGCGATTCCGTGTATGCGACGTGCTTCTCGTGCCGCCGCCGGTTCATCAGTACATTGTATAGTTCGCCCAGGCTCCACGCTTCGTCGGGTTTCTCCTTCAACAGCTTGATCCAATAGTCCGGAACGCCCATGGCCAGGCGGTAGTCGAATCCGATCCCGCCTTCATCCACGGGTCGGGCCATTCCGGCCATACCGGACACGTCTTCTGCGATCGTGATTGCAGAAGGTTTCACGGTATGGGCCAGCTCGTTCGCCAGCATGAGATAGGCCACGGCATCGCGATCCACGTTCTCCGAGAAGTAATCGTCGTACGAGCTAAAGCCCCTTCCAAGTCCGTGGTCGAGATAGATCATGCTCGTCACCCCATCAAACCGGAATCCGTCAAATCGAAACTCCTCCAGCCAAAAACGGATGTTTGAGAGTAAAAAGCGCTGGACCTCATACTTCGAGTAATCGTAACAGAGTGAATCCCAGGCCGTGTGCTCGCCGCGGGCGCCGGCGTGGAAATACTGGTGGTCGGTGCCATCAAAGCGGTTCAGTCCCTCGTGGACATTCTTCACCATATGGGAATGGACGAGATCCATTACTACCTGAAGACCCATTCCGTGCGCGGCATCGACAAGCGCTTTCAGGTCTTCTGGTGTTCCGAAGCGGGATGAGACGGCGTATAGGTTCGAGACGTGGTACCCGAACGAACCGTAATATGGATGTTCCATAACGGCCATGAGCTGGACGGCGTTGTACCCGAGCCCCGCGATTCGCGGCAGGACGTTTTGAATGAATTCGAAAAACGTCCCGACGCGCCCCTGCTCCTGGGCCATCCCGACATGCGCTTCATAGATACGCAGTCCGCCCTTTCTCTCCGGAACCTCTTTAGCCCACTGAAAAGGCTCGGGCGGATCCCAGAACTGGCCAACGAAATGGGGCGAATCCTCTTCCTGGATGACGCGCCTGACATAGGCTGGAATCCGGTCCAGACCGCCGTCCGCCGACGCCACATGGACCTTGATCCGGCTGCCGTGTATTAGCCTATCGCGGTACGTGTCATTCGGCAGGAAGACGGACCAAATGCCCCACTCATCGCGCGTGAGCGGGCTGGCGCCGCGTTCCCAGTAGTTGAAATCGCCGATGAGGGATAAGTATCCGGCTCCAGGCGCCCATTCGCGATACCAGATACCCGGCTGTCCGCCCCGTTCGCCGCGATTCAGACCGAAATAGTTGTGGCCCTGGCTGATGGGGCCGAGGAGTCCAGACGACTCTTCGATTCTGTGTTTAAGGTCCAGGTAGTACCCGAAGCGCTCGCGCAGCCGGTCGGCGTATGGGGACAGCCAGGGATCGGTGGCGATCAGGCCGGTTCCGTCAGGAGGAGGTGTATTCGTCTTACGGGACAATTATCTTCATTGCTCCAAGTGGTCCGCCAGCCAGGTGGCGGCGTCGGAACGGGTCTCGAGGTTGGCCGGCCAGGGAAGCGCACGCCCGGCCAGGTTCTCAATCTCTCCACGTTCTGCATCGGTTAACGTTTCTTCGGGCCGGAAGAGGACGCAATCACCACTGGGCCACAGACCATCCATCGCCAGCCGCTGGGCCGCTCGAAACGCGGGGTGTTCCGCCGGGAGGTCTCCCCACCAGTAGATCGGGATGCCCGCCTCCATCAGCGACTCCTGAAATCCTCGCAGGATGTCCGGAGACTCCAAAACGTGTCGTGGCAAAACCATGTGGTGAGCACAGAACGCCGCCAGTGCCCCGGCGGACTCTCCCACATTCCACTCAATCGGGTGCAGCCGAAAAGCCCCATTGGTCAAATGGGTCACGCCGAGATTCTTGCATGCCGGCAAGAGGTTGGTCACGCGGACTGGAATCAGAGAACCCAACGGGATCTGAAATGGCTCGGTCTCCAGGAATCGGTTAGGCTCATCAGTGCCGCCTTCGTGGATATCGAGCCAATATTGGCCAATGCCGCACGAATCCGCGACAAATGCGGCGCGCGGACCGGGCTGCCGGACGTTTCCCTCTCCGTCCCTCGCGACGATTTCTTGTTCGACAACGGTTTTCAGGGCTTTGATTCGTCGCGACTCACGAACATAAGGAGACGGTGCGATCCCGTCCGCAGAATCGAAGATGTCGTCACGGAGCTTGAATTCAGGATAGCCTTTTCGAGTCGGATCGTCCTCCCGGGGACATTCGGTCTGCAGCCAATGGACATAGCCCAGTGAAGCAAGCCGCGCACGCAAAAGGGTCTCGGCGTCGTTCTCCGAGGAGCCTGTGGGGATAATACCGCCCTTGAAGTCGTTCGATCCCGTATTGATCGTGGCGATATCGCATGGGAACGCCGGATCGTCGAAGTTCTCAGCGGCTATGACGCGGCGATAGGTCCACCATCCCAGGTCACCGAACATACCCTTCATCGCGCCATCCAGAATGTGGTATTTCTGCAGCGTCTTCATTTCTTCGTATCGATCGGGCTTCGGGATTGTGTGGTCTTCTCCAGCCGGTCTAAGCTCCAGGGCGAACGGAAATGTGATCGGCTGAATCCAATCCGGCCGGGATGTTCTTGGCGCATCCGGCTCATTGGTCTCGGCTTGCGACTCCGCGCCGACCACGTGTTCGACTCCCGCAAGCGGCAAAAGGTCGCCCAGCTCCGTGGCGTCCAGGAAATAGGACGCGCAAAAGCGGGTCTCCACACCGTCGCGGTCAAGGGCAACGATTGAGGTGATCGTATTTACCCGCGATTCCACTTCCGTCACCTCCATTCCCTTGAGAACGGTGAGCGTAGGCAAGTCGTCAAGGGCATCTTCGAGAATGACTTGGGCGACCTTGGGCTCCATTGAGATGCGGCTCACCCAGCAGCTGCCGGGATTGATATATTCCTGGCTTGCGCCGGTCGCCGATAGCCTATATTGCCGGTAGTGCTGTCGCACGCGCTCCCGGAATGCCCGATAGGAGGCTGTCCCTCCGCCGAGCTCGATCCATCGGTTTTCGTCGGGCGTGCATACTCCCTGTGACGTGAGCTGGCCGCCGATCCAGTCGCTTGCCTCGATCAAGTAGACATCCGCGCCCATTTCCGCCGCACGCATGGCTGCAGCTACTCCTCCAAGGCTTCCGCCAACGACCAGGACATCACACGTAACGGTTTTCATTCGATCCACAGATTACACAGATTCCATGGATTTCCGCAATGCTTGCGGTTTGCAACTTGAATATAGTAAGCGATGACGGCCGGAGAAACTGGAATTCGGTTTGTTAGGAGGAGTTGGGTCGTTGGCCGAAGAATGGCCGATTAATGGGCCCGTTATCTTGTTACTAAATGTCGCGTATTTCGCTGACACGTCATCGAAGGAGGATGGGATGGACGAGCGATTGGTTCAATGTCCTGAATGCGATGAGACCGTACCGATCCGTATGGATTCGGACGATCCACTAACCCGACGGGAGTTCTTCGCCGCAACGGGGGTCGCGGTTGTGGCAACCGCCGCCGCAGTGGCCACGGCGGTATCCGCTCCAGTGTACGCATCTCCGATTTTGCCGCAGGCCGCGAAGGCGGTATCCGGCGCGACACCCGAGTCTCTGGTCAAAACGCTATATAACACCCTCAGCAATGACCAGAAGAAGAAGGTCGCCCTACCGTGGGACGATCCCAAGCGCAAGATGATCTCAGCAAACTGGGCCATCGTGCCGGAGGAGATCGGAAAGACCTTCACGGGCGAGCAGCAGGAGATCATCCACGCCCTCCTCAAGGGAGTCACGAACGACGAGTGGTACCCCAAGATTCTGGCACAGATGAAGAATGACAGCGGCGGATTCGAAAAGTACCACGTGGCGCTGTTCGGCGATCCGAATACGGGGAAATCGGAATGCGTACTGACGGGTCGGCACGCGACGCTCCGTGCAGGCGGGGATCCATCCGAAAACATGGCATTCGGCGGACCGATCTTCTATGGACACGCGCCGAAAGACACGGAGGATCCCGGTCATCCCGGGAACGTCTTCTGGTTCCAGGCGAAGCGCGCCAACGAAGTCTTTCAAATGCTGGACGGTAAGCAGCGTGACCAGGCGCTGATCGCGATTGCTCCGGAAGAGAGCGCCATCTCATGGAGGAAGCCGGGTGATCCGCTTCCGGGCATAGCGGTAGGTTCGCTCCATAAAGACCAGAAGGAACATGTGCAGATGGTCATGCACGACATCCTCGCTCCCTACCGCAAGTCCGACGTGGAGGAGGTCGTTCGCGACCTCAAGGCCAGCGGCGGACTGGATGCGCTCCATCTTGCCTTCTACAAACAGGATGATCTGGGCATGGATGGAATCTGGGACATCTGGCGGCTCGAAGGTCCATCCTTCGTCTGGCACTTCCGCGGGGCGCCGCACGTGCACACGTGGGTGAACGTCGGCAAACGTGCCTGATCTTGTCGTCGCTCTCGACCAGGGGACGACCAGCTCGCGTGCGATCGTTTTCGATTCCGCGGGCCGGATCGTCTCCTCCGCCCAGGAGGAGTTTCCGCAGGTCTTTCGGCGGCCGGGTTGGGTCGAGCACGATCCCGATGCGATCTGGCAATCACAATTCAGCACGGTACGGCTTGCAATATCCGAAGCCGGGGCATGGGCTTCGGATATTGCAGCGATAGGGATTGCGAACCAGCGGGAGACTACGTTAGTATGGGATCGCAAGACCGGCAAGGCCATCCATAATGCCATCGTCTGGCAGGACCGCAGAACCGCCGACCTCTGCGACCGACTGAAGTCTGACGGACTGGAACCGCTCTTCCAGGAGCGGACCGGTCTCCTTCTCGACCCGTACTTCGCCGGAACCAAGATCCGATGGCTCCTCGACAATGTCCCTGAAGCTCGCGGGCGCGCCGAACGAGGGGAGCTGGCGTTTGGCACCGTCGATTCGTTCCTGCTCTGGCAATTGACCGGCGGCGCTGTCCACGCAACGGATGCCTCCAATGCATCACGAACTCTCCTTTTCGATCTCAAGTCGCTGACATGGGATGACGAGCTTCTCGGCCACCTGTCGATACCGCGAGCGATTCTTCCTGGAGTCAAGCCGAGCAGCGGGTATTTCGGTGAGACGTCTCCCAAACTATTCGGTCGTGCCATTCCTATCACCGGCATTGCCGGCGACCAGCAGGCTGCTACGTTCGGCCAGGCGTGCTTCAGGCCCGGAATGGTGAAGAACACATACGGTACCGGTTCGTTCCTCCTTATGAATACAGGAAGTATGCCACGCTCCTCACGAAATCGGCTTCTTACGACGGTTGCCTGGCAGATGAGGGCTAATGGAGTGTTCGAGTGTGGGACTGATGGGACAACACCGAGTATTCGACCACTCGATCATTCCAGTGCTCCGGCAACCACGTTTGCTCTAGAAGGCAGCGTCTTTGTGACGGGCGCCGCGATTCAGTGGCTGCGCGACGAACTGGGAATCATCCGGTCGGCGGCCGAGACCGGAGAATTCGCGGCCTCGGTCGACGATACTGGCGGAGTCTACTTCGTGCCGGCATTCGCAGGTCTCGGTGCTCCCTATTGGGACTCACGGGCACGCGGTTCGATTGTTGGTTTGACGCGTGGAACGGGGAGGGCTCACATTGTCCGTGCGGCGCTCGAGGCAGCTTGTTACCAGACGCGCGACGTGATTGACGCCATGGAGGCAGACTCAGGTATACAGCTTACCGAATTGCGGGTCGACGGCGGGATGTCAGCCAACGACTTCATGCTGCAGTTCCAGGCGGACATTCTGGGTATCCCGGTTCATCGGCCTGAAATTACCGAGACTACGGCCCTTGGAGCAGCCTATCTGGCAGGCCTGGGCGCAGGTGTGTGGAGCAGTCCGGAGGAGATTGAGTGTCAGTGGCGAATCGAACGCACATTCGAGCCTCAAATGAGTACCGGCCGGCGTGACGAGCTCTATGCGGGATGGAAGCGAGCAGTCGAACGCGTTCGGAACTAATTGAAATGCAAAGACGAGCAATACATGCCGCATAATGAAGACCAGGAATCACCCCTTGAGGCATTCGGACGAGCCGTGAACCGCCTCTTGCCTTTCGGTCCCGGCAGGAGTGTTGAGCTTGCGAAGCTCGACGACAAAACCCAGCGCCGGATCATCCTGCACGCGGCGAAGCAGATTAGCGAAGATCAGCTGAAGTCGCTTCGAAGCGAACAGCCGAACTTAAAGGAGCTTAACAGCACGATCAGTCAGAACTTCTGGATGTGCTTTATCACTGGCTTCTGTATGCTCTTTCCGTGGTTTTTTCTACCTTTTGTGACCATTCCTCTCATACGCGTGCGAAATCTGGCTCGCAAGAACGCCCACCGATGGCAGCAGGAGGCAGATCCGGAATGCGCGCATCTTGTGCTTGCGGGAGATATCCGGCGATTGCTCAAGAAGCTTCCCAGGGCCCACCGACGTGAAGCAAAGGCGGTAGGCCGGGAGCTCGACAAAATGAGCGCGCAATGGGAAGACCTGCAGAAGAGGCTGGAGCGTCTGCAGGTCGCCGGAATGTCGCAAGGCCACCATGAGCTGCAGGACTCCGCGGCGAATCTCTCCGTAAGGATCGCCACTGAAACCGATCCAATCGTCCTGGCATCGCTTCAGCGGCGGATGGAGGACGTAAAGGGCCGGCGAGGCGCCCTTGAAGGATTGGCAACCTGGGAGGCTCGCCTAAAGGCCGCCCAGGACGAATGCAATGAGAGTCTGCTGCACCTTCGGGACCGGCTGACGCTCCTCGGCGCTACCGGTTCTATCGAGGATGCCGCGGCGGTGACGGTGACGTCCGGCGCACTGCAGAGCATAAGCGCCCGACTCGCCGCCGCACAGGATGCATCCGAGGAGGTCTTGAGACTGTCCGTTTGAATATATCCGGCAGGAATTGCCATCGCGTTCGACCAATTCTGGTCATTAGCCATCGGCTGCATTAATCAACGGGAATCAGAAGGAAGGATGAAGACTATGTTTCGTCTCATTACGGCGATCACGATATTGGCCGGCTGCATTGCGCCGACGCTTACCATGGAAACCGGCGTTGTCAAGGTGAAAGCCAAGAAGCGTTTACTCGTCGTGACCTGGACCACCGGGTTCCGCCATGCCGACACGATCGGCCAGCCGGACAAGGACGGTCCCGCGCAGGCGATCCTCAAGGAGATCGGCGAGAAGAGCGGGGTCTACGAGGTTGACTATTGCCGAACCCAGGGCGACGTCATGAAGATGCTGACGCCCGACGGTTTGAAGAAGTACGACGGTGTCTTCTTCTGCAATACGACCGGCAATCTGCACATCCCCGACCTCCACGCCTTCGTAGACTGGGTCAGGGCCGGTCACGCTTTCATGGGGACCCACAGCGCGGGCGATACTTATCACCCTTCAGACGCCGGCGGAGACACGGCATACATCGATATGGTCGGCTGCGAGTTCCGAACGCACGGCGCGCAGGCGGAGGTGGAGTGCTTCGTGGAAGATCCCAAGCATCCGGCGGTGAAGCATTGGGCGCCTAGCTTCAAGATCACGGATGAGATCTATCACTTCAAAGTGAACAACCGCGCCAGCGAGCACGTCCTGCTGGCCCTTAAGCAGCAGGGGATGGACCGGGTGAAGAACGAACAGGGCGAGGACACCAGTGGGAAGCCCACCGATATGCTGATCTCATGGTGCAAGATGTACGGGACAGGACGCGTATTCTATACAGCTCTCGGACATCGCCTGGACGTGTGGCAGAATCCGAAGTACCAGGACCACATCCTCGGCGGGATCAAATGGGCGTTAGGTGTGGCGAAAGGCGACTCTACGCCAGGTTCGGCGGCGCACAAGAACTCTGCGTCTGCCACCGGGAAGACGAGACTTCCGTTATAAGTCATCGCATCGGACTAATGAAACGCGTAATTCCGCAGCAGGCCGATGACTTTGCCGATGATTCTGCTGTCTTCGCGGTCGATAATGATCGGCGGATAGTCCGGGTTGGAGGCGATGAGCCGGGTCTTACCGCTGTGGAATTTGATGCGCTTCACCGTGGCTTCGTCGCCCAGCAGCACGGCGACCAGGTCTCCATTATTTGCGGTTTCCTGCGGCTTGATGACGACCAGGTCCTTGGGCATGATATGATCGCCGATCATACTGTCGCCCTTGACCTCCAAAACGAATGCCCCCTGAACGTTATGGAGCATCTCCTGGGGCACGGGCACGTGACCCGATACGTTCTCCGTGGCCGTGATCGGAACTCCTGCAGCGATAGTTCCGACCACGGGAATCATCGCAACATTGCGGGTTGGGGCTGTGGAACCGGTCTGGCCGATAACCGTGATGGACCGTGACGTGCTCGCGCGCTTGATATAACCCTTGCGCTCCAGAGCATCGAGATGGACTGTTACGCCGCGAAGGCTTGAAATACCGAATGAGTTCCCGATCTCCCGGATCGAAGGTGGATAGCCTTTGTCGTTCACATAGGCCACGATAAACCTCAGTATCTTCTCCTGCTTATCGGTCAGACCCCTTGTCATAATTCGCTTTCCTCCCTATGCATAAGTGTACACGTACAGCCGTCTACTGTCAATAGTTTTGAGAAAAAAACTGCAGAATTTTGCGTTGACGTATCCCCACGCAAAAAAGAAGGCCGTATTCTGAGATGTGACGGCCGAGCGTGCAATACTATTCTATCATTGGGAGACGTGCCGCTTAATGGAGAGCGAGGCTGCCGCCGACCCCTTACGTCTATCGCAAACAATCCTTTGCGGCTCGACGTGGAGCCTTGCTCTCCATTTGACAACGCGAAGGTGGTTGCGGTAAGATAGCGCGATTGCAACCCATGCTGTTCTCCCCCGCCTCGCTGCAAAAACCATGAAGCTCTCCGCAATTACAGATGAGATCTCGCAGGACTTTGAGCACGCGCTCGATGTCATGGGGGAGTACGGCGTGAGATATGCCGAGCTGCGCGGTCTCTGGAACACCAATATCGCCGACCTCGATGTCGATCAAGTTAAGCGAGCCAAAAACGCCATGGCCTCGCGAGGGATCTCCGTATGCGCCCTGTCGACTCCCTTTTACAAATGCGACCTGGATGTCGATGAAGGAGCGGTACGGGGCAGGATGCATCTGGCGCAGGCACGGGGACGCAGCGAACAGATCGAGATGCTGCGGCGATGCGCCGGGCTTGCACATTCATTTGACTGCAATCTTATTCGCGTATTCACGTTTTGGCGGAAGGGCGACCTTACTCCGCAAATCGAGGACCAGATCGTGGACGCCTTCACCGAGCCGACAGATGTAGCCCGGCAGGAAGGCGTCGTACTGGGCTTAGAGAACGAACACGCCTGTTATATAGGAACCGGCGCGGAAGCATCACGTATAATATCTAAAGTGGATTCGCCTTGTTTGCGGTCCGTATGGGATCCCGGCAATGCGCTCCTCGCGGGTGAGACGCCTTATCCCGACGGATACCAAGCCGTGGAGCCTTTTATGGCGCACGTACACGTGAAGGACGCAACACCCTCCGCGACTGCCGGTCAGTTCGACTGGTGCGTAATTGGGGACGGCGCAATCGATTACGTGGACCAGTTCGACGCGCTTCGGCGGCGCGACTATCGCGGGTTCATATCACTCGAGACGCACTATATCCCGCAAGGCGGAACTCCGGAAGAGGGATCGCGGGCGTGCCTGGTTGCTCTCCGACGGTTCATAAAGGACTGAACAAAACAGATGCCAAGAAAGTACTCATCCAGCAGCAGCATTACCTCCATTACCTACTGGCGGAAATTCGCCGAACACCGCTTTATCTATTTATTGATTGCCGGTGTTTTCGGGTTCGGTATCATCGCCTACTTTGGCATGGGCCAGTCTGGTGGCGTGGGCCGGGGCGGTCGCGAGACGCACACCGAGCAGACTATAGCGACGGTGAACGGCGAACCTATTAAGCGCGGGGAATACGACCAACAGTGGGATCGGTACAAGCGTATGATGGGCGGAGGTGAAATACAGAGTACCCAGGTGCAGGGAATGGTGCTGACCGGGCTGGTGAAGCAGGCGGTGGCTCGCAGTGTAGCAAAGGCTCGCCATTTGAACGTCACCGACGCGGACATCGATAAGGCTATCGCCGAATTCAAGAAGCAGGTTCCTGGCGGAGACAAAATGTCCGACCAGGAGCTCGAAGAGCGGCTGCAGCTGATGGGATTCAACTCGCTGAACGAGTTCCGTGAAAAGCAGCGTGAGGATCTGCTGCCGAAGATTCTCAGCGAGAGTTTGACCAAACCCGTAAAGACCGTGGCGCCTGTGAAAACGGTCAAGACGGAAGCCGACATGATCAACTCCTATCATGACGTAAAGGTCAGGCACATTCTCATCGACACGAAGAAACTACCAGAAGCGCAAGCGAAGCGCAAGGCAGATCAGATCCTCGTGGAAGCGAGGGCCGGAAAAGACTTCGCCCAACTCGCGAATAAAAACACCGACGATCCAGGAAACCAGAAACCTGGAAAGTACGATCCCAAAACGCGAAAGATGGGAAAGGGAGAACCACAGGGAGGCCTGTTTGATTGGGCGCCCGTAGGAAAATATGTGCCCGAATTTGGAAAGGCGGCGCTGGCGCTCAAGCCTGGCGACGTGAGTCCCCCGGTGAAGACGCAGTTCGGCTATCACATAATTAAGCTGGAGGGCGTCCGCTCCACGCTTCCCAAGGACTTCGAAAAGAACAAGAAAAAGCTGCTCGAGGACTTCCAGAAGCAAGAGGATCAGAAAGCGGAGCAGATGGCAGCTCAGGAGAAGCAGCAGGCCGAGCAAGAAGCCCAGCAGGTCGTGCGCACATTGATCGAGGACGAAGAGAAGAAAGCAAAAATCGTCTGGCAAGATCCGTCGCTCGAGTGGCGCTACGAATACGCGCTCGCGCATCCCATGATGTCGATGCCGCAGCCCGAGAAGCCCGATTTCTGGCAGAGATTGCAGGCGTACGCCAAAAAGAATCCGGACGATTCCGCGGCGGCCTATGTGCTCGGCCAACAGGCTAACACGCGATACATGCGTTCCAAAAAGGGGGCCGAAAAGGATAAGCTGCGCAAGGAAGTGATCGGCTATTATGAAGCTGCTCTCAAGCATGCGGAGGATCAACCGACCCGGCTGGCGCTTGCGCAGCTCTATCGGGATGCCAAGGACAACGAAACGGCCCTGCGCCATTACACGAAACTGCAGCGAATACTGGGATACGACGATAGCACCCAGGATAAAAGCACGCATCAGCAGCTCGAAAAAGCATTCAAGGAGCTCGGCCACCCGGAGCTGGCGGCGAAGGAAACCAAGAAAATCGCTCTTCTGACAATACAGGAGATGAAAGAGGCCGCAGAACGGAAGAAGCAGGCGGACGACGCCAAGAAAGCGGCGGATGCAACCAAGGGCAAAGCGCCGACCGGCACGCCGATCAACCTCAGCCCGGGCGGCAAGGCAACGACTGTTATTCCGGGCGGCAAAGGGACCACAATCATCCCAGGCGGTTCGTTCACCGTAGGACCGGATTCCAAAACGCCGGTCAAGAAGCAGGGTTCAAAGGACAAGAAGTCGGGTTCGCACGATCAGAATCCGGATGCTTCAAACAAACCCGTAGACAAACAGTAGTCAGTCCACCACCTGAAAGGCGAGACTGCCGCCGAGCCGCATTCACCGGTCCGGCGGAAGCCTCGCCTTCCGATTCAGTGCTTGAACGGGACTCCAGATGCCAGGAACGCTGTACGTCGTCGGTACTCCCATAGGCAATCTCGAAGATATCTCCCTGCGTGCGCTGCGTATTCTGCGAGAAGTTGATCTTATAGCGGCGGAAGATACCCGTGTTACTCGGAAGCTCCTGAGCCATTACGATATACACTCGCCGCTGACCTCGTACCACCAACACTCGCGAGGAGAGAAAGTCGACTCCCTGATCAATCGGTTGGTCTCCGGGCAGGCGGTTGCGCTCGTGTCGGATGCGGGGACCCCCGGCATCTCCGATCCCGGCGCCGACCTCATCCGCAGAGCGCTGGACGCCGGTGTGTCGGTCATTCCGATTCCCGGTCCGAATGCTGCCCTGGCCGCCCTGGTGGCATCCGGTCTCCCGACCGGCAGGTTCGCGTTCGAAGGCTTTCCTCCGCGAACCAAGACGGATCGACGCGAGTTCTTCCTTGGTTTGCGCGATGAGCAGCGGACCGTCATCCTCTACGAGTCGGCACAGAGGATCGCGGGAACCCTCGCGGATCTCTATTCGGTCATTGGCGACCGTCCGGTTGCGTTGGCGCGTGAGCTGACCAAGAAGTTCGAAGATGTGTATCGCGGCCGACTGTCGGGCGCGCTTGACCACTGCGACGTACACAAGCCGCGAGGTGAGTTTACTATCGTCGTCGGTCCTCCGGAGAGATCAACTGAAACGCATGTGACCGACCCACGCGCGGCGCTCAGGAGTGCTCTCGATACAGGGGCGTCGCCCCGAGATGCCGTTCAGCAGGTCGCCGCCGCCCTCAATCTCCCTCGCCGAACCGTATATCGCGCGATGCTCGAGCTTCGGAGATAGTGAGTAATCTGTGCGTCGCAGGGAAATGTGCCGATCCAACCGAATTTGTTGCGCAATTCCTCTTTACGGGAGCTAAACCAATTGATCCTCGTTACCGGGGGCGCGGGATATATCGGCAGCCACTATGTCCTTTTCGAACGGGCGCGCGGGTCGCAAGTTGTCGTGCTCGACAACCTTGTGAACGGACATCGCGATGCGGTCCTCGACGCACCGTTGATCGACGGCGACATTGCGAACCGCGCCACGCTCCGCGAGATCATCCGGGATCATAAAGTCGACTCAGTCGTACATTTCGCGGCATTTGCCTCCGTGGGAGAATCGGTCTCGAATCCCGAGCGATATTACAATAACAATGTCGCCGGTACGCTTGCCGTGCTCGATTCCATGGTCGAACATGAGGTTAAGCACTTCGTCTTCTCCTCTTCCTGTGCCACATACGGCAACCCCGTTTACGTACCAATGGATGAGGATCATCCTCAGTCGCCGATAAATCCTTATGGAGAGAGTAAATACATCTGCGAAAAGATGATGGCGGCTTATGACCAGGCGCACGGACTGCGCTTCGCGTCGCTTCGATATTTTAACGCTGCCGGCGCTGATCCCGACGGACGGATCGGCGAAAGCCACGAGCCGGAGAGCCACCTGATACCTTTGATCCTTCAAGTGGCGCAGGGCAAACGGGAGAACATCACGGTCTTTGGCACGGACTATGATACGCCGGACGGCACTTGCATCCGGGATTATGTGCACATCATGGACCTCGCGCAGGCGCACGCGCTCGCCCTGGATCGATTGCGCGGAGGGGCTCCCAGCAGTTTCTTCAATTTGGGGACCGAGCACGGCCATTCCGTGCAAGAAGTGATCCGACTGTGTGACCAGGTGACGGGCAGACCGATAAAGGTATTGAAAGGGCCTCGCAGGGTGGGAGATCCTCCCCGACTTGTGGCCACCGCCTCCAAGGCCAAGTCTATTCTGGGATGGAAGCCGAGGTATACCGGTCTGAGAGAGACGATTGAAACCGCATGGAATTGGGAGCAGAACCGGCGGTATTAGCCTGTGAAAATGGATAAGCGCGTGAATAATGAAATTGCCCGCTCTTGCAGGATAGCCACCAAGTGACTCAGCGCTCAGATATCGAAGGCGTCATTGTGAGATCACTCCGACGGCATGTGGATGCGCGCGGATGGCTGATGGAGCTTTTCCGGGAAGATGAAATGCCGGCCAAGTTCTCACCGGCAATGGCTTACGTTTCCGTCACACATCCCGGGGTGGCACGAGGTCCACATGAACATCGCGTGCAATGCGACGCATTCTGCTTCGTCGACGGTTCGTACGAGATCACACTGTGGGAGAACCGCCCTGGGCGCGCTCGGGTCAAGGAGGTCCGAACCGCTGGCGAAGAACAACCCATATTTATCTCAATACCTCCGGGCATCGTGCACGCATACAAAAACGTCGGCGATCGGGATGCGTATGTTCTCAACTTTCCGGACCGCCTCTATGCCGGGCACGGTCGCACTGAGCCGGTGGACGAGATCCGGCACGAAGAGTTCGACAACGAGTTCAGAGTATGAAAGGGATCGTACTTGCGGGCGGCAAAGGCTCCCGGCTCTATCCACTCACGCTGCCGGTGTCGAAGCAGCTTCTTCCGTTGTACGACAAGCCGATGATCTACTACCCGCTGGCTACGCTCATGCAGGCGGGAATACGGGAGATATCGGTCATAACGGACGCAGTGCAGCAGGAGAGCTTCCGGAGTCTGCTGGGCAGCGGCGCGCAATGGGGACTGACGTTCGACTTTGTGGGGCAATCTCATCCCCGAGGGATCGCCGAGGCGCTGATCCTGGCCGAACCATTTCTTGCTGGCGACGACTTCATACTCATTTTGGGCGACAATCTGTTCCACGGGGCCAGTCTATCGGAGCTGCTTGCCGCGCCGCCGGACGCCGCCGCGGGCATCCGGG
>ORMF010076531.1_pt1 | contig 17431 bp, 16 predicted proteins | sample 1779871 | NCBI WGS metagenome assembly ORMF01 (sample SAMEA104232316, study PRJEB22302) | groundwater metagenome | biome: forest; feature: aquifer; material: groundwater | place: USA | collected 2011-08-07 | depth 5.4 m
CACCTGGTCTCGCGCGAGTTCCTCGCGTCGCTGCTCGTCATGGTGATCCTGTTCGTCTGGTCGATGGTGATGCAGGCTCCGCTCGAGGCCGAGGCGAACCTCAACGTGACGCCCAACCCGTCCAGGGCGCCCTGGTACTTCCTGGGGCTGCAGGAGCTGCTCGTCTATTTTGATCCCTGGATCGCCGGGGTCGTGCTGCCGACGCTCATCGTCGTCGGCCTGATGGCGATCCCGTACATCGACATCAACCCCAAGGGGGTCGGCTCCTGGGCGAAAATGGGGAAGAAGAAGCTCGGCCCGTTCTCGCTGCCGTATCCGGAGGAACGGCCCTTCGCCGTCTCGGTCTTCATGCTGGGGACGATCATGTGGTTCGTGCTCATCTTCATCGGCGTCTACTGCCGGGGACCGAACTGGGAGTGGTATTGGCCGGGAGAGGTTTGGAGCTACCGGCGGCTGACCAAGCTGACGCTGGTCAACATCCCGAACCTCTGGGGCGGCCTGCTCCTGGCCAGCTACTTTCTCTTGGGCTCGCCGATTCCGCAGCAGGTCAAGATGGTGCTGGCACAGAAGGGCGGCCCCAAAGCGCCCGGCCTGGCCTCGGCCGCGCTGCACGTCGGGCTGGGAATGGCGATCTCCGTCGCGCTGTTTGTTTCGCTGCTGATTTCCAAGAACCCCGGCTATCCTGCGCTCAGCCGGTATCCGACGCTGTTTGAGGCGCTGGGCCGCTCCACAAACGCGCCGGTCATGTCCGCGCTCTACGGCCTGGTCCAGTCGGTGGGCCCCGGAGTAGGCTATACCGCGATCGGGCTAATGATCGTGCTCGTGGGATTGGGGCTGGGAGGCCTGGGCGTGGCCTTCGGAACGTTTAAGGACCGCATGTACGAAACGCTGGGGCCGGTCAAGTACGCCATCGTCATCGGGCTGCTGCTGATGATGATGGGGGTGCTGGGCAAGATTGCGCTGCGGCTGCTGTTCGGAGTGAAGTATCTCATCAGCCTGCCGATGTTCAATTTGAATATCTGATGAAACGGCTCTTCTTCCTGATCCTGAACGGGTTGTTGATGCTGCTGTTCGTCGTCGCCATGTGGCAAGACACGAACCGGGAGTGGAACCACTATCAGCGCGCGTTTCTGAAGACGCTGGCCAAGGAGGAGCGGCGCGGCCTGCAGGGAGGGATTAAGCAGATCCTGGCGACCGATCTGCGCCGGGTCGACCGGTGCACGACGTGCCATCTGGCGATCGACAAGCCGCAGCTGGCACTCGCGGAAGAGCCGTTCACCGCGCATCCGGGACAGTTCCTGCAGTGGCATCCGCCGGAGAAGTTCGGCTGCACTGTCTGCCACGGCGGGCAGGGGCTGGCCACGGAGGTCAAGGCGGCGCACGGCGATGTCCCGCACTGGGAGGAGCCGCTGCTGCGCGGACGGCTGGTGCAGGCCTCCTGCCGCCAATGCCATGGCGACTTGACCGCGATCAAGGAGCACGTGCCGGTGCTCGCCAAGGGCCGCGAGCTGTTCAAGGCGAAAGGGTGCTATGGCTGCCACGCCGTCAACGATTTCGGCCAGACCGTCTCCCAGGATCTCACCGAGGTGGGCTCCAAGTCGTATCTGCTGCTTGAAGCGGACTTTGAGAACATGGATCCCCCGCATGACCGGATCCATTGGCTGATGAGCAAGCTGGAGAACCCCCGCCACCTGAATCCTGGCGTGCGGCCCGAGCAGCTGCCGCCCGGCGAAGAAGAGGTGTTTCCGAGCGCGATGCCCAACTTCGGCCTCTCGGAGGAGGAACGGGCCGCGCTGACCACCTATCTCTTGAGCCTGAACGCCTCGAGCTTGCCGGCCAAGTACGTCACGCATGAGCCGGCCGAGCCGGCGCAGACGTTTGCGTCGCAGATCGATCGCGGAGAAGCGGTCTTTAAGAAGTTTGGCTGTGCTGGTTGTCATGGCGTCGACGGGGTCGGGGGACGGCATAACTGGAACGGCGGCCTCGGCGAAGAGGTGCCTTCGCTCCTGTACGTGAAGGCCTATTATGGCAACAATGTCGAAGCGCTCAAGAGCCTGATCCGCCTCGGCCGCCAACCGGTGCCGCGTGCGGACGCGCACCGGCCGAACCCGGCGCTGTACATGCCCCCCTGGAAGGATCGCATTCAGGAGGAGGAGATCGACGCGTTGGTCGCCTACCTCTTTTCTCTTGCCGACCGACTTCCGCAACCCGCTGCGCCTGCCGCAGCACCGGCGGCTGAGCCTACGCCGGAACCGCAGGCGCAGAGCCAGCCCCGCCCGCTTTCCGCGGCCGCCGGACGGCTTCGCCTTGCAGCCCCTCAGCCTTCCGATTCTGCTCCCGAACGACTCAACTAGCTCTACGTCAGGAAGCGACTGTCACTTCCTGAGAATAACCCTATGTTATAATGCGTGATTACGATGCCTGAGCGAGTGGTGGTTGCCATGAGCGGAGGAGTGGATAGCTCCGTCGCTGCTGCGTTGCTGCACGAGCAGGGCTATGACGTCATCGGCATCACGCTGCAGCTGTGGGGCAAGGACGTGTGCACCTCCTCCGGCACGCGGCTGTGCTGCTCGGTGCGCGATGCCATGGATGCCAAGGGGGTGGCCAAGCGGCTCGGGATTCGGCACGAGGTGCTGGAGCTGGCCGAAACGTTCCGCACGCACGTCATCGACTATTTCGTCGATGAGTACCGCCAGGGCCTGACGCCGAACCCATGCATCGCCTGCAACGACCACATCAAGTTCGGCTCGTTGATGGACCACGCCGACCGCCTCGAAGCCTCGGCGGTCGCCACCGGGCATTATGCCCGCGCCGGCGTGGACGCGTCGACCGGACGCCGGACGCTCAGCCGGGCCAGCGACGTGACCAAAGACCAGTCGTACGTCCTCTTTAACCTCACGCAGGCCCAGCTGGCGCGCGTGCGCTTTCCGCTTGGCGGGATGGACAAGCCGCAAGTGCGCGAGCTTGCCCGATCGCTTGGGCTGGCGACGGCGGAGAAGCCTGACAGCCAAGACATCTGTTTTGTGCGCGATCGGAACAAGGACGGGTTCCTCCGGCGCGAGCTCCGAATCGAGGAGGAGCCCGGACCGATCACCGATGTGGAGGGGCGCGTGCTGGGCATGCACCGGGGCCTGTTAGGGTATACCATCGGGCAGCGCGAAGGGTTGGGGATCGCCACCGGCTCGCCGATGTATGTCGTGGCGATCGACCAGCCGAAGAACCGCCTCGTGGTCGGCTCGCGCGAGGCGCTGTTGAGCCGGGCGTTCCGCGCCGAGCGGGTCAACTGGGTATCGATCGCGCCGCCCTCGGCCCCTGTCCGCGTGGCGGTGAAGATCCGCTCGCGTCATCAGCCGGCCGCGGCTCTGGTGACGGATGCCGGGGACGGGTCGGTCCGGGTGGAGTGCGAAGAGCCGCAGCAGGCGATCACGCCCGGCCAGGCCGCGGTGTTTTATGACGGCGAGCTGCTCCTTGGCGGAGGATGGATTGCCGCGCCTTCGGCGCGGAGTGATAAGTGATGAGTGATCAGTTGATAGAAAAACGCCATGCTGTGGAAGCGATATTGCAACAGCTCGGCCATGTGTTGATCGCGTTTTCAGGAGGAGTGGATTCCACACTGCTCGCCAAGCTCGCTCGGGATGCGCTGGGAAAAGAGCGGGCAGTGGCGGTCACCGCGGACTCGCCCTCATTAGCCCGGGAGGATCTGGCCGAGGCGCAACGGCTGGCGCGCGTGCTGGATCTTGACCATCTCGTGATCGCCACGCGCGAGCTTGAAGATCCGGCCTACCGGCACAACAGCCCGGCGCGGTGCTATGCGTGCAAGCGCGAGCTGTTTGAAGAGCTTGAGGTGTTGGCACAGGCGCGCGCTATTCCGGCGGTTCTGTACGGCGCGATCACCGATGATATGCGCGAGGTCCGGCCCGGCCATCGCGCCGCCACGGAGCGGGGCGTGCGGGCGCCGCTTCAAGAGGCCGGGTTCGAGAAATGGGAAGTGCGCGAGCTGGCCAAGCAGCTCAGCCTGCCGAACTGGGACCGGCCGCAGAACGCCTGCCTCTCATCCCGGATCCCGCACGGCCTCGAGGTGACGGAAGAAAAGCTTTCCCAGGTCGAACGAGCCGAGGCGCTGTTGCGCGCGCAGGGATTTTATCAAGTGCGCGTCCGGCATCTGGGCGCGCATGCGCGGATCGAGGTCGGGGCGGAGGAAGTCGCGCGATTCAACCAACCGGCCCTGTGCCTCGACATTGCGCAGGCATTTTCACAGCTTGGATTTGAAACGGTCGGCGTGGACCGCCGCGGCTACCGCGCCGGCGGCGCCGACCGGCCCGATGTCGACGAAGTCTCGCTGACCTCGATCGCGACATGTTAGGCGGTGTAGCTCAGTTGGTTAGAGCAGGGGAATCATAATCCCAAGGTCACAGGTTCGAGTCCTGTCACCGCCAGTTTTTCCCTTCGACGCATGACACAACCTCTCACCCAGCGCAAGGCGCCGTACGCGGTCATCTTTCTGACCGTGTTCATCGACCTCGTTGGCTTCGGCATCGTCATTCCGGTGCTGCCGCTGTACGCCGAGCGGTTCGGCGCGACCCCCCTGGTGATCGGCTGCCTCGTCGCCGTCTACTCGCTCATGCAATGGATCTGCGCGCCGTTGTTGGGGAAGCTGTCCGACCGGATCGGCCGGCGCCCGGTCCTGCTGGTCAGCATTATCGGTACGTCCATCGGATTTCTCATTATGGGCTGGGCGCCCACGCTGCAGTGGCTCTTCGTCGCCCGCATCATCGATGGCGTCACCGGCGGCAACATCTCCACCGCCCAGGCGTACATCGCCGATATCACCCTGCCGCACGAGCGCTCCAAAGGCATGGGTCTGATCGGGGCCGCGTTTGGCTTGGGGTTCGTGCTCGGGCCCGCGCTCGGCGGCATCTTGAGCCACTTTTCTCTCGCCGCCCCCTTCTGGTTCGCGGCGGCCTTAGCCGCCTGTAACGCCGTGGCGCTGTTCTGCTGGCTGCCCGAGAGCCTCTCGCCCGACGCCCGGGCCCGCGCCGGCCAGCGGGCGTCATTGCGCGCCGTCTTCGACGATCCGAAAGCCGCGTCGCTGCGCGTGATCATGGGAGCGTATTTCTGCACGACGGTGGCCTTTTCGCTGCTGACGGCGACCTACGCGCTGTTTGCCGAGCGGCGGTTCGGGTACACTGCCGTTCAGATCGGCTATATCTTCGCCTGCATGGGCCTCATCGGCGCGCTCGTCCAGGGCGTGCTGCTGGGCCGCTTAGTGCGCCATCTCTCGGATAAACCGCTCGTGGTGGCCGGCACCGCCATCCTGGGCTTGAGCCTCGTGCTGCTGCCGCTGGCCTCTACTGTCGACGCTCTGCTGGCGGTCACCGCAGGCCTGGCCATCGGCCATAGCCTGATCGCCGCCCCCTTGAACGGCCTGGCGTCCCGCGGCGGGGAGGCCCATGTGCAGGGCCGGATTCTCGGCCTGATGCAGTCTGCGGCCAGTCTGGCGCGGATCGTCGGTCCGGTGATGGGCGGCTGGCTGCTCTACGCCGATTTCTTGACCCCCGCGCGCCTGTTGGGCAGCGGCCCCTACTGGATCGGGGCGGGCGTGATGGCCTGCGCGCTGCTCCTCGCGACCCGGCTCTGACCGAAAGATTTTTTCTTGTCCGTCTTGACGCCCCCTTCCTCTATTAGGTACGCTTAAGACCGTATAAGGAAGTGCTACGGGTTATGAGGCGTTGACATTCTCGATAACGGCAAACTCCGGGTGACCGGAGGACGCAAAGCCGCGAGTCCTCATCGAGCATGAGGATCGTCGGGCTACCGAAAGAGTGTGATGAACGGATCATTCGCTTCCATCGCGCGGGCCCTCCTGCCTGAGGAGGGGCCGCGTCTTTTTGTTCCCACCCATGACTGACACCGCAGCGCTCCTCGTCCTGATTGTCGTCATGGCCGTTGCGGTCGTGACGATGGCAGTCTCGGTGGCCCTGACCACCTATGAGCTGCGGCAGACCCTGCGGCGCGTCAACGCGCTGCTGCCGCTGCTTGAAACTACGGTCCAGCGCGCGTGCGGCATGGCGGCCGATGTCCTGGATGGGGTGGACGTGGTCCAGGCGCGGATACGGACTTTTCTCGGAGCAGGACGCGGGAACGGGGTGAGGGCGGAACCTCACCGTACGTCTCGACGTCGAAGGGAATCAACAGGAGGGTAAGCAGATGCGGGAGAACCGTCATCGGGGAATCGGGATCGCGGCAACCGCCTTCGCCGTGGGAGCCACCGCCGGCAGCCTGATCGCGCTGCTCTTTGCGCCGGTGCCAGGGAAGGTGACCAGGAAGCGGTTGGCCATGAGGCTCCGCACCGCGCAGCGAAGCGCGGCCGACAGGATGGAAGAGGGATTGACGCAGGCCCGCGAGTGGCTGGTCGAGCGCGTGGCCGACGGGAACGGCAGGCACCACCCCCGTCACCGCGTCGCCCGTCACGCCTAATACCCGGCTTCATTTTCCGGGACCCCACCGGCAGCCGACACTCGGCTGCCGGTTTTTGTTACAATAGGCGGACTATGGCCCTGTTCCGGAAGGTCGTCTTCGGCTTGTTTGTCGTCCTCTACCTCGCCCTCTGTCCCGTGATGATCCTCTACAGTCTCGGGTACGCCTGGGCGCCGGGGGCGCAGCGGCACCTGGTCAAGACCGGGCTGCTCTCGATCGCCAGCGCGCCGCCGGGGGCTTCCGTGTACGTCGGCAAGCGCCATTACACGAAGAAAACTCCCGCTATTCTTCGGGGGTTATTCCCCGGTTCGTATCATCTCAAGGTGGCGTTGAAAGGCTACCGTCCATGGTCGCGCCTCGTCTCGGTTGAGCCGGAAAAAGCGACCGTTCTTGAGCGGATCCTCCTGCTGCCCGACCAGCTGCGGATCGAGCTGCGGCTCTCCGGACCGTTCGAGCAGCTGCTTCCGGTCCCCGGGGGGCATCAATTCCTGCTCATCGGCCCGCCGCCCGCGCGGGCGGTTACGGTCTACGATTGGCACGCGGAGCGGGCGTGGCCGCTGCCATCGCTGCAGCTGGCGGCCGATGACGGTTCTGTGACGGTGGCCACCTCCGTGCAGGAGAGCCCGGCGGTGCTGCTCCGGATCGAGGGGTCTGCCGGCGTCCGGTGGGTGTGGGTCGACCTGAAAGGCAAAGAGACCCGCGTGGAAGATCTGACCGGCCGGCTGCAAGCGCGCCTGACCTGGGCAGGATGGGATCCATCGGCGCGGCACGAGCTGTTTCTGTGCCAGGGACGCCTGGTCAGCCGCCTCAGCCTGGGTTCCGGCATGATGGCCGAAGAGTTCCTCGCCGGCCTGCGGGGGTGTGGCATCGCCCATAAGCGGCTCTACCTGCTGACCGACGCGCAAGTGGTGGAACGGTTGGATCTGCAGGGCCGCAGCCGCGAGCCGTTCCTGGAAGACCCTGCGCTGAGCCGGATCCTGTCCAATGAGCCGGAGCCGCTGCGGCTGACAGCGCTCTCCGATGAGCTGTTCATCTTCCTCGGCGCGCGGGGAGGGTTGGTGAGCAGCTGGCCGCCGTATCGGCAGGCGGCCAGCGGCGTCATCGGCCTGGACTACGACGCTCCGCGCGAACGGCTATTGCTGTGGCAGCGGGGGCGGGTGGGGATTCTCGCTGTCCCAAAAACGGCGGACGACTCTCCGACGTCCGAAGATGAGGGGGGGGGCCGCGGGCCCGGGACCGGGGGCAGGCGCATCGAGCAGGCGCTCTGGGTCTACGAGGGCTCGCATGTCCTGATCCGCGATGCGGACCGCGTGCAATTGGTGGATACCAGTGTGTCCTCGGAGGCGCCAGTGGAAGATCTGCTGCAGGTGAAAGAGGGCAGCGCGGTGGCCTACATTGAAGATGCGGGAACGCTGTACTACCTGGATCGCACCAGCGGAGCGCTGTCGGCGATGCAGCTCCTGCCGAAGCCGGAGCCGCTGACCTTGCCGTTTGCCGAGCCATGACCTTTCGCTTCTCGCGCCATGGGTTGACCGGTCGGGAACGCGCCCTCCAGCGATGCCTGGAAATCGTCCCCGGCGCGACCAGCTGGACGATTCTGGTGGGGATGCTCCTGCTGGCGTTCTGGCAGCCGATCATCGCCGCCATCCTCGTCGTGATGCTGGACCTGTACTGGCTGCTGCGGCTGTTCTTCATGACGTTCTTTCTGGTGCTGGCCTCGGCCAGGCTGGGCATGGAGCGCAAGACCGATTGGATGGCGCGGGTGCGAGGCGTGGACCGGCTTCCCGCCTATCTGGAGGAGCTCCGGTACTCGCCCCCGGCCGCCACTCATGCCTCGCGGCTCTCGCGGTGGCTGCACCGATCGGACATGCAGGCGCTGGCCGCCTCGGGCCGCAGGCCCCCTGCGTCAGGCGAGCTCTACCACCTCGTGATTATTCCCGTCGCCAAGGAGACCGGCGAGATCCTGGAGCCGGGAATCGTGCGGCTCACCGAGCAACCGTTTCCGCCCTCGCGGATTCTCGTGATCCTGGCGGTAGAGGCCTGGGCGTCTCCGCGCGTCAAAGCGGAAGCCGTAGCGCTCCGACAGCGCTACCGCCGCCACTTTCTCGACCTGCTGATCGTCGTCCATCCTGAGGGGCTCTCCGGTGAGGCGCGGGTGAAGGGAGCCAATGCCACCTATGCGGCCAGGCACGCGGCTGGCTACTTTACGGAGGCGGGCATCTCCTTTGACCGCGTCATCGTCTCCTGCTTCGATGCGGATACCGTGGTCAGCCCGGACTATCTCGGCTGCCTGACCTACGCGTTTCTGACCTGTCCCGTCCGCACGCGGGCGAGCTTCCAGCCCATCCCTGTCTTCCACAACAACATCTGGGACGTGCCGGGCTTCGCGCGGGTGCTGGACATCGGCTCGTCGTTCTTCCAGCTCATCGAGGCGACCAACGCCGAGAAGCTGGTGACGTTCTCCAGCCACAGCATGAGCTTCAAGGCGCTGGTGGATGTCGGCTACTGGCCGGTCGATATGATCTCCGACGATTCGGCGATCTTCTGGAAGGCGTTCATCCATTTCGACGGCGACTACCGGGTGGTGCCGATGCCGGTGACCGTCTCGATGGATGTGGCGATGGCGCCCTCATGGTGGCAGACGGTAGTGTATGTCTATAAGCAGAAGCGCCGGTGGGCCTGGGGAGTGGAAAACTTTCCCCTGGTGATGCGGGCGTTTCTGCGCGACCGCAAGATCCCCTGGTTGATGAAAGCCGGGCATGCGCTCAAACTGTTTGAGTCGCATGTCGGCTGGGCGACCTGGGCGTTCCTGCTCTCGGTGATCAGCTGGGTGCCCGCGCTCCTGGTGCAGCGGGAATTTTCCGACTCGGTCGTCTATTACACCGCTCCCCGTCTGACCGCGCTGATTTTCAACCTCGCCTCGATCGCGTTAGGCACAACGATCGTCCTGAGCCTGTGCCTGCTGCCGAGAAATCCCCGCCGCTCCACGTTCATGCAGCGGCTCGGCCACGCGTTCGAATGGCTGCTGGTGCCGCTGGTCGCGACCTGTCTCAGCGCCTTGCCGGCGCTGGATGCGCAGACCCGCTTGATGTTCGGCCGCTACATGGAGTTTTGGGTCACAGGGAAAGGGCGTTCCCGTGTGTGGTATGATAGGAGGCCTCATGAAGCGCATCATCGAACTGAAACACGTCGGACCGAAGGCGCACGTGCGCTCGCTGCTCGAGGACCTGATCGGACGGCTGGAAGAAAAGCTCGCCCATTTTCCCCAGGAGGCGGTGTCGCTCCACGTGCTCTTTGAGGAGAACGGCCGCCATAAGCTGTACCGGACGTCGCTGACATGCCATCTGCCGGGACGCCTGGTCGCCGCGCATGACGAGGGGCGCGATGCCGGCGCCTCGATCCGCGAGGCGTTTGCGGAAGTGGGGCGTCAACTGGAAAAACAGAAGGCGCGCCTTCACCGGGAGCGCATCCGCCAGCAGGCGCGCCAGAAAAGTCGCATGCGAGCGGCCGCGCTCCAGGAAGAGGAGGGGATCGCATGACACGCGCAGCAGGATGGGTTCTGGGGTGCCTGGTGCTTGCCGCCTGCCAGCCGCTTGCGGCGGAAGAGCCGGCGGCCAGACCAAGCGCCCGGGCGGCTGAGGCGATTGCGCTCCTGGATTCGCGCGATCCGCATCAGCGGGAGGTGGCATTCCTGCGCCTGGAAGCGTTGCGCGAGCCGGCGACGATTGAGGTCGTGCGGAAGTACCTGACGGACCACGATCCGGAGGCGCGCGCTTCCGGCGTCAGAGCGTTGGCGGCCATCCAGGGTGTTGAGGCGGTTCCGGCGCTGCTGGAACAGCTGGAGACCGAGAAGCATCCGCGGGTGAGGCGCGCGCTCCTGTTGGCGCTTGAGCCCGTGGCCGCCGGGGATCCGGCGGTGCTGCCCGTCTTCATCAAGTCGCTGCGCGACCGCGATACGCAGGTCCGGATGACCGCCGTCGACATCGTCAGCCGCATCGATGATCCCCGGGCGCGCGAGGCGGTTCGAGAGCGGCACAAGCGCGAAGGGCGGCGCGATGTCCGCCGGGTCCTCGAGCAGGCCATGAAACGGATCGGAGGGGATGGCTGAGCCGTTGCGCGAGCCGCTGCTCAACCACCTGACGGGCCTGGAAGGGCTGCCGCAGCGCGCGCGCATCGTCGTCGGGGTTTCCGGCGGAGCCGACTCCGTCGCACTCCTCCATCTGCTGCGGACGCTCCAATCCTCCCGGCATCTCACGCTCCACGTCGCCCATCTGGATCACGGGCTTCGTCCGGCCTCCCGCGATGACGCGCGATTTGTCCAACAGCTCGCCGCCCAGTGGCACCTGCCGGTGACCGTCGAGCGCCGGGATGTGGCGGCCGCATGCGACCGGCACGGCTGGTCGCTGGAAGACGGCGCGCGGCGCATCCGGTACGAGTTCCTGGCCGCCGTGGCCGGCCGCCAGAGCGCCAGCCACCTGGCGCTTGCCCATACCGCCGATGACCAGGCGGAGACGGTCCTGATGCGGCTCTTGCGCGGCAGCGGATTAATGGGGCTGGCGGCCATCCCCGTGACCCGCCAGCTCAACGAGCTGCGCATCGTGCGTCCCCTGCTGCAGGTATGGCGCCGCGATCTCCTGGACTATCTGACGCGGGCCGGGGTGGCGTACCGGGAGGACGAGACGAACAGCGACCCGCGGTTTCTGCGCAACCGGATCCGGCACCGGCTGCTCCCGCTGCTCGAGCAGGAGTACAACCCCCAGATCAAGCACGCCCTCACGCAGCTGGCGGATCAAAGCCGGTGCGATTACGCCTACCTGGAGGCGGCTTCGGGGCGGCAATGGAAGCGGACGGCAAAGCAGCGCTCCGCCTCGCAAGTGGCGCTGTCGGTGGCCGCATTTTTGCGCCAACCCAAAGCGCTTCAGCGCCAGCTGCTGCGCCGCGCCGTCTCCGATGTGAGCGGGCAGCCGCTGCCGATCGAGTTCCGCCATTGGCTCGAGGCGGAACGGCTCTTCGCGCAGCGGCCGGTCGGGACGCTGGTGGATCTTCCCGGCGGAGTGCAGCTCCGAAGAGACCGGGAGCACGTCGTCGTGAGCGACACGCTCCGCTTGCGTCTTGCTGAACGGTCGCGGTATACTATGCGGACACCATGAGCGCCCTACGACCGCTTCCTCCTCAACGATCGCGCTGGATGCTGCTCCTCTTCATCGGGGTGGCCACCGTCGCCCTCATGCGCATGCTCTCCTACTATGCGGGGCAGTGGCACCAACAGATGACGTACAGCGAGTTCTATCGCCTGGTTCAGGATAACTCTACGACGCACGAGATTACCGAGGCGCGCCTCATCGATGACCGGGTCGAGGGCCGGTTGAAGAACGGCACCGGGTTTTCGGTGTTCATCCCCGCGCGCGATGAGGAGATCCTCAAGCTCCTGCGACAGAACGTCTCCGACCTTGACGTGCAGCCGCCGCAGGCCGGGTTCCTGGGGATCTTCATGGCGCTCTCGCCCTGGATCATCTTCTTGGGCATTATGTGGTTCGTCATGCGCTCGTCCCAGGGCGGGGGACGGCTGCTGTCATTTGGCAAGAGCCGGGCCAAGCTCATCACGCCGGAGACCCAGATGCGGGTGACGTTCGACGATGTCGCCGGCATCGATGAGGCGAAGGAGGAGCTGCGCGAAATCATTGAGTTCCTCAAGGACCCCAAGCGGTTCCAGCGGCTGGGCGGCAAGATCCCCAAGGGGGTGCTGCTCATCGGGCTGCCGGGGACAGGGAAGACGCTCCTGGCGAAAGCCGTCGCAGGAGAGGCCAGCGTCCCGTTTTACAGCATCAGCGGCTCGGACTTCGTCGAGATGTTCGTCGGGGTGGGAGCCAGCCGCGTGCGTGACCTGTTCGAGCAGGCCCGGCGCAATGCGCGCCAGGGAGGCAAAGGGGCGATCATCTTCATCGATGAGATCGATGCGGTGGGTCGCCAGCGCTTCGCCGGCATCGGCGGCGGCCACGATGAGCGTGAGCAGACGCTGAACGCCCTCCTCGTGGAGATGGACGGGTTCGACACGCAGGAAGGGATCATCCTGATGGCCGCCACCAACCGGCCCGATGTCCTGGACCCGGCACTGCTGCGTCCCGGTCGGTTTGACCGGCAGGTCGTTATCAGCCTGCCCGATATCATCGGCCGGGAAGCGATCCTCAAGGTGCACGTGCGCAAGATCAAGCTCGCCAAGACCGTCGACCTGAAGCAGATCGCGCGGCAGACGCCCGGCTTCTCCGGCGCCGATCTCGCCAACCTGGCCAACGAAGCGGCCTTGCTCGCCGCCCGGCTCAATAAAGATGTCGTGGACATGGACGAGTTCGGCAAGGCGGTTGAGCGCGTCATTGCCGGGCCGGAGCGCAAGACCCGCATTTTGAACGAGAAGGAAAAGCGGATCACCGCCTTCCACGAGTCCGGGCACGCGCTGGTCGCATTGATCACGCCGGAGACCGATCCGCTGCACAAAGTCTCGATCATTCCCCGCGGCGCCCAGGCGCTGGGCTATACCATGCAGCTGCCCATCGAGGATCGCTACACGATGAGCAAGCGGGAGCTGACCGCGCGCATGACGGTCATGATGGGCGGCCGCGCGGCCGAAGAGCTGGTCTTCAACTAGATCACGACGGGCGCGCAGAACGACATCGAGACTGCCACCGACCTGGCGCGGCGCATGGTCTGCGAATTCGGCATGAGCGGCCGCCTGGGCACGCTGACCTATGGCAAGCGCGAGCGGCAGATGTTTCTGGGGCGCGACCTGTTCGAGGAGCGCAACTACAGCGAGCAGACCGCCGTCCTCATCGATGAAGAGGTGCGCAAGCTCGTGGATTCCTGCTATGACCGCGCCCGCCAAACGCTCATCGCGAACCGGGATAAGCTCGACCTGCTCGCCAATACGCTGCTGGAAAAAGAGGTGCTGGACGGCGAAGAGGTCAAGCGGCTCGTCGGTGATGTGGCAGGAGTCGCCGGTCCCTCTTCCACCGCGGCCCCTCACACTGACACCAACGGATCGTCAGCCGCATCGGCGTAAGCCGTTGCGCTGATCGTCATGGTCGCGACGCTGTCTTCCCCTTCCGTCTTCCGCCGCCTGGGCTCCGCCCGCCGCCCGCTCGTCATGGGCATCCTCAACGTGACCCCGGACTCCTTCAGCGACGGGGGCCGCTACGCCTCAGCGGGTCCGGCCATCGAGCGGGGGCTGCGAATGATCGAGGAAGGGGCGGAGGTGATCGATGTCGGCGGGGAGTCCACGCGGCCCGGCTCGCGCGGCGTCTCCGTTGATGAGGAGCTCGCACGCGTCATGCCCGTGGTGGCCGGCCTGGCTGCGCGCACGGCGGTCCCCATCTCCATCGATACCTCAAAATCTGACGTGGCGGCTCAAGCGCTTGCGGCCGGGGCGAGCCTGGTGAATGACATCACCGCGCTCCGCGGAGATCCGGAGATGGCGCGCGTGGTCTCCCGCGCCAAGGCGGCGGTCGTCCTCATGCACATGCGGGGCATCCCGCGTACCATGCAGCGCCAACCGCGCTATCGAGATGTCGTCGAAGACGTGCGCGACTTCCTGCGCGAGGCCGCAGAGGCGGCCGAAGCGGCAGGGATCGCGCGGTCGCGGATCCTTCTTGATCCCGGCCTGGGGTTCGGCAAGACGGTTGCGCATAACCTCACCGTGATGCGCCGGCTCGACCGCCTGGTCTCTCTGGGATATCCGGTCGTGATCGGCCCCTCGCGCAAATCGTTCATCGGCCGCACGCTGGGTGCTGCGGTGGACGAGCGGCTTGCCGGCACGCTGGCGTGCGTGGCCGCCGCCCAGCGGACGGGCGTGCACATGGTGCGGGTGCACGACGTGCGCGAGACCGCCCAACTGATCCGCATGCTGCGCGCGATTGGACACGCCGATGCGGCTCGGCGTTAACATCGATCACGTGGCCACGCTGCGGCAGGCGCGGCGGGGTGCTGCGCCGGATCCGGTGGAGGCCGCGCTCATCTGCGAACGGGCCGGAGCCGCCAGCGTGGTCTGCCACCTGCGGGAAGACCGCCGGCACATTCAGGACGCGGATGTGCGCCGCTTGCGGCGGCGCATCAGGACCGCGCTCAATCTTGAAATGTCCATTGCCAGGAGTGTGGTCAAGACTGCGCTGGCGGTCAGACCGGACCAGGTCACACTGGTGCCGGAGCGCCGGCAGGAGCTGACCACCGAAGGCGGCCTGGACGCGGTCCGGCTGCAACGGAGGCTCGCACCGCTCATCCGCGCCTTTCAGCGGAAGCAGATTGCCGTCAGCCTGTTTGTGGATCCGGCCATGCGCCAGCTGGCGGCGGCGCGCGACCTCGGGGCCGAAATCGTGGAGCTGCACACCGGCCGCTATGCGAACGCGCGCACCGCTGCGGCCAGGCGGAGGGAGCTGGACTTGTTGATTCGCACCGCCGGGCAGGGACGCGCGATGGGGCTGGCGGTTGCGGCCGGGCATGGCCTGGACTACGATAACATCCGTCCGATCGCCCGGATGGCCGCCATTGAGGAAGTGAATATCGGGTTCTCCATCGTCACGCGTGCGCTGGCCGTGGGGCTTGAGCGGGCGGTGCGAGAGATGGCCGCGCTGCTGCGATGAAGAAACGCGTGCCGCAGTTGAGTCTGCCGATCGGGTGCGGAGTGGACGTCGTCGAACTCTCCCGGTTCCGCGCAGCACTGCAGCGCGGCGGGGAACCGTTCATGCGCCGCATCTTTACGAAACAGGAAGAGGCGTACGCCAAGGCCAGAAAGCGGACCACGCTGCTGCACCTGGCCGGAAGATTCGCGGCCAAGGAAGCGGTCATCAAGGCGGTCTCGCAGATCGACCCGCGCCGGAGGCTTGCGATGAAGCAGGTTGAGGTGCGCAACGACCGGTTCGGCCGGCCGCACATCGTACTGCATGACGGCCGCCGGAGCCGCCTGAAGGTGCATGTGAGCCTCTCGCATGTTGAAACGGTGGCGGTCGCCAGCGCGATCGCCATTCGCTGAATGATTCCCTCCGGCTTGCTACCACCGCGCCGGCCGGACATGCATAAAGGGGAAGCGGGGCGCGTCTTCGTGCTCGCCGGGTCAACGGGGATGACCGGGGCGGCCGCGCTGTGCACGCTGGGGGCGCTGCGGATCGGTGCCGGGCTGGTGACGCTGGGGGTCCCGAAATCGCTCCATCACCCCATGGTGGAGAAGCTCACCGAGGCGATGTTCAAGGTGCTGCCCGAGACGAAGGAGGGCAGCCTGAGCCTGCAAGGGCTGGCGGAGATTCTCACCACGGTCGAGAAGATGGACGCGGTCGCCGTCGGGCCGGGGCTGTCCCAGCATGCGGACACCAAGCAGTTGGTCCGCCAGCTGCTGCCCAAAGTCGTGAAGCCGCTCGTGCTGGATGCAGACGGGCTCAACGCGCTCGCCGAGGAGATGGGGCTGTTGAAGAAGCTCGCCCTGCCGATCATCGTCACGCCACACGCGGGCGAGATGGGGCGGCTGATTCGCCTCAGCGCTGAGGAGGTGCAGCGCGACCGCGAGCGCATCGCCTCGGAGTTCGCCAAGAGCCATCGCGTCATCACGGTCTTGAAGGGGTATCAGACGGTCGTGGCCAGCTATGACGGGACGGTCTACCTCAATGACACCGGCAATCCGGGCATGGCCTCGGGCGGCTGCGGCGATGTGCTGACCGGGATGATCGCCGGGCTGCTGGCCCAGCATCTTGAGCCCTTCGATGCCGCACGGCTGGGCGTCTACCTGCACGGACTGGCGGGCGACCTGGCGGCGGCCGAGCGCGGGGAGATTGGCTTGATTGCCTCCGATGTTGCCGATAGAATACCGCAGGCGATCCGTCAGTATCAGCATTCGCCGGTGTAGCTCAGGGGTAGAGCAGTTGTTTTGTAAACAACTGGCCGGGGGTTCAAATCCCTCCACCGGCTTCTCTTTTGACAACGCGCGTTAACGGGCAGGTGCCTGAGTGGCCAAAAGGAGCAGTCTGTAAAACTGCCGGGCTTACGCCCTACCCAGGTTCGAACCCTGGCCTGCCCACCATTTTTTAAGCGCGGGTATATCTCAATGGTAGAGAGCCAGCCTTCCAAGCTGGTTACGGGGGTTCGATTCCCCCTACCCGCTCCAATTTTTCGCCCCAGAACTCCCAAGCAAGTCCTCCAAACCCCAAATAACGCTTGACAAGGGGCGCCCTCGGCCCCAGAATACACGGTTACGTCCGCAATTTTCCATCCATTATACCGTTCGCGGGGTGTCATTCTGTTCGGACCATCATCGCGGGGAGGGCACGACGGTGAATCGAGTCATGAACGTCGACGAAGTGGCGCGGTACTTGGGCGTGGTGCCGGACACTATTTATCGCAAAGCCCGCCGGGGGGAGATCCCCGCGGTGAAGATGGGGAAGATGTGGCGGTTTCCGAAAGAGACGCTGGACAAGTGGCTCAACGATTCGGCGCTGGAAACCGTGAAAAAATCTTGACAAGATCGTATCTTCTGTCAAAATAAGGTTTTACTCTACTGCCGCCTGGAAGCACAACCAACCGGAGTGTGGGGTTCGCCGTGTGTACGCTGTCCCAGTTGTCACCTGCCTGTTCGGTCTGTGATTGGCCGTTTTGCTCCCTGACGACCTCTCTCCATTAAGCAGTCCATGCATCCGTCCCGTGACTCGATCAGCAGCGCAGTGTCTTACGTGTGCTGGAGTAGCTCAGTGGTAGAGCACGTCCTTGGTAAGGACGGGGTCACGGGTTCAATCCCCGTCTCCAGCTCCACTGACGCCAGCGTCGGAAAGGAGGAGTGATGGCGAAAGCCAAATTCGAACGCACCAAGCCCCACGTCAACATCGGCACCATCGGCCATGTCGACCACGGCAAGACGACCCTGACCTCCGCCATCACCAAGGTCCTCGCCGCCAAGGGCCTCGCGCAGGCGCGCTCCTATGAAGAG
>ORMF010389445.1_pt1 | contig 17427 bp, 8 predicted proteins | sample 1779871 | NCBI WGS metagenome assembly ORMF01 (sample SAMEA104232316, study PRJEB22302) | groundwater metagenome | biome: forest; feature: aquifer; material: groundwater | place: USA | collected 2011-08-07 | depth 5.4 m
ATGTGCATCGTGCCGGAGCGCATGAACGGCTCGGAGACCTCATCCGGGAGCGCCGTCTTCCCGCCGAGCGCCATCCCCCACGACAACCGCAGCGCCTCGTCTTCCACAGGCAATCCCCGGGCCAGCGTGGCTTGCGCCCAGATCGCGAAACGGTCGGCGAGCGGTCGGCGCTGCGGCGTGCCGCCGCGCTCGACGAGGCGCCAGTCGTTGGTGTTCGCCGCTTCCAGTTGGTAGTAGATGCCCCGGCCCTCAAGGTAAGCACGATAGTCGAACAGATTCTCCGCCGCGGCGGTCTTCGGCCGGCGCAACACACCCTTGATCTCGACGATCCGGCCCGCGAAGAAGTCGTTTCCCAATACTCCAGCCGTGCTGACGGCGACCTGCCCGTGAGCCGGTTCCCAGACCTTGGTGCGATCGAACCAGAGCGCCTGCAGATCTACAAACGCTTGCGCCCGGAGTTGCGGCTCGCCGGTGAAATTCTCGTACAGCCGATACGTGGGCGTCTCCCGCAGCACGCCGCGCACGTTGACGAGAAAGGCTGCTTCGCGGGGCGCCGACGTGGCAACACCAACACCCGGGCCGTCGCCCAGCGAAGCTTCGCGCCTCGCGAGCAGCCGCACATCGTGCGGCGAGAGCACCGCCAGACGCCACGCGACGTTGGTCCAACCCGTGACGAACAACAGCGGCCAAAGAGCGAAGGGGCCGGCCCGTGCACCGAAGTGCGCCCCCAGCGCCAGCGCACAGCAGAGCGCGAACAGCCACACCACCGGGAGCCGACTCTCGCCGAGCCATTGCGGGGAGAGATTTCCCCAAACCACCCCTCCCACAAGAGCCAGCGCCACGGGTAACAGCGGGCGTTTCATGATGGACTGCGATGTTCGTCGCGCCGGCTTCCGCCGATCGTATCTGGCTCCGCGTTCGTCCTCGCCGCGCTGCAGCATCTGCCGGCCACGCGCGGTCCGTTTCCCTAGACACGCCTGATCACCTCGCGTGCTGCGTCAGCTCACGGACCAAGCGTGCTGGGCGAGTGTTAAGGGCGTCGGCTCATGGAACCCGGAACCGCCGGCCAAAGCAATCTCGAAGGCAGCCGCCCTGCGTCGGGGCGCCGCGGCGAATCGAGGTTCGCTTCTCCGCGGTGCGGAGTCTCCTTGGTCGCGCTGGTCGCGCTCAGAATCCCGTCGGCCAATCACGGCCCGGCTCACAACGTCTGCCCTGGCAGCGCCGCAACAGGGCGCCAAAGGAAGTGCTTCATTTTCTTCACCGCCTGGGTTAAGTGCGGTCCATGTCCAACGCCGACACCGAACAACGAAAGCTCGCGGCGATCATGTTCACGGACCTGGTTGGCGATCTCGACGCGTCGGGAGCGCAGCGCGATGCGAAGCTCGCGCTGGAATCGCTGGAGGAACATCGACGACAGCGGCGACTGCGCAGACTCCGTCGCCGCAGTCCGAAAGCTCGCGCCAGTTCGAGGCACCAGCGCACCCGCGCCAGCGTCTTGGACTGCGGTGACGGAGTCCCGAAGTCACCGCTCTTGGCTCCGGCAGTGCTCAAGACTCCGAAGCTCCCCGCCGACAGTGCGGCTCCAATCCGAAAGCGGCGACTGCGCAGACTCCGTCGCCGCACTCCAAGAGCTCGCGCCACTTCGAGGCACGCACGCCTACGCGCCAGCATCTTGGACTGCGAGATCGTCAGTGGAACCGGTGGCAAATGGGATCTGCGTCAGAGGAACACTCAGGGTCGTGTGATGATTTTGACGTTCCATTTGTTCGGCAACGATTCGAGTTCCGCCTTGAGCGAAGCTCCCAGCGCGCTGTCGTCCACTTGCGAGATCGCGCCGGTGGGGGGCTTGGCGAAGAGCGCGACCTCGAACTGCTCGCCCGCCTGCGGCGTGTAGCCGCGGCCGAGGGCGATCTGAAGTGTCCCGTTGAGCACAGCATCGCCGCGCACTTCGATGCGGCCCGCCTCGTCCTGGGCGGCGCCCAGACCCAGCGACGGGGCGATGACACTGGTCGAGGCCAAATCGAGCCGGCCGTCGATCACGAGATTGCCGGGGACGCGATTGAGCAGGATGGCGCCGCGATTGAGAACATTCGCCGCGACGGTGCCGGCGCCTTTCAGGGAAGAAGTCTCCGCGAGCTCCAGCGATCCGCCAGCCAGGATGCTGTCGGCTTCAAGCGTCATGTTGCAGTGTTCGAGGACGGTGAGCAGCGGGACTTGCAGTTTGCTGAAACTCGACACATTGATCGCTGACTCGAAATCGGAGTCCGGTCCCGTGATGCGGTCGAGCATCCGGGCATCGAGGACGCTCCCGAAGCCGTCTGCCGAAAGGATGGTTCGCCCCGTGAGGCTGGTCAGCTTGGGCAACGACAACTCGCCACCGCTCACCGCCTCGAAACGGAGCGCTGGCGCGCCGCGGAAGTTCCAATCAACCGGGCCGTTTGCCGAGGTGAGGTTGGGCAGCGTCAGACGACTGCCCACGCCCTGAGAACTGAAGGCCGCTCCCACCGGGAACAGCGGCGTGAAATCGCCGGGGCTGTCGAACGTGACGAAGGTCGGCAATTCGACGATCGCTCCGTTGCGCGCGCTGAACGTGCAGTTCACCGCCTCCACTGCGCCCCCGATCACGACCTGCGCCGACGGGCCGTCCATCGTCAGGCTCCCTCCCTGGCTCAGGGCGACTTGATCCTTGGCTTCCAATCTGCCAGCAGCTTCGACCCGCCCACCCGCGATCGCGAGCGGTTTCTCGAAGAGCGCGGAGCCGTTGAAGATCAAGGTGCCCGCCGGCACATCCACTCGCTCGCTCGCGGTGGCATTGCCCAGCACGTACAGACTCCCCCGGTCCACCGCTGTAAACGGAGTTCCTATCGTGATGTTCTTGACGATCGCACCGGAATCGAGCGTCACGACCGGCTTCGCGCCGAAACGCTGGAGGATCACGTCGCTGTCCTGAGTTGGCACGCGGCCGTGGAGCCACTTGGTCGGATCGTCGAACTGGCCGTCGGCGTCGGAGATCCACACACCTGTGCCCGGATGGCCGTTAACCAGGATGAACGTGAAGACGCTGTCCAGCGCCAGCGCATTGCCGACGCGGTCTTTCACGGCGCCGGCTTGCAGGGTCAATTGATATTTCCCCGCCGCAAGCTGGGCAGGGAAAATCAGATTCACGCTCGCGCCGTGGATGGAGGAGGAAGTCAGCGTCGCTTCGGAATCATCGCCGCCGCCCGGCGCGGCGTCCGCGCCCAGATTCAGCAAGTGAACCTTGCTGGCATCGACGGGAGTTGAATCCACCGCTTCGCTGAATTCGAACACGAACGGCTCGCCCACGAAGGCAGCTCCATTCTGAGCCGGCAGCGAGGTGACCAACGTGGGCGGCTGCGGATCGCGCACGAGTTCCAGCGTGATCGGATTTCCGAGGGCCGCATTGCCGCTGCGATCGACCGCGCGGAATTGAAGGGTGACGATGTTGGCCGCACCCACGCCTTGCCGCGCAATTCTCGGATTCGCCCCGGCCCCTCCAAGGGTCGGCAGGTTGTACCGGAAGTTCACCGGATAGTTGCGCTGCGTTTGGACGACCTGACCGTCAACGAGCAATTCGACACGGGCGAGGTGAACGTCGTCCTGAACGCGCGGCGCGAGTTCAAGAGTGAATCCCTCCGTCACTTGCAGCCCCGGCTTGGCCGCCTCCACGTCCAGCGTGGCAGGGTCGAAAGTGATGACCGGGGGCTGGCCATTGAGGTCCGCGTCCGCGAAATTCAGGATGGTCAGGCCCGCCACGTCATCAGCCACGGCGGCGAAGCCCCGGAGCATGGCCACGTCCCGTGCGCGTCCCGGCGTGCCAAGGCCGAAGAACAGCGTGGTGGTGTTCGCGGGATCGGAGGCATCGAAGACCGAGAGCGCTGAGGCCGCCTGCGGGTTGCCCGTGGGCAATCCGGAGACGAGAGCAACCATGCGCCGGCCTCCGTTCAGAGCGAGCGACCGCACCGCACCGGTGGTTGTTGGCGGGACCCCGATGAAACGCGGCGCGGCGGGAACGGAAACGTCGATCGTCGCGACACCGCGCGTCTTGGCCACGTAAAGCGTGGTGCCGTCGAGCACCAAATGAACGCGGCCCAGAGTTTCAGGTGTGAAATCGCCAGCCAGCCGCCCGAGCCGCGTGAGCGAGCCAAGGCGGGCGTCGAGAATTTCCAAGCCCGAGGCCGTGGCGACGTAGGCGCGACCACCGACCACCCGCAGTCCCGTGGGAAAGTCCTGCGTGGTGAAACTGCCCACTTCGATCGCGGAACCCGGATCAAACATGCGCACTTCCTTCAACGCGAACTGGCCGAGCGCGACGTAGAACAAGCCGTTCCACGCGTCGATCGCGACGGTGGGCAGGGAATAGCTTTGCTTCAACCGCGGCGCGTTGGGATTCGAGACATCGACGAATTGAAGCAAACCACGCTCGCCGCCGACAAAATTTTCCGGAGAACCGACCAGCCCGGCGACTTGATGATCGGGCGAGTAGGTCACGTCGTAACTTTCTCCCAGCAGGTCCAACTCGCCTTGCCGGGTGGGTTGCAGCGGATCGGTGGCATCGACGATGGCCAGGCCGCGCTTGCCATTCGCGACGAAGACGCGCGATCCGTCCGCATGAAGACCGAGCGCGCGGGCGTTGTTGGAAAAGCCGGTGGCCGATTCATTCAAGGGCAAGTTCGCCACGATGCCGACCGGCAGGGCGAGTCCATCGAGGGGATTCAGCCCTTGCTGCACTTCGACCAGGTCTGGCGTGCCGTCATTGTCCGTGTCCCGATTGCTCGGACTGGTGCCCACGATGTCTTCCATCAGGTCCGTCAGGCCATCCTGATCCGCGTCCGGCCCATCCACTTGGGTTAACGCCGCCAGGGGCAGGCGGAACCGCCCGCCGGCCGCGCCAGACTTGAAGAAGACCGACCCGACTTCCAGCGTGGCGGGGTCGAGATAAGTCATGATGTATTCGCGATCGACTGCGGTGATGAGTTGGTCCACTTGACCGTTGATCGCGGAACGCCCGCGCCGGACGAAGCCAGTCACCTGATCCACCACGCGGAACAGCAGTGCGCCCGTGTGAATGGGACCATAGCGAGAAGCGCTCGGAGCGGCGTTTTTCCCGACCGCCAAGGCTCCGGCAATGGGCACGTCGTCAACGGAGCCGAGGCCGCCACCGGAAGCGCCGCTCTCGCCGCCTCCTGCGCCTGAAGCCCGGATGCCCTCGTCGGCATTGTTCGTTACTTCGGTCCAACCCTGCTTCAGCCCATCGATCATCGTGGTCCAGCCCGCGTTCTGCGCGTCAGTGGTGGCGGCGGTGAGAGCGTTGGCGGCCTCGGTGATGGCGCCTCGTTCACCTGCGGTCATGCCTCCTTGCGCGAAGCGGTCGAAGCGGTCGAGCAACGCCGTTCGCACGGCGAGCGCCAGACCGTTGGGCGCAGGCAACGCCAGCAAGGCAGAGCGTTCCGCCGCGGAGATGCGGGCCGCGCTTTCGCCGGCCGGATCCAGCGCGGCAACGAGGGAATTGCCGAAAACGACGATGTTGGCGACATCACGCGCGGCGGCTTCCATCCAAACTGCGTCACCGTAGATCGAAAGCACCAGCGCTCGGGAGGCGTTGGAGAGGCGATCCTGCAAAACCAGCGCATCGTCCGCCGCGTGCCGGACTCCTTGGAGGCGCGCCTTGAAAGAGGCCAGGCTGGACGGGGGATTGTTGATCGATTGGCACGCGGCGAGATCACCGATGGCAGCCCCCAGTTCGATAGCACATTGCAGCGCTCCCGCAAAGGTGCCAACCCCGGGGATGCATCCTGCAACACCGAACAAGCCGTTGTAAGCGATGGCACCGGCGCAACTTTGGGCCGGATCCGAGCAGTCCGAGATTGAGGAAGCGGCGGCGCTGGCCAGGCTGATGCCGCAACCGATCGCCGGCGCAAGTTCCGCCAACTCCAGCGCGGCGCCAATTGCACATCCTAAAATCGCGTCTTCCAGCGCTTGTTGCTCCGCGTCGCACGGGCCGCCGCCACCGCCACCACCGCCGCCGGTGCTGCCCGGCGTGCTGCTGTGCCAGCCGGGTTGGCGAATCCCGACGCCCGGATCGGTTTCCACGAAATTGCCATCCGCCGTCACGGTCATGCTCCCCTGAATCTCCCATTGTCCGGTGTCGTGATTGAAACTCCACAACGCGGACTTCGCGCCGGGGGCGAGCTTCACCCCCGTCTTGGGATCTGGCAGATTCGGAAAGCGCACCGGCACGGGCTGATCGAAGTTCGACGGGCCATCCGTTTGCACCGTGATGACGATGGGAAAGTCCAATCCCGGTGGGAGCGGCGAGGGAATGCGATCCGGCGCCACCGGCGCCAGACCCACTTTGCCGCCGCGCGTGCCATCGTCGGCAAAGAGCGCGTTCGCGGGCACGGTGATGCTGACGCCCGCGAGCGCTGGATTCAGGGCCACGACTTCAGGCGGGATCGTCACCGTGGTCGGCTGGGTGGCGTTGACGGTTTGCAGCGTGCCCGCTTTGATCAACGGCAGAAAAATCTCGCCCGTGCCACCGGCCCGATTATTCGTTCGCCCGGCCACCGCTTCAAATGTTTTGCCGACGAACGGATAGTAATCGCCATTCGGCCAATCGCTGCCCAGAGCCGGGCGCCCATCGATGTGGACGAAGAAGCGCCCCGGTGGACAAGGCGTGAGGCTGAAGAACCCGTTCTCGTCCGTCTCCGCCCGCAGCCGATCCTCCGCGCCATCCACCGTGATCAAAACACCCGCGAGCGGACGGTTGACGAATCCAGCTCCGGTAACGACCGGGTCGGAGGCGTACACGTGCCCGGTGACCGCGGTTCCTTTCAACGCCGCTGTGTTCGCTGTGTCGAAGGTGATGATGGCCACACCGCCGGGCTTGCCGTCGCCATCGGCATCCACGGCCTGCCCACGCGCGTCGCGGACGTTGTCGCCGTTGAAACGGACCGTGACCCGCGTCCCGGCCGGCACGGGTTCCAGATAAAACAACTTCGCCGTGCGGCGATCCACGGTGAGTTCCGGGCGGGAGAGGATGCGGCGCCCTGCGGCTTCGGCGTAAAACGTGTCGGCGCCGATGATCGTGTCGCTCGCCAACGGTTGGGCAAAGTCCAGGATCGTCTCGCGGTTCACGGAGACGCCGCTTGCCCCGTTCGCGGGAGAGGTACTTGAAACCGGCGTGACGGTCTGCGCCAATGAGCCGCGCAGTCGGAAGTATTGTTCCGCCCCGGTGGCCGTCACGAGGACGACGTTCTTCCCGTTACTCACCACCGGCGCGACGCCCACCGCCGACCACGTCGCGCCCGCACCGAGCCGCGAGGATTGTTCCAGCGCGAACGGCTCCGCGGTTTGCGGCCAGCTCAAACTGATTCGTCCGGGGTCGGCGAGGCTTGCAGTGAGCGAGGGCGCCTGCGCGCGGCCGCTGAGAACAAACGACAGCAGCGCGAGAGTGACGGTGGCGAGTTTGGTGAAGTTGGATTTCATTTGCTGGTTGGTTGGATGAGGCGGGGAGAAAGGCAGTGACATTGTAACAGTCCGGCGATCGCTTTCGTTCGCATCTGCCTTCCTCCGTTTTTCTGGTTTCGATACAAGGTCACGGTTTCCGCAACTGGAAAAATGAGTTCGGCGCTTGGGAACTCACGCTTTGGGTTTCGTAGGTGAGCGCGCGAGTGGGGATGCCCGGAACGCTGAGCCAGTTCGCCGCCGGGCCGAGGACGGCGGAGGTTTCGAGAACCCAGTTGGTCTCGGCGATGGGCCAGGCGAGCTGCCAATCGGGTGGATCGGGCTGCGTGATCGTGAGCGCGGGCCAGGCGAACCAATCGCCGCGCATGATCCAGCCGGTGTTGTGTGATTCATCATCGGCCGTGTCGTAGCCGCCGAAGTAGAAACCGCCGCCGCGGTCTTCCGCGAAGGGCGAGCCGGCGATGCAGCGGGTCGCACGGAGGCTTTCTCCGGACGGGACGGTCGGCGTGAAGTTTTCGAGGTCGGCCGGTTCGTAGGCGCCGTCCTCGTGGCGCATCAGGAAATGCGAACCGTTGCGCGGTGGGGTGCCGGATTCGGGATGCTCAATCCAGAGGCCCACGAGGTGGACGCGTTCGCCGGTGACCGGATTCGTGACGGCGGTGAAACCGTTGTAAGCGATCGTCACGGAGCTTTGGCGCACGCGGTCGTCGTTCCAGAGCCGGGCGAAAAAGTCGCGCACATCGAGTTCGACGGTGACGGTGTGACCTTGGGCTGGGTCCGGATCGATGCGCTCGATGACTCCGGGCCAGGAACGCGCGGCAAGGAGGACTTCGCGGCCGGCGCCGAACGGCTCGGGCACGGCGGTGAGGCCGCGCATGAGACGATCCTCCGCCGGCGCGGCAAAGAGCTCGACCGGATGCGGCCACTGATACACGAGTTCCCAAGTGGCCGTGCTGTCCCTGCGAACGAACAAGCCGCCGGTGACGGGCACGGTGCTGTTGGCCTGGGCCAATCCGCACGCGGCGTAGAGGAATCCATTGGCCTCGGCGAACGCGGTGACCTGGCCGACGCCGCTCAACTCGGGAACCGGCGACCAGACGAGTTTGCCAGCGGCGGCCGGGCTACACGCGCCGCGATAGATCTCGCCGTTCTCGAGGCCGGCGAAGATGTGATGCACGTCCGTGAAGCGATCCACGTGCGAGCCGAAACTGAGCGCGTTCGCCGGCGCGGCGGTGGTTGCGATGTGTGATTCTTCCCAATCGCCGGTCGCATCGTCGCGGGTGCGAGCGCTGGCGAGAGTCGAGCCGGTGGCGCCGACGTCACTGAGGCCGGCAATCAGCAGATTCACCGGCTGGGGTAGCGCTGTCCCGTTGGCGAAGGTGGTAAAGGTGATATCCACCAGCGCTTCGACTCGAAGATGAACTCGGAAGATCGCGGGCAAGGCGTCGTCCACGCGCCACGGCGCGGTCGGGGAGTCTTTCACGAGGATCTGCGCGCCCGACCAAGTGGAGGGGAGGTTCGCAGGATCGGTGGGATAGGGAAGATTGTTGCGGCTGCCCGTTCCGGCAAAAAGCCGGCCCTTGTGCGCCACCAGGTTCATGGTTTCCGTGCTGCCCATGAACCTGCCATTCGCGTCGGTCGTTCCCGCGTCGAGGCTCCGACTGAATTGGAGGCTGGTGAAACCGCTCGGCGCGCCTTGACGGTCGGGGCGCTTCAGGCCGGTTTTGGCGAGACGGAGTTGCGTCGGCTCCGTGCCGTTCTGCCGGCTGTAGTAAAGGAACACTTCCCGGTCGCCGATGACGGTCTTCGGCTCGCGTCGGTCGGCAACCAAGCCACTGCCAGCCCCTTCATCCACGCGACGCGCCACGTGGTGATCGTCGTCCGGGCCGAGGCCGACCAGCCAGATCGCCGAGTCGCCGGGATTCACCGGGTCGTTATTCTGATAGGCGGCGAAGGTGAAATAACTGACGCCGTTGAAGCCGCGCAGGCCTTGCAGCGGTTCCAGCGAGTAGATGTAACGCGGCGGCGCGGTGGGCGGGAACGTCAGCGTGGCGATGCGCGTGTAGAGGCCGTTGGCGTTGTCCTGCAAGTCGCGGTAAACGGCGATGGCAGTGTGATCAACCACCGCGGCGTAACAAAGTTCGCCGTCGAACTCCGGCGCGAGAAATCCGCACACGTCGGTCTTGTCACCGCTGTCATTCGAGATGAGTGCCGGAGTGCCGGCGGCGGTTCGGTAGCGTGCGATTTGCGTGGGCACGGGTTGCGCAGGCGGGATGCCGCTGTAAGCGATGTCCGCAGAATCCGGCAACCAACGTCCGTTGCGCGAACCGCCCGCGTGGCGGGGCAGCGGGAGGACGCTCAACGGACTTGATTCGTCGGCCCATGACATGGTGGCGCTCGCAATATTGCCGACGTTGAAGGCCATTTTCACGGACGCGTCGGCCGGTTCCTGGCTGACGCGCACGCCGAAGCTGTCGCTGCTTTGACTGCCGGTCAGTTGCGCGACCGCGACGCCGTTGCCGAGCCGCGCGCGCCAAACCTGCTGACGCCCGGAGCTGCCCGGCTTCGTGTAGAAGAGCGCCGGGCCATTCGCGGACAAGCCCCACTCCGGGCCGTTCACGGAGACTTCCAACGGAGCGAGACCCGTATCGACGAGCAGGTCCTGGCCACTGGCGGAACGGAAGAAGCCGGTCAGGGCATCGATTTCACCGCGCCAGAGTTTGTTCCCGCCATCCTGAAAGGCGATCTGCGCGCCGCCCGGCAGAAACTCCGGCTGGAGATACGACACGTTCGCCGCGCCGAGGCGGACGTCCTGTCGCACGAACTCCGGCGTCACGTAATTCAACGTGTTGAAATCCCAGCGCGGCGTGGCCAGTTGCGCGTTCCAAGCGTCGAACGCCGCGACGAGCCGCTGGACGATGTCAGGGTTCGCGTCGGCGAGATTGGTTGTTTCGCCGACGTCGCTCGCGAGGTTGTAAAGTTCCCAAGTGCTGTCTCGGCTCGGTTTGACGGCCTTCCAATCGCCTTGCCGCACCGCGCGCGGATTGGGCTGCACGTCATCCCCTCCGGCTGAATCGGTGCGCCAGAACAGACTGGAGTGCGGCGGGGTTGTGGTCTGTCCGAGAAGGAACGGGAGGAGATTCACGCCGTCCAGTTGCCACGCCGCCGGCACCGAGCCGCCCGCCGCCGCGACGGCCGTGGGCAGAATGTCGAGCGTGCTCACCGGCGTATCGACCACGGCGTCGGCGGGGAGATGCCCCTTCCACTGCATGAGGAAGGGAACGCGAATGCCGCCTTCGTAAAGATCGCCTTTGTAGCCGCGCAACGGCGTGTTCAGCGAACCGTTCTTGTCCACGCCGTTGGGGCTGGGCGCGCCGTTGTCGCTCGCGAAAACGATCAGCGTGTTCGTTTCGAGATTTAGCGCGCGCAGCTTCGTGAGGATCGCGCCCACGGCGTCGTCCAAGGCCGCGAGCATCACGGCATTCGTGTAGCGGGTCAGGTCGCTGAACTGGTTGGGATCGAAACGGGACAGCAACGCGGGCGGGGCTTCGAGTGGAAAATGGACCGCGTTGAACGGCGCATAGAGGAAGAACGGCTCGGCGGCGTGCCCATCAATGTAGTCCACGATCTCCCGCGCGAAGGCGGCGGTCAGATAGTCGGTCTCCGGGACCGGCGTGATGCCGCGCAGGATAGGATCGGGCTGACTCGTCGGAATGCCGGGGCGGATGTATTCGTGGTGACCTTCGATGAAACCGAAGAACTCGTCGAACCCGCGCTTCAACGGATGATAGTAGTTGGCGACTCCTCCGAGGTGCGACTTCCCGATCCAGCCCGTGGCATAGCCGAGCGATTTCATGCGATCGCCCATGGTCGTCTCCGTCAGCGGCAGACCGAAGTGCAGGTCGCGCTCCAGCAACGGCCCCGGATTCATCTCATGCCCGAAGAGCTGCTGGCAGCGCCCGGTGATCAGCCCCGCGCGGGACGGACTGCACAACGGCGCGGTCACGTAGCCGCTGGTGAAGCGAATGCCGCTGCGCGCCAGCGAATCAATGTTCGGCGTGAGCACGTCCGTCGCGCCCTGCACCCCGAGGTCGTGCCAGCCGAGGTCGTCGGCGAAGATGACGATGACGTTGGGTTTGGGCGGCGCGGCGGCCGAGGCGGGCAGGCATAGGACGAGTTGCAGCGCGCCGGTCACGAGGGCGACCAATCGAAGGGGCAGACCGGACTGCGACGGAATTTGGAGGCCCTGATCCTTCATAAGCTGAGTTCTGGTTGTCGGATGGTGAACGGTTCCTCGTTGGCGCAGATTGCGGAACGATGCCGGGCGCGGTGCGGCGGGCTGGTGTCAACCGGCGCACCCCTCAGGCCTGGCCGTCAGCAGACCAGACGCGAGGATGGTTTGGGCGAGCGCCGTTCCAGCAGTGAGTGGTTTTGGTAGGAATCCCAAAGGGCCAATCCCGACTTTCAATCGCATATTGTTCGGTTGCGTGAATGATGAGAGCGGAGCCTGGGGTGAAATGCGAGCGAATTCCGCCCGTCACGCCCCGGACCGTGAGGCCTTCCGAACCTCTGGCTTCTCGCTCAGGAACCCGGCTGGACGTGAGAAACGAATCCAAAGCTCCTGGTGTTCCCACGCGGCCGTGCTGGATGCGCTCGCTGGCCATCATCAAAGCCGCAACAGGGGCAAAGGGAGTGTTTCGTTTTCGTCACCGCTCGAGTTACATGCGATCTGTGACCAACCCCGGCACCGAACAACGCAAGCTCGCCGCGATCATGTTCACCGCCAGGGGCGGCGGTTCGGACGCGTCCGGAGCGCAGCGGAACGCGCGCCTGAATTGACAGCACTCCGCTTTCGCCGACGATGGAGACCCTGGGTTCCGTCGCCAGAACCGTCTGGCCCCGTCTCCCCTCCGCCTTGGCCTTGGAGAAGGCCGTGCTGCTGCCCGGCCCGCGGCAGACGGGCAAGATCACCCTGGTGCAGGAGTTGCGGCCGGACGTCCAACGAGCGCCACATCCCGGCACGGGCGCACGCCAGCTACGGATTCGACACGCCGCCGTCGAGTTCCGGCGGCCAGATGGCGAGGTCGTCCGGGGTGTTGAAGTTGTCGTGGTACCAGCGCAGTTCCTTCTCGCGCTCTTCGCGGGGCAGACGCGCCCAGGCGGCGCGCTCGTCGCCCATGGTCCGGGCGAGGATTTCGTAATACTCCTCGGACAGCTCCGGCTCCGGTTCAGCGGGGCGAACGTGTATCTTCACGGCAACAACTCATCCACGGGCGGCAACACTTTTGCAACTTCGTTTTCCAGAAAGCCCATTTCCGCCAGACGTTGAACGGCGGCGCGCACCAAATCTTCCCGGGCAATTCCTGCGATCGGATCGGGCGGAAGGCCATGCTGCTGGACCGCCTTGAGGACGCGTTGGTGCTGCATCCAGAACGGCTCGCTCGTGGGCCACTCCCATTCCTCCTCCTTCCACCATCGTCGGTAGAAATCTTTCCAGGCTCGTGTATAGCGGCTGTGGCGCTGATCGTTCACGCGCTCCCACACCAGCCGTTCCAACAGCAGCAGGCGCTCGACCTGGCCTTCGCTGCGCGCCGCGGCCAGACAGGCCAGCAGAGGACGGCGCGCGGCCATGCGTTGGCGGGGGGACTCGTCCGCCGCGGCCCAAGCGGCCCGCAGCCGGGCCACGTTGGTGATGTGGAGCAGGCCGGTGACGAGCTGCGCCGCCCACAGACGTTGCCCGAGGCCATCGACAATCGGCCAATCCCGGTCGCGGTCGGTCTTTTTCATTTGCGCTACGACGTGCTGGGAAGCCCAGCCGTCCGGGTCAGCGATCAGTTCCTCCGCCTTCACCCGCGGCGGTTTGCTGAAGATATCGACCTTGTGCTCGACCGACGCCGCGCTGTCCCAGATCGATAGGTGGCTCGTCCAGCCGTGCTGCATGAACTCGGCTTCGAGCGGCGCGCCAAAAATCTGCCGGTAGGACACGCGCCACGGCGGCAGGTCGCCTTCGCGTTTGCTGAGCAGTTCCCGCAGCCGCTCCAGGGCGTCGGCGGGGATGATCCAGTCCGAGTCCTTGGTGATCTGTTGCAGGCCGTAGTGGACGCACGCCATCCCCGAGGTGATGGCGAAGGGAATCCCCGCCCCGCGCAACTGCCCGGCGAAGATTTTTAGAAAGTCCAGCGGCGCGCTCACGGCGGAGACGATGCCGGAACCGTCCGGAAATGAAAAGCCGCAAGATGCGTCGCTCGCTTGGCGGGGTGTCCGAGTCGGTGCAATCGCGGCGGCGTCTCCCGCTTTCACTGGCCGGGCGGGAATCTCTGCTTTCCGGCAGGGAGAGAAACTTGCCCCAGCGGCGCGGAAAATGGCGTGGCCTTTCCCGGAAGATTCCGCTCTAATTCGCGTCGTGAACGCCAGCACCGAACACCGCAAGCTCGCCGCCATCATGTTCACCGACATGGTCGGCTACAGCGCGCTGGCGCAGCGCAACGAGGCGCTCGCCCTGGAGTTGCTCGAAGAACACCGGAGCTTGTTGCGCTCGCTGTTCCCGCGCTTCAATGGCCGCGAGGTCAAAACCATCGGCGACGCCTTCCTGGCGGAATTCCACAGTGCCCTGGAAGCAGCTCAATGCGCCATCGAAATCCAGCGCATGCTGGCTAAGCGCAATCACGATGTGCCGGCGGCCAGGCGCATCGAGGTGCGCATCGGCATCCACATCGGCGACGTCGTGCAACGCGCCGACGGTGATGTGTTGGGCGACGGGGTGAACATTGCCTCGCGCATCGAACCGCTGGCCGGCGCGAACGGCATCTGCATCTCCGTCGATGTGGAGCGGCAGATTCGGAACACGATTGAAGCGTCGTTGGTGAAGCTCGGCGCGACGGAGTTGAAGCACATTCAGGTGCCCATGGAGCTGTTCCGCATCGTCCTGCCGTGGGAGAAGCAGGCTGACGGTACCAGCCGGCGTCAGGAGGCTCATCTTTTGCGTCCGGGAAATCGGAGGCTCCTCACATCGGCTGCTAAACGGGTTTCTTTGAGGGGTGCGCTTGTGGTGCTGGCGGTTGCAGCCGGAGTCGGCGGGTGGTTTTTTCACCAAGCCGGCAAAGGACCGAAACAAGCTGCGAATCCACAGACCAATACTCCGACTCCGCCCGTCGCTTCCGTCGTACCCGGCGTCACCAACCAAGCATCCCTCGCCGTGCTTCCATTTCTCAACCTGAGTTCAGACAAAGAGAATGAATATTTTAGCGACGGCATTACGGAACACGTGAGCACAGCGCTGTCCCAAGTCAAAGGTCTGCGTGTGACGGCGCGGACCTCCGCTTTCGCCTTCAAGGGCAAGAATCAGGACATCCGAACGATTGGGCGCCAGCTCGGCGTGGCCACCGTGCTGGAAGGCAGCGTACAGAAGGCGGGCAACCAGCTCCGCATTAGTGCTCAACTGATCAATGTGGCCGATGGCTATCACCTTTGGGCGACCAATTACGACCGCGACTTCACCAATATTTTTGCGATTCAGAGTGACGTCGCGCAGGAGGTGACCACTGCGTTGAAGATTCAACTATTGCCTGGCGACCGGAAGTTCCTTCAGAAGAGCGGAACCCGCGACCTGGAGGCCTATGACCTCTATCTGAAAGGGCGTTTCTTTTGGAACAAAAGGACTGCGGAAGGTTACCGTAAGGCCTTCGATTATTTTTCGGAGGCGATTAGAAGAGACTCCAATTTTGCCCTAGCTTACGCCGGCTTGGCTGACTGCTACGGCAGCGAAGTGTTGGAGCTTTCTCCGGAAGAGGCGAACGCGAAAACGAAACAAGCGGTCCGGAAAGCATTGGAGATCGACGATAGCCTGGCCGAGGCCCACACCTCGCTGGCGTTTGTTGAGCACCTCGAAGGTCATTGGGTCGAAGCAGAGAAGGAGTTCTTGCGGGCCATCACACTGAATCCGAATCAGGCCACGGCGCATAGCTGGTATGGCCTGATGTTGGCTAAGCTCGGTCGCCACGAGCAAGCCCTTGCAGAGTCGAAGCTGGCGCACACGCTGGATCCGACTTCCCTTCCTATAAATAATCTTCTGGGCTTGGTGCTCTACTGGGCACGACAGTACGATGAGGCGATCGCAGTCTATGAAAAGACTCTGGAGTTGGAACCGGATTTTCGCCCAGCACGGTCGTTGCTCGGCCTGGCTTACTGTCAAAAGCGGCTGTACGACCGGGCCATCGTTGAGCTGGAGAAGGCGCTTCAATTGTCCAACCGCAGCCCCTATGCATTGGCGCAGCTCGGATACGCCTACGGCATGGCTGGGAGAAAACCGGAGGCGCTCAAGCTGCTTGACGAATTAGCGGCGCTATCCGGCCAGCGCCATGTAGCGCCCTACCACCGAGCACTGATTCATCTGGCACTGGGAGAAAACGACCCGGCCTTCGAATGGCTCAGCAAGGATGATCGCTCAGCGGAATTGAGCACCTTGGGCGTTGAACCGATGTGGGATAGTCTCCGCTCTGACGCTCGTTTCGCCGCGCTGCTCAAGAAAGTTGGTTTGCAACAGTGAGCCCCGGCACCGAACAACGCAAACTCGCCGCGATCATGTTCACCGACATGGTGGGCTATCCCGACGCGTCGGGAGCGCTGCGCAACGAGGCACTGGCACGTGCTGCGTCCGCTTGAACTCAAACCGCCGCGGCACCGCGGCCGTTCGCGGTCTTGCTCACCGGTCGAAACGGCGGATGTGGCCCCTCCCTGCACGCAAACTGACCCGCCGGGGAAGCTCCAGCAACTCGACGCTCGGCCGCGCCGAATCGCGAGCGGTCGCACTCGCGGACCCTCAGCGTTGCAGGGCGCGGAAGACCTGCATGACCCGTGCGACCGCGGAAACGTTGAAGAGGTTGGTGCCGTCGGGCGCAGTGTTGGTGTCCAGATCGCTCCAAGTCACGAGGTTCTCCGACCCTTGCAGCACGACCGTCTGGTCCGGCTCGGCGACGACTTCGAGGGAGATCAGGCCATTAGCCGGTCGTGAGAGCAGCCGCAACTCCGGTGGCACGACCGTGATCAAATCCACTTCCGTCGAGCTGAAGGTCCCCGCGGCGCCATCGGCGTCTGGATAGCAGTCGGAGTTGAGGGAAGCGACCTGCGTGATTTCCAGGTTGAGGCTATAGACGAGGCCTGGTTCAAGCGTGCCAGCCGGGATCGTGATCGAGCGCGCCGCGCCGCTGAGCGCGCCTTCTTCCCCGAGGCCGGGCGTCGCGTAGATCGAGGCGTGGCCGAGGCTCACGTACACTTGCACGAAATCGTCCGGCTTCGGCGGCTCCGTGAAATCCCACGTCAACGTCAGTGGCTTGGTCGCATCGACGGCTTGGACCTTGGCGAAGTTGACCAGTTTGGGCGTGGGTGGCAGCGGCGTCGCAGGCAGGTGGAGCACGCACGAAAAGGGTCCCTCGGTCACGCTCTCGAAGTCGAGGGTGTAGTCGCCCCACTCGTAGGCCGCGTTGAGCGCTTCCAACGTCTGCTGGACTTCCAGGAAGGACCAATAATCACCGAGGTCATCCATCGCCTGCGCCGCGCCGCCCGGTGCGCTGAAGGAGGCCTCCCGGAGCAGATCGAAGTCCTGCAAGTCCACCGAAACCAAGAGGCTGAAAGCGAAGTCCGGGTCCGGCACCAGCACCTCGGCGTCAGTTTGGAGGAGGAATTGTCCCTTGAGCACTGAATAGCCCAGCACATCGGCGGCGCGGGTTCCGACCGGCCCGAGCCACACCAGCAGCAAAATCCATCCGGCAGCGCGCGCCCCTGCGAGAGTTCTCATGGGTCGATGGTAAGAACCGCGCCCCCTTCCGACAATCCCTTTCCGCGGGGAATCCAGCGGCTGCCAGCGCGGCGGCGGGCGATGCGGTGGCCCGGGTGATGCCGGTGGGTTGGATCAGTCCCAGGGCGCACCGCGGCGCTTTTTGCTTC
>ORMF010674774.1_pt1 | contig 17427 bp, 11 predicted proteins | sample 1779871 | NCBI WGS metagenome assembly ORMF01 (sample SAMEA104232316, study PRJEB22302) | groundwater metagenome | biome: forest; feature: aquifer; material: groundwater | place: USA | collected 2011-08-07 | depth 5.4 m
CCCTCTCACGGCTCAACCGCACCCACCCGCCGATGAAGACGGGCACCCTGGTGCTCGACTTCGCCAACGAGGCCGACGAGATCAAGGCAGCTTTCGAGCCCTACTACGAGACGACGCTCCTATCCGAGGCGACGGATCCGAACCTGCTCTACGAGATCCAGAGCCGGCTCGTTGGCTTTCCGGTCCATACCCAGGCCGACGTGGATCGGTTCGCCCGGATCTATTTCGACCGGAAGGCCACGCAGGACCAGCTCTACCAGGCCCTCGCGCCGGTCGTCGAGCGCGCCCGGGCGCTCCCCGAGCAGGAGCAGCGAGACTTCCGGGGCCATCTCACCGACTACGTGCGGCTCTATGCCTTCCTCGCTCAGGTGCTGACGTTCGCCGACGCCGACCTGGAAAAGCTCTACGTGTTCGCGCGTTACCTCCGCCGCCTACTCCCGGCGGACCGCGAGGAGCTACCGCGGGAGGTCCAGCAGAACATCGACATGGAGTCCTACCGCATCCAGCAGACGGGAAGCGGCCGAATCGTTCTCGATCGCCGGACCGGGGTGCTCGACCCCGTGAGCACCAAGAGCGACCCCCGGACCAGCCCCGAGGAGCTGGAGGTGTTGTCCCGCATCATCGCCGAGCTGAACGAGCGCTTCGGGCTCAATCTCGGCCCCGAGCATCGCCTGACCCTCGGCCAGGTGATGGAGCGGCTCGATGCCGACCCTGGGCTCGACGCCAGCGCGCGGGTCAACACGCGGGAGAACGTGCGCCTGACCTTCGACCAGAAGGTCGAGCACGCCATCCAGGACATCGTCGACTCGAACTTCGAGCTGTACAAGCGCATCACGGACGACCCGGCATTCGGCGCGGCGGTGAAGAACTTCCTCTTCGACCAGTACCTGCGGGCGCACCGTCAGGCCGAGGAGCTGATCAAGCGGGGCGAGTCGAAGACGCTCGAGTTCAAGTCCACGCTGCGCTGGAGCCTCAAGGATGGCCGGCAGGACGACAAGGGTGTCACCCTCGCGGTGCTGAAGACCGTCGCGGCCTTCCTCAACACCGAGGGCGGCGACCTGCTCATCGGCGTCGCGGACGACGGCGCCGTTGTCGGCATCGAGCGCGATCAGCTCGAGACCGACGACAAGTTCATGCGCCATCTCGCCCAGGTGGTGCGGAACGGGCTGGGCGACCGCGCCGGCACGTGCATCGACCCGACCGTCCAGATCGTGCAGGGCCGGACCGTCTGCCTGGTAAGCTGCCAGCGCAGCCCCGAGCCGGTCTTCCTGAAATGGAAGGGCATGGAGGCGAGCCCGGAGGGCGACTTCTACGTCCGCAGCGGACCCGGCAGCGTGCGCCTCGCCCCGGACAGCGTCCGCGACTACATCCGGACGCGCTTCAGCCCGGGCGTGTGAGCAACGCGGCCGCCTGCTCCTGCGCTTGCACGCGCTCCGCAAGCCCCGTTCTCGACAGGCCGCGTCACCCTGCCTAGAGCGCGCGGGGGTAGAAGCGGACGTCGCTCTTCGAGGCGTCCCAGGCCCGGTTCGCCGCCTCGAGCTCCCACGATTTCACGCAGTCCTGCTGCGCGCGCACGATCTCCTCGATCATGTCGCGCGGGTCCGCGTGGAAAGACGCGTGCAGGAGCCGCTTGGCGTGGCCCGTCGCCGTGCGCGAGGCGTGGAAGACCTTCTCGACAATCTCGCCGAGCTTGGCGTCGATCTGCGCCGCCGGCACCACCCAGTTGACGAGCCCCATGGCGAGCGCCGCCTGGGGCCCGATGTGGTCGTTCAGCAGCGTCAGCTCCTTGGCGCGCCCGAGGCCGATGATGCGGGCGAGCCGCAGGATGGAGCCGTCGGGGATCAGGCCGTGCCGCGTGGCCCCGAGCCCGAGGACGGCGTCGTCGGCCGTCAGGCGCAGGTCGCACGCCACACCTAATTGGAGTCCGCCGCCGATCGAGTAGCCGTGCAGCACCCCGATCACGAGCTTGCCCATGTCCTCGAGGCAATTGAGCCCGCGCATCCAGTGCCGGTAGAAGGCTGGGCCGATGCGCCCCGCCGAGAGCTCATTCCTGTCGATGCCCGAGCAGAACGCCCGGCCCCTGCCCCGCACGACGACCACCCAGACGTCCGGATCCTCGGCCGCGGCCTCCGCGTGATCCGCCAACTGCGCCGCGAGATCATTGTTGAGGGCGTTGAGCACGTCGGGACGGTTGAGCGTGAGCGTGCCAACACCGTCCCGCGCCTCGTAGAGCACGCTCGGCTCGGTCATGAGGCCGTCCACTCCTGGCGGAATCCGAGAATGTCGCGGGCTATGACCATGCGCTGGATCTCCGAGGTGCCCTCGCCGATCTCGGTCAGCTTGGCGTCGCGGAAGATGCGCTCGATGGGGAACTCCGTTATGTAGCCGGCGCCGCCGTGAATCTGCAGCGCCTTGCTCGCGGCCTTCATCGCGACCTCGGACGCGAAGACCTTTGCCATCGATGCGGCCGTCTTCGCCGGCCGTCCCGCATCCTTGAGGGCCGCGGCGCGGAGCGTGAGGAGGCGCGCGGCCTCGACCTCCGTCCCGATGTCGGCGATCATGCCCTGGAGCCCGTTGAACTCGGCCAGCGTCTTGCCGAAAGCCCGCCGGTGCTTCATGTATGCGAGCGCCTGGTCGAGCGCGGCCTGCGCGATGCCGACGGCCATGGCGGCCATGGCAACGCGGCCGCCCTCGAGCACCTGCATGGTGTTGACGAAGCCCCTGTGGAGCTCGCCCACGAGGTTGGCGGCGGGCACGGCAACGCTGTCGAAGATGAGCTCGGCGGTGTTCGAGGCATGGAGCCCGAGCTTCCGGTAGGGGCGGCCGGCGCTGAACCCCTGCATGCCCCGCTCGAGCACGAAGGCGGAGATGCCCTTGTTGCCCCGCGCCGGATCGGTGACGGCCATCACGACGGCGACCTCCGCCACGCCCGCGTTGGTGATGAAGGCCTTGCTGCCGTTCAGAATGAAGCGGGGGCCGTCGGGGATCGCTCGCGACGTCATTGCCGCGGCGTCCGATCCCGATCCCGGCTCGGTCAGGGCCCAGGCGCCCAGCGCCTCGCCGCGTGCCAGGCGAGGCAGGTACGCCGCCTTCTGCTCCTTCGAGCCGAAGAGCGCGATGTGGTTGGTGCAGAGGGAGTTGTGGGCCCACATCGTGATGCCCACCGAGGCGTCGACGCGGTTGATCTCCTCGACGGCCAGCGCATACGAGACGTAGTCGAGCGCGGCGCCGCCGTATTCCTCCGGCACGAGCGCGCCCAAGAGCCCGGTCTTGCCGAGGCTCTGGAGGATCTCGTGGGGGAACTCGTGGGCCTCGTCGTAGTGGTGGATCACGGGGGCGACCTCGGCGAGCGCCCACTCGCGGGCCATGGCCCGGACCGCCCGCTGCTCCCGCGTCAGCTCAAAATCCACAGCCTCGCTCCGTCTCAACCGTCGGCCGCCGGGCAACCGTCGGCCACCGGGGGGAGGCAGGGTGCCGTCGTCCGCTCAGACCTCCTCGCCTCGACGCGCCACCTCGCTCGGGCGCCTCCGCCTGCCCCCCATCCCCCGAAGCGGGGGTGCGCTCGTCGCCCCGCTTCGCGGGGACGGCTCGCGCGGCGGAGGCGCCCTGCGCTTCGGGGCGCGCTACGGCTCCCCGGATTCGCCCCCGCCGGCACCCTGCCTCCCCCCGGCGGCCTAGAGATAAATTGGTCATACCGTTGCGCGGATGTTCTCGCGGACGAAGCGGATGATGTCCTGGGTCGAGGTGCCGGGCGTGAAAAGCTCCTTCACCCCGATGGCCTTGAGCGCCTTGATGTCCTCGGCTGGGATGATTCCGCCTCCGAACACGGCGATGTCCTCCGCGCCCTTTTCCCTGAGCAGCTCCAGCACGCGCGCGAAGAGGTAGTTGTGGGCGCCCGAGAGCACGCTCAGCCCGACGGCGTCGGCGTCCTCCTGGACGGCCGTCGCGACGATCTGCTCGGGCGTCTGGTGGAGCCCCGTGTAGATGACCTCGAAGCCCGCGTCGCGGAGCGCCCGCGCGACGATCTTGGCGCCGCGGTCGTGCCCGTCGAGGCCCGGCTTGGCCACCACCACCCGAATCTTGCGCTCGGCCATGGAATCCTCCGTTACCCGAACATCGCGCGGATGCGGTCCGCGGTGCCCATGATCTCCTCGCGGTTGCCCGGGACGAATTTCCAGTCGAAGCCCTTGCCGTCGCCGGTCCAGCGGGGGATCAAGTGCAGGTGGAAGTGCGGGACGGACTGGAAGGCCGCGGCGCCGTTGGCCTGCAGCACGTTGAGCCCGTCGGGGCTGAGCGCTTTCCGCAGCGCCCCGGCGACCTTCTTGGCTGTAGTGATGGCGGCCTTGAGGTCCTCCACCTCCGCGTCGTAGAGCGTCGCCGCATGCGCCTTGGTGGCGACGAGGCAGTGCCCGCGGGTGAGCGGGTTGATGTCCATGAAGGCGAGCGTCCGCTCGTCGTCGTAGACCTTCGCTGACGGGATCTTCCCGTCCCGGATCATGCAGAAGACGCACTCGGCCATTGAGCTAGACCTCCAGCGTCCAGCCGCGCGTATCCGGCGCGGTGCCGTACTGGATGCCGACGATGGCATCGTAGAGCTTCTGGGTGGTCGGCCCGATCTTGCCGCCGCCGACGACCATGCGATGCCCCTTGTAGGCGAGCTCGCCCACCGGCGAGATCACGGCCGCCGTGCCCGTCCCGAAGACCTCATCGAGCGTGCCTGCCTTGTGCGCCGCCACGACTTCGTCAATGGAGATCTGGCGCTCGCTGACCCCGGCGCCCCACTCGCGGAGCAGCGTGAGCACCGAGTCGCGCGTCACGCCGGGCAGGATCGTCCCGCCGAGCGGAGGCGTGATCACCTCACCGGCGATCTTGACCATGATGTTCATGGTCCCGACCTCGTCGATATACTTGCGGTGCACGCCGTCCAGCCACAGGACCTGCGTGAAGCCCTCGTGCTTCGCCTCTTCGCCCGCCATAAGGCTCGCGGCGTAGTTGGCGCCGGTCTTGGCGCTGCCCAGACCGCCCTCGACGGCGCGCACGTGCTTCTCCTCGACGCGGATCTTCACCGGCGCCATGCCCTCGGGGTAGTAGGCGCCCACCGGCGAGAGGATGACGAAGTAGATGTACGACTTCGCCGGGCGCACCCCGAGGAAGGCCTCGCTGGCGATGATGGTCGGGCGGACGTACAGCGAGGTGCCGATGGTCTTCGGCACCCAGTCGCGCTCGATCCCGACCAGGGTCACGAGCGAGCGGAGCGCCAGCTCCGGGTCGAGAGGCGGAATGCACATCTGCGCCGCAGAATGGTTCATGCGCTGCACGTGCTTCTGGGGCCTGAAGAGCCGCACCGTGCCGTCCGCCCCGCGGAAAGCCTTGAGCCCGTCGAAGATCGCCTGGGCGTAGTGCAGCACGGCCGCGGCCGGATCGAGCGGGATCGGCCCGTACGGCTCCACCCCCGGGGCGGACCCTCCCTTTTCTTCCTTGAAGTCGGCGACGAACATGTGATCGGTAAAGAGGGTCCCAAAGCCCAGATCCGAGTCCTTCGGCTTGGGCTTGTGCGTCGCCGCCTTGACGATCCTGATCGCGTCGGACATGGTGCCGCCCCCCTAGAAGATGATCGGTTCCCGGTAGAGGCCGAAGACCTGGCGGTAGACGTCGGAGATCTCGCCGAGCGAGACGTAGTCCTTGACGGCGTCCACCAGCACCGGCATGACGTTCTGGCCGCCCCGGCACGCGTCGGCCAGCTGCTTGAGCCGCTTCTCGACCCTGGTCGTGTCGCGCGAGGCCTTGGTGGCCCTCACGCTCTCCACCTGCTCGCGCTCGATGGCGTCGTCGAGGCGCAGGTACTCCATAGGCTTCTCGTCGGCCATGACGTACTTGTTGACGCCCACCACGACCTTTGCGCCGCGGTCGTCGAGGAGTTGGTAGCGGTAGGCGGCGTCCGCGATCTCGTGCTGCGGGTAGCCCGAATCGATCGCACGGATGATGCCGCCCATCCCGTCGATCTTCCGGATATAGGCCATCGCCTGCTCCTCCATCTGGTCCGTCAGGCGCTCGAGGAAGTAGGCGCCGCCGAGCGGGTCGATCGTGAGCGGCGCGCCCGTCTCCTCGGCGATGATCTGCTGGGTGCGCAGCGCCACGGTCACGGCCTCCTCGGTGGGCAGCGCCAGCACCTCGTCGAAGGAGTTGGTGTGCAGCGACTGCGCGCCTCCGAGGACCGCCGCCAGCGCCTGGATCGCCACGCGCGCGATGTTGTTGAGCGGCTGCTGGGCCGTCGCGGAGACGCCTGCCGTCTGAGTGTGGGTCCGGAGGCGCATGGACTCCGCCTTCTTCGCGCCGAACCGCTCGCGCATGACCGTCGCCCAGATGCGGCGCGCCGCCCGCAGCTTGGCGATCTCCTCGAAGAAGTCGTTGTGGATGTCGAAGAAGAACGACAGTCGCGGCGCAAAACTATCCACGGCCAGGCCACGGTCCACACACGCCTGCACGTACCCAAAGCCGTCGGCAAGCGTGAAGGCGAGCTCCTGGACGGCCGTCGAGCCCGCCTCGCGGATGTGGTAGCCCGAGATCGAGACCGGATTGAATTTCGGCACGTGCTGCGAGCAGAACTCGATCGTGTCCACGACGATGCGCACCGCCGACTCCGGCGGCGAGATCCACTCCTTCTGCGCGATGAACTCCTTGAGCATGTCGTTCTGCATGGTGCCGCCGATCTGTTCCCACGACACGCCCTGCTTGTCGGCCAGCGCCAGGTACATGGCGAGAGCCACGGAGGCCGTGCAGTTGATGGTCATCGACGTCGTGACCCGGTCGAGCGGGATGTCGCGGAACAGCTCTTCGAAATCGGCGAGCGTCGAGACCGAGACGCCCTCGCGCCCCACTTCGCCGCGGGCGCGCGCATGATCGGCGTCGTAGCCCATGAGGGCGGGCATGTCGAAGGCGGTGCTGAGTCCCGTCTGCCCCTGCTCGAGGAGGTACTTGAACCGGACGTTGGTGTCCTTGGGCCTTCCGAAGCCCGCGAACATCCGCATGGTCCAGAGCTTGCCGCGATACATGGACGCGTACGGCCCGCGCGTGTAGGGGAACTCGCCCGGGTACCCGAGCTTGTCCTCGTACCGCCAGCCCTGGAGGTCCTCCGGCGTGTAGAGCGGCTGGATGGGGATGCCGGAGAGCGACTCGTACGACGCGGCCCTTTCCGGCGAGCCGTCGACGAACGGTCCGTAGGTCTCCTTCTCCCAGCGCTCCTTGCCCTCAGCCATGGTCTCTTTCCCGGCTAACTAGGAGCCCGCCGCCGCACCGGCAAGCAGGTGTCGGGCGATGACGAGCTTTTGGATCTGCGAGGTGCCCTCGTAGATCTGCGTGATCTTCGCGTCCCGGAAGTGCCGCTCGACCTGGTACTCCTTGATGAAGCCGTAGCCGCCGTGGACCTGCACGGCGTCCGTCGTGACGCGCATGGCCATCTCGGACGCGAAGAGCTTGGCCATCGCCGCTTGGGGCCCGAAGGGCTCGCCCCTGTCCTTGAGGAACGCCGCGCGCAGCGTGAGCAGGCGCGCCGCCTCGATGGCCGTCGCCATGTCGGCCAGCATCCATTGGACCATCTGGTGCTGGCCGATCGGCACGCCGAAGCTCTTGCGCTCGCGCGCGTAGCCGAGCGCGGCCTCGTACGCCGCGACGGCGATGCCGACGGCCTGCGCGGCGACGCCGATGCGGCCGCCGTCGATCGCCGTCATAGCGATCTTGAACCCCTGCCCTTCTTCGCCGAGCCTGCAGGACACGGGCACGCGGCAGCCTTCGAAGAGAAACTCGGCCGTGTCGGAGGCGCGGATGCCGAGCTTGTCCTCCGTCTTGACGACGGTGAAGCCCGGGGTGCCCTTCTCGACGAGGAAGGCGCTGATCCCGCGAGGGCCCTTGGCCCGGTCCGTCTGGGCGAAGACGAGGGCGGCGTCGGCCTCCCTCCCGTTGGTGACGAAGATCTTCCTGCCGTCGAGGAGGTACGCGTCGCCGTCGCGGCGGGCGAGCGTCCTCTGGTTGGTGGCGTCGGAGCCCGCCTCGGGCTCGGTCAGCGAGAAGCAGCCGAGCTTGTGCCCCGCTGCGAAGGGTGTCAGAAAGCGCCGCCTCTGCTCCTCCGAGCCGAACTTGGCGATGGGGTCGCAGTAGAGCGAGTTGTTGACGGACATGATGGCCCCGTGCGAGGCGCAGGCGCGCGACACTTCTTCAAGCGCCACCGCGTACGCGACGGTGTCGCCGCCGCTCCCGCCCCAGGCCTCGGCCACGGCGATGCCCATGAGCCCGAGCTCGCCCATGCGCCGCACGGTCTCCCGCGGAAAGCGCGCCTCGCGGTCGATGACCTCGGCGATGGGGCGGACTTCCTTCTCGGCGAAGTCCCTGGCCACCGCCTGGATCATCTTCTGCTCGTCAGTGAGATCGACCCGCATTCGGATTATTTCTCAAATAGCTTCTTGAATTCCTGCTCTAGGAGCGGCGCGACCTCGAAGAGGTCGCCCACGATGCCGTAGTCGGCGATCTTGAAGATCGGCGCCTCCGGGTCCTTGTTGATGGCGCAGATCACCTTGGACGTCCGCATCCCTGCCAGGTGCTGGATGGCGCCCGAGATGCCGAAACCCAGGTAGAGCTTGGGCGAGATGGTCCGCCCCGTCTGGCCGATCTGGAAGCGGTGCGGCCGCCACCCGGCATCCACCGCCGCGCGTGAGGCGCCGACGGCCGCGCCGATCGCCTTCGCGAGCGATTCCAGGATGACGAAGTTCTCGGGCCCCTTGAGCCCGCGACCGCCGGAGACCACGACCTCGGCCTCGGCCAGCTCCGGCAGCCCCGTGGAGGAGTCCTCGCGGCGCTCCACCAGGCTCATGACGGCGGCGGGCAGCGTGACCTCGGGCTTCTCCACCGAGGCCACCGCTCCCTGCTGCGAATCGGCCGGCTTGAAGACGTTGGGCCTGAGCGTCGCGAGCCACGGCATCTTCGCCCACGTCATCTTCGAGAGCAGCTTGCCCGCATAGACCGGCCGCGTGGCGACCAGCTTGCCGTCCTCGAGCGCCAACGCCGTGGAATCGGCCGACAGCCCGGCGCCGAGACGGGCGGCCAGGCGCGCCATCGCCTCGCGCTGCCGCGCCGTCACCGCGCCGAAGAAGGCCTGCGGCGATTCCTTCCGGCAGAGCTCCGCCAGCACCGGGGTCCACACCTCCCCGCGGTACGGAGCGAACGCGGGGTTCTCGAGGAGCAGGACGCGCTTCGCGCCCCACTCACCGAGCTGCTTGATGCCGGCCTCGGTGGCCTTGTCGGTCAGCCACACCGCCTCGGCCTGGCCGCCCGCCTGCGAAGCAAGCCTCCCAGCCTCGCCCAGCCCCTCCGCCATGACCTTCTTCGGATTGCCCTGCCTATCGTCTTCGACCAAGCACCAGAAAGAACCCGCCATGACGTTCGTGTCTCCCTTTTGGTGTGCTAGATGGCCTTCGCGTCTTCGCGAAGGGCGCGGACAAGTTCCTTGGCGGCCTCGGCCGCTTCGCCCGAGATGATGCGCCCTGGAGGTCGCGGCGGCAGCGCCTCGAGCTTGATGACCGACAGCGCCGGCGACTCGGCCGTGAGGCCGAGATCGGCGGCCTTGATGTCCTTCATCTCCTTCTTCTTGGCTCCCATGATGCCCTTCAACGTCGGGTACCGCGGCTCGTTCAATCCCTTCTGGGCCGACACCACGGCGGGCAGCGGCAGGTCGAACAGCTCGAGGCCGCCCTCGACCTGGCGGCCGACGCGGATGGCCTTGCCCGCCTCGTCCACCGACTCCTCCATGATCCAGGACGCGCAGGGCCAACCGAGCAACTCTGCGACGGCCGCGCCCGCCGCGCCCATGTCGTCGTCGATGGCCTGGCGTCCGAAGAGCGCCAGTGCCGGCGCCTCCTGCTTGATCACGGCCGCGAGCGCGCGCGCCGTCATGAGCGTATCGGCCCGCTCCCAGGCGGGATCGTTCAGGTGAATAGCGCGGTCGGCGCCCATGGCGAGGCACGAGCGCAGCGCCTCCTTGACGCGGTCGGGGCCGAGGGAGACAGCGACGACCTCGCCCTGCCCGCGCTTCTCCTTGATCCGGAGCCCCTCCTCGAGCGCGTACTCGTCATAGGGAGAGACGATCCAGGTGATGCCGGCCGTATCGATGGCCTTCCCGTCCGGCCCGATCTTGACCTGGGTCGCTGTGTCCGGCACCTGCTTGATCATCACGAGAATCTTCATGCCGTGGCGCTCCTGTCGTAGTGGAGTTGGCGCGTGATCCGGAAGCGGTCGCCGGGGATGAACACCCGGTCGTACACGATGGGTCGCGATTCGGCGTCGGTCGAGACGCGGTCGGAGCGGAAGCACGGCACGCCCGGCGCGCAGCCGAGCTCGCGCGCCGCGCGGGCGGGCAGCGTCTCGGCGGAGACGGTCTCACGCGCGGACGTGATCTCGATGCCGAGCTTGAAGGCCAGCACCTGGCGGAGCGGCGTGACCGCGAGGTCGGCCTTCGCCACCTCCTCGCCGAGCGCAGCGGGCAGGTGCGACGCCTGGAAGCTCGTGGGATGGCCGTCCACCAGCCTCAAGCGCTCGAGCACGAAGACGCGGGCGCCGGGTTCGAGCCCGAGCTCGCGCGCCGCGTGCCGGTCGGCCCGGGCGGTCTGCGTGCGGAGGAAGCGCGTGGCGACGTTCTCGCCGACCGCCGTGAGATCGCCGGCGAAGGCGCGGAAGTGGAGGATGTCGTAGTCGACTGACGGCGCCGCCACGAAGGTGCCGAGGCCGTGCCGCCGCGTGATCAGGCCGTCTCGTTCCAGCACCTCGAGCGCCTGACGGAGGGTCATGAGGGTGACGCCGAAGTCCATCGCCAAACGGCGCTGGGTGTCAAGGCGCTCGCCAGGGCCGATGCGGCCCGACCCGATCGTGTCGCGCAGGGCTTCCGCGATCTGGTGGTACCTGGGCACGCGACTCCGCACGGCGCCTCCTTCAAAAGCCACGAGTGTTCTAGAACTCCGGCGGCCGCTCGGCTCCCACGTCGAGCTTCGGGACGGGATTCCAGTCAGGCCGGACGGGCAGTTACGGCAACCGGAGGGATTGTACCCGGGGGCCCGGACTCTGGTCAAGGGGCGCCCGAAAGGGCGCTATTCGTTGGCCAGGCGCTGCGAGAGGGCGATCAGTCCAGCCAGCTTGGCAGCAGCCGCTCCCGAGTCTATGGACTGCGCGGCCAGCGCCACGCCTTCCTTGAAATCGCGCGCCTTGCCGCCCACCACGAGAGCAGCCGCCGCGTTCATCAGCACGATGTCGCGGCGCGGGCCGGATTCGCCCGCCAGCACCTGGCGGATGATCAGGGCGTTCTCCGCGCGATCGCCGCCGCGCAGGTCCTGGATAGAGGCCCGCGACAGCCCGAAATCCTCGGGACGAACGGTCGAGCTCCGGACAACTCCCTCGTGGACTTCGGAGATGTGACTCGGGCCGGTGTTGGAGATCTCGTCGAGCCCGTCGGCGCCGTGGACGACGAAGGCTCTGAGCGTCCCGAGCTCAGCGAGGACCCTGGCCAGCGGCTCAGCCAGCGCCTGCGAGTACACCCCGATGACCTGGGCGTTGGCGCCGGCGGGGTTGGTCAGCGGCCCCAGCATGTTGAAGACGGTGCGGATGCCCATCTCGCGGCGCGCCGCCATGACGTGCTTCATGGCCGTGTGCAGGAGCGGCGCGTAGAGGAAGCCGATCCCGATCTCATCCACGCAGCGGCCGACCTTTGCCGGCGGCAGCTCGATGTTGATACCGAGCGTCTCGACCACGTCGGCCGACCCGCAGAGCGAGGAGACCGAGCGGTTGCCGTGCTTGGCGACCTTGAGCCCGGCCCCGGCCACGACAAACGCGGTGGCGGTGGACACGTTGAACGTCCCGGATGCGTCGCCGCCCGTGCCCGCGGTGTCGATCAGCATCTCCCGGTCCGTGCCCGTGGCCCCCACGACCTCGCCCGCGCGAGTTCGGACCTTGACCGCCTTCTGGCGCATCACCTGGGCGAAGCCGATCAGCTCCTCCACCGTCTCACCCTTCATCCGGAGCGCGGTGAGGAACGCGGCGATCTGGGCGTTCGTCGCCGCGCCCGACATGATCGCCTCCATGGCCGCCGCGGCCTCGATGCGCGAGAGATCCTTGCGGTCGACGAGAACGCGCACGGCCTCGGTGATGATCGGACTGGTCACGGCCGTTCGCCTCCCCGCTCCCCGCGCGGCCGGATCGCGGCAGCGGCATTGAGCACCTCGCCGAGGTTGATCGGCTTGGCGAGCACCGAATGCACGCCGTTGGCCTGGAGCTCCTCCGGCGAGACCTCGACCGCAAAGCCGGTGACCAGGATCACAGGTAGCCCCGGCACCTCGTCGCGCACGGCGCGGGCGAGCTCCCAGCCCGTCATCCCGGGCATGCTCAGATCGCTGAAGACCAGGTCGAGCGGCTCACTCCTGACGCGCGAGAGCCCCTCGGAGCCGCTCCGCGCGACCCCGACCGTGTGCCCGGCCGAGCGGAGCAAGTCGGCGACCAAGTCCCCCACGGACTCCTCATCGTCGACCACGAGGCAGCGCAGCGGCACCACGGGCCCGGCCGCGCCGGCATCGGGGACCGGCGCCCGCAGCGCGGCGCCGACGGGGAAGAGCAGGGTGAACGCCGTTCCCTGCCCCTCCTGGCTGTCCACGGTGATGGTCGCGCCGTGCCGCGAGAGAATGCCGTAGGTCATGGACAGCCCGAGCCCCGTCCCCTTGGGGCCCTTGGTCGTGAAGAACGGGTCGAAGATCTTGCCCCGGACGGCCGCGGGGATACCGATACCCGTGTCGACGACGCGGAGCTCGATCGACTTGCCCCGGCGCGCCGTCGAGACGGTGAGCGTGCCGCCGCGCGGCATGGCATCGGCCGCGTTGAGGATCAGGTTGGTCATCACCTCCCGCAGCTCGGCGGGGTCGCCGAGCGTCGTCGGCAGGTCGTCGGCAAGCTCCGTCACCGCCCCGATGGCGATCCCGCGCCGCGGCGGCTCGAGGCGCCAGGAGGATTCGGTCAGCTCGAGCGCCTCGCGGACGATCTGATTGAGGTCCCCCGAGACGGCAGGCTGGTCGCGCCGGATGCGCGTGAACTCCTGGAGCCGCCGCACCGTTTTCGCGCCGTCCATCGCCGAGCGCTCGATGATCTGAAGCCACGCGCGCGTCGTTGGGTCCGCAACGCGCTGCAGCAACAGCTGGGCGCGCCCCAGGATGGCGGCGAGGAGGTTGTTGAAGTCGTGGGCCACGCCCGAGGCCATCTCGCCCAGCGCGCGGAGCTTCTCGCTGCGCACCAGATGGTCCTGGGCCGCCGCCAAGTCCTCGTAGGCGCGGGTACGGTCCTGGTAGAGCCGCGCGCTGCGAAGCGCCAGCGCCGCCAGGCCCGCGATGTTGGTCAGCACGCGCTCGTCGGCCTCGGAGTAGGGCCGGTCGGTGCCGCGCAGAGCCAGCACGCCCACTACCTGGGAGCCGGCCAGCATGGGGACACCGATCCAGTGCGGCAGGGCCTCGTTGCCCGGCGCGGGCTCCATGCCGCGGCGGACGCATTCCCCGGCGTAGTCGTCCGGCCGGATGGGCCGGCCCGACGTCGCGACGTTGGCCATGAGTCCGATGCGGCCGTGGATGGAGCGCCGCGGCAGCCCGAGGTCGCGGACGCCGTCGTGCAGCCGCAGGAGCGCCACCATCTCCGCCGAGGCGTCGTCGATGACGACCAGCACCATGTTGCGGGTGTCGAGGAGGCGCGCCACCTGGCGCTGGATGGCCTCGACCACGTCTTCCTGGCGCAGCTGGCCCGTGACCGCGCGGGAGAGGTCGTGGAGCACCGACAGCTCGGAGAGCAGCGCCTCGCTCTCCTCGAGCCGAAGCCGCGTCTGGCGCGTGAGGTCGGCGTTCTCCAGGAACAGCCCGACCTGGGAGGCCACGCCTTCGATCAGGCGCACCTCTTGCGGCGGGAAGGAACGCCCCACCTTCCACCAGACGAGGAACACGCCGCCAAGAGGCTCGCCGCCCGCCAGGGATGGCGCGAAGAGGACGGAGTGAGAGTCGAAGCCCTCGAAGAGCTGCGGGTCGATGCGGGGATCGTTTTTCACGTCCGCCGACCAGGCCCCCCGCCCCTCGCGCCACAGCTGACTGAGAGCGGGCATGCGCTCGAGCACGAACGGGTGCGCGAGGAAGAACTCCACCAATGCCTTTGGCACGTGCCAGCCCGCCGCCGGGACCAGCGCGCTCTTGTCGGCCGACTGGGTGTAGACGCCGACCATGTCGGCGCCGAGCGTGCGGCCGACCTCGACCGCCACGCGGCGCAGGGCCTCCGCTGCCCCCCCGGGCTCCGAGAGCGCCCGACTGACGGCCAGGAGCGTCGTCGCTTCCCGCAGCTGCTCCTGGACGAGGTCGTGGAGGCGCTGGTTCTCGAGCGCGAGCGCCACCTGGGCGCCGATGGCCATCCCGAGGTCCTGCTGCCACGGCTCGAACGGGGTGGCGCGCTCCACGTAGTCGAGCATCATCACGCCGATGACCTCGTCCTGCCGGATGAGCGGCACGACCATGCAGGACTTGATGTGGAACGCGTCGACCCACGCCCGCGGAATCAGGTCGGTGTCCGAGGCGTCGGCGACGATGACCGGCCGGCGCGTCCCGATGGCCTGAGCGTGGATCGGGACCTCGCGCAGGGGCTCGTCCAACATCGTTTTGAAAGCGGTCCAGAGCTGGTGTTCCTTCCGCCCATCAGCGAACTGCGACATGAGCGGCACGACGCGGTCCCCTTCCAAGCGCTCGAAGCTGCAGCGGTCCACGCCGCAGACCTGGGCGATCCGTTGCGCCACCTGCTTGAGCAAGCGGCGCGGATCGAGGGACGAGTTGAGGATCTCGGTCACATCGAGGAGCGAGCGCGTCTGATCGAGGCGCTGGGTGGTCTGGGCGTACAGACCGGCGTTGCGGATGGCCACGGCGGCCTGGGCGACGAAGCTCTCGATCAGCTCGAGCTCGTCGGGGCCGAGCCGGAGCGGCGCGCGCCCGTTCAGCGCCAGGACACCCAGGAGCGAATCTTCGAGGAGGATGGGCACGCCGAGAAAGCTCGTCAGCCCGTGCGCCCGCCACCACGCCTCAGCGACCAGCCGGCCGTCGGCCACCGCATCCGCGAGGGACAGGGCCTGGCGCTGCGAGGCCACCACCCCGATGGGGCCCTGGCCGAAGGCTATGGTCCGGAGCGGGAACGTCGCCCCCATCGGCTCGTCGGAGAACGCGCGTAGGCGCAGCGTCGTGCCCTCCGGCTCGGCGACCCACATGGAGACCACGGGCACGCCCATGAGAGCGGCCGCGGCCCGCGCGATGCCTCCAAGTACCGCGCCCGTGTCGAGGGAGGAGGATACGAGCTGGTTGAGGCGCGCGAGCGAACGCAACCGATCCGCCCGCACTTCGGCAGCCTCGAAGAGCCGGGCGTTGTCGAGCGCGACCACCAGCTGGCTCGCCACGGCGGAGACGAATTCGATCTCCTCCTGGCCGAAGCGGTGTCCTGTCTCGTGGTAGACCGCCAGCACGCCGAAGGGGTCCTCGCGCATCAGGGGCAGCGCCAGGGCGGCGCGCCAACCGTGGACCAGGATCCGCTCCCGGGTCTCCGGGCGGAGCCTGATCTCCGGGTCGTTGACGATGTCGGACGTCCACACCGGCCTCCGTTCGACGAAGGCGCGCCCGGAGACGCCCTCACCCGGCTCGACCAACAGTGCACCGGTGAAGGTGTGGGGCTCGTCCGAGTGGCGCGCGAAGCGGAGCAGGCCCACATCGGGATCGTACAGGTGCACCGCGACCACGGGAACTCCCAGCGTCTCCCTCGTCTGGACCGCGACCAGGCTCAGGATCCGCTCGGCATCGAAGGTGGAGACGAGCGCCCGGCCCATCTCCGCCAGCCCCCGCATCCGCTCAGCCTGCTTCGCCGCCTCGCGGTAGAGCCGCGCGTGCTCGATGGCGACCGCGGCCTGCCCGGCAAAGGCCTCGGCAACCTCCTGGTCGCGGCGGCTGAAGGCCCGGCGCGCGCGAAACGTGAGCACCCCGATGATGCGCTCGCCCACGCGCAGCGGCACCCCCATGTAGTGCGTGTAGCCCAGCCGGCGGTTGGCGGCCATGTGCTCCGGTATAAGATCGGGCAGGGCGTCCAGCTGGCCGACGATTGCTCGACCCTCGGCGACCACCCGGCCGGCAAGGCTCTCGCCCACCTTGATGCGCGGTGTGAGCATCGTCGCGGTCGCGGTCCCCGCCAGCCCCGCCACGATCAGCTCGTCGCCCTCGAGGAGCCGGAAGCCCGCGTTGTCCACGTCGAGCAGCCGCATGGCCTCCTCCGCCACGCCCGTCAGCAGCGCGTCGGTGGGCAACAGCAGGCCGATCTTCTTGTTCACCTCGAGCAGGGCGGAGAGAGACGCGCGGCCACTCCGCTCGTCGGCGAACAGCCGGGCGTTCTCGATCGCGACGGCCGCCTGGCCGCCCAGTGCCGTCATCATCTCGATCTCCGCCGCGGAGGCCTGGTGCGGCTGCCACCAGTACGCGGTCAGGCCCCCGTAGGGCTCGCCCTTGATGAAGATGGGGACGGAGAGCACGCCCCGGTAGCCCTCGCGCTCGACCAGGATCCGCGTGTCCGCGGACAGCGGGATCGCGGGGTCGTTGAGGATGTCCTCGGTCCAGACGGGGCTCCTCTCGCGAAAGGCGCGGCCGGCGGTGCCTTCGCCCACTCGGAGGCGCAGGTCGCGGACGAACTCGCTCGAGACACCCGTGGCCCGCGCATAGGTCAACAGGCCGGTGTCAGGCTCGGCGCGGAAGATCCCGACCGCCGCCGCGCCCGTGAGGCCCTGGCAGCCCTCGACGATGATGTCGAGGATATGGTCGAGCTCGAGCGAGGACGCCAGCGCCCCGCTGACCTCGAACAACACCCGATAGCGCGCCACGCTCTGCTGAGCCTCGGTGAAGAGCTGGGCGCTATCGATGGCGATGGCGGCGTGGCTGGCTAAGGAGAGCAGGAGGTCCATTTCGGCCGCGACGAAAGCATGCTCAGTGCGGGTGAAGACGTTGAGGACGCCCACCAGTCGCTCGCGCATGAGGAGCGGGATGGAGGCGAGCGAGACGAAACCCTCGGCCCTGAGCCACGGGAGGTCCGCGACCTCGGGCGACGCCTCGATCCGGTGGACGACGACGGCCTGGTGGCTGACGGCGACCCGGCCCGTGACGCCTTCGCCGAAGGCGAGGCTGCCGGGCCGCGCCATCGGCAGGCGTTCGAGCAGGCCCGCCTCGGCGCAGAAGCGGAGCCGGTCACCCTCGGCGATGGCGAGCCGGGCCGCGCCGTCGGACACGAGCCCGCGCGCCGCGCCCACGATCACGGCCAGCACGTCCTCGAGCGAGCGGGCGGCCGTGAGGCTGTGGCCGATTC
>ORMF010899091.1_pt1 | contig 17421 bp, 13 predicted proteins | sample 1779871 | NCBI WGS metagenome assembly ORMF01 (sample SAMEA104232316, study PRJEB22302) | groundwater metagenome | biome: forest; feature: aquifer; material: groundwater | place: USA | collected 2011-08-07 | depth 5.4 m
ACCGTCGCCGCGCACGCCCTCGGTGACGAGTATGCCGCGCACGCTGGGCGGCCAAACCATGCCGGTTGGGTGGAACTGCATGAACTCCATATCCATCAAATCGGCGCCCACGTCCGCGGCCATGGTGACCCCGTCGCCGGTGTATTCCCACGAGTTGGAAGTGACCTTCCATGCCTTGCCGCCGCCGCCGGTGGCGAGCACCACGGCCTTGCATTTGAACAGAATGAACTTGCCGCTCTCGCGCCAGTAGCCGAAGGCGCCGGCGATCTTGCCGCCATCCATAAGCAGCCGCTGCAAGTTGCACTCCATGTAAACGTCGATGCCCTTGTGCACGGCGTGCTGCTGGAGCGTGCGGATCATTTCCAAGCCGGTGCGGTCGCCGACATGGGCCAGGCGCGCGTAGCGATGGCCGCCGAAGTCGCGCTGCAAAATCAACCCTTCTTTGGTGCGGTCGAACAGCGCGCCCCATTCCTCCAATTCGAGCACGCGGTCCGGCGACTCCTGGGCGTGGATCTGCGCCATGCGCCAGTTGTTCAAAAGTTTGCCGCCGCGCATGGTGTCGCGAAAGTGGACTTTCCAATTGTCTTCCGGGTAAACGTTGCCCATCGCCGCGGCGATGCCGCCTTCGGCCATGACCGTGTGCGCTTTGCCGAGCAGGGACTTGCAAACGAGAGCGGTTTTGACGCCTTGCGCCGATGCTTCGACGGCGGCGCGCAAGCCGGCGCCGCCGGCGCCGATCACGATGACGTCGTATTCGTGGGTTTCGTACTTTTCCTCAGCCATTAGAAAAACCTCAAATCGGAAATCACGCCCATGGACAACAGGCGCACATAAAGATCGGTCAGCGCCACCCAGATCAAGCTCACCCAGGCGTACTCCATGTGTTTTTCATTGAGCCGGCTGATGAAACTCCAGGCCCTATATTTTCCCGGCGCGCTGTGGAATGAATTCAAATATCCGCCGGAGATATGCCGGCAGGAATTGCACGACAGGCTGAAGAGCGACAGCAGAAACGCGTTGACGCCGAGCACGATGGTGCCGACGCCCATGCCGAAACCGTCCGGAAAACGAAACGCCAGAATCGCGTCCCACCAGAGAAAGGCCAGAATGACCAGCGACAGATAGAAAAAGTATCTGTGAAAGTTTTGCAGCAAGAAAGGGAAGCGGGTCTCGCCGCAATAGCCCTTTGCCGCGTCACGCACCGCGCAGGCGGGTGGTGAGGCGAAGAACGATCGGTAATAGGCTTTGCGATAGTAATAGCAGGTGGCGCGGAAACCGCCGGGAATCCATAGCACCAAAAACGCCGGCGAGAGATTCCACCAGGAGCCGATCAAGGGAAGCGTCTGGTGCGCGCAGTTCGCCGAGATGCACGGTGAATAAAATGGCGAGAGATAGGGTGCGACAAAATAGTGCGCATTTTGCAGAGCGGCCCAGGTAGAGTAAACCACGAAGCCGCCCAGCCCCACGAAAACGAGCAGCGGTTGGAGCCACCAGGAGTCGGTTCTCAAGGTTCGAAATTGATCCAAGCTCGCGCTTTTACCGTTCACGGCTGTTTCCTCTTTGCTGGTTATTTTTCGGTCGATTTATTTCCTACCTGGATGAGAAAGGGGTGTCAAGGTTCGTGTTTCTCGCTGCGGCGGCCTTGCGCACGAAGGCCGACAGGGAGGGGGCAACCTCCCTTATTCTGGGTTTCCTGTGAAGAAGCATTCACCACAGAGACGCAGAGTTCGCAGAGTTTGGAGTATTTTCTAATCCAAACCTCTTTACTCCGCGCCCTCCGCGCCTCGGCGGTGCAATCTCCGAGCCCTGCTTTACACGGAAGCCTGAAGACCCACGAATAAAAATATCCGGGAGCTGAAAGAGAGATGGAAATCGGGCACTTACTTGGCCGCGGCGATGGTTTCTTTCGCCTGGTCCGCCTCTTCGAGCTTCAGGTACTTATCGATGATCTGCGGCACATCTTCCTTGGTGACCTTCATGTACCACAGTCCTTCCGGCCAGATCATCATGTTGGGTCCGAAGGCGCAGACGTCCAGGCAGCCGCTTCTCACCACGCGGACTTTGCCCTTGAGGTTACGTTCCTTGCAAACCTTTCTGAGTTCTTCCACCACTTCTTCGGAGCCGTCGTAGCCGCAGGATTTGTTTTCGCCGTTGCGGTTGTTGATGCAGACATGAATCTGTCGAACATAGGGCTGGGGTCTCTGGATCATGGCTTCTCCCTTCGAATTTTCCCTACCGCTTATAGCAGAAAAGATTGTCATTTGCACGCCGTCGCGCGGCGCCGCGGCGGTGCTTAGATTTTGGAAGCTACAGGCTTTTGTGTGTAAATCCTGGCACTATTCCCTCGTTTTCTTTCACCACGAAGCACACGAAGGCCACGAAGGTTTCGGACATTGATATTTTTAACTTCTTAACTTCGTGCTCTTCGTGACCTTCGTGGTAAAATTTATTTGTTCGTCCTTGGTCGAGGCTTTGCCGGGCTAGGTCCTTCATGGTGAATCCCCCTCCACGCTAATCTCGGAAGAACCAGATTTTGAGAGAAGAAGGAGGACAGCTTACGGCTTACTGTCTACCGTTCTCTGAGCGGGTAATGTCACCGTGAACGTCGAGCCTCTGTTGATCTCACTTTCCACCTCAATGGTTCCGCCGAGGAGTTCGGTTAACTTCCGCGCGATGTAAAGTCCCAACCCGACCCCTTCGTAGGCCCGTGTGTTAGAGCTATCGACCTGGTGAAACATGTCAAAGATTAGCGGCAGATTCGTCTTGGCAATACCGATGCCGGTGTCCTGCACGGAAAACTCCACGAAGCAAGGAGGGGTCGAATCGGAGAATGGGTGAACCGGTGAATCGGGGAGTGGGTGAATCGGGGAATCGGGGAATGGGTGACCCGGAGAATCGGTGCCGTCCCCGCTTCCCCGTTTCTCCGTTTCCCCGCTTCTCCGATTCTCCGTTTCAGACAGGAGGCGGGCGGTGACTGTCACCGTTCCCTTCTCCGTATATTTGATAGCGTTGCTGATGAGGTTGTGCAGGATTTGACGGAGCCTGTCAGCGTCCGTCTCAACCAGTGAGAAATCGGTTGGGTATTTCCAGCTAAGCTTGATTTCTTTACCTGCGGGGACTGAGTGGGATTGCTGCAATTCGTCGAGGAATTCCATCAGGCTGATCTTTCCCCAGCGGGCGACGAGAGTCCCGGCTTCGGCGTTGGTGGCAACCATGATATTTTCTACCATCGTCAGGAGATCTTTCGATTGTGTCATTACCGCTCGCAACCCGTTCCCCTGCGCGGCGTTGATCTCTCCCAGCGCGCCGTCGAAAAGCAGATCGGTATAACCCATGATCACATTGAGCGGCGTTCTCAGCTCGTGAGACATGAGGCCCAAGAACTCCATCTTGACCTTATCGGCCTTCTCCAGTTGCCATGTCTTCCGTTGCAGCTCGTCGGCTCGCTTCATGATCTCCTGGTAGAGCGAGGCGTTCTCCACCGCGACGGCGATCTGCCCCGCCATCGATGTCAGTAACTGGATTTCTTGAGCGCTAAGCCGGCGCGGCGCAAAGCCGATGCAAACCAAGGTTCCCAGAAAGTGGCGCCCGCTCTTGATGGGTAAGGCCGCGAAGAACCTGCGTCCCTTACTTTCGGGACTCCCGCTGCGGCTTAAACTCTCGTAAAGCGGCTCCATCGTGAGATCCTCAAAGATGAGCGGCTCGCCGCTCTCTGCCACCCTGCCGGCAATCCCCTGACCTTTCGGAAAAGACTCCACTGGATTAAACCGCTCCGGCTCCTTTGAGAAATGCGCGCTCAGAAGCAGTTCGTCCCTGCGCTCGTCGTAGAGATGAATCCTGGTGGCGTCGAAATCGAAAATTTCGGTGATCTTTTGAATCACGCTTTGCGTCACCGTCTTCAGATCCAGCGATTGGCTGGCTATGACGGTGATGTTATTGAGTGCGTCGAGCTGTTCATGGGCCACCCGGAGATTCTTTTCTCTCACCGTCGCCTCTTGATAGAGGCGGGCATTGTGGATCGCGAGGGCGGCTTGACGCCCGAGCGTGTCGAGAAACTCGATCTCCTCTTGGGTAAAGTCGCGCTCCCGATTGGTGTAAAGACTCAAGACTCCCAGGGCTTCTTCCTTAGCGATCAGAGGGACGCCCAGATACGAGACCAGGCCGCGACTGTCGAAGATTGCCGGGTTGTAGGTTTGCGGATCTGCCTGAATATTGCGCACGGTTACAGGCGCTTTGGTCTCGATTACCCGTCTCGCTCGACCGTGAGGACTCCTTTGCTGTTGCGCCTTCCATTCCTTCTCGTCTAGACCCCGACACGCCAGGGACTCAAGGTCTCCGGTTTGCGGGTTCAGAAGCCTGACTGTCGTTGCGGCCGCTATCGGCAGAAAAAGCTCGATCTTCTCCAGCAGGACGTTAAGCACCGTTCCGAGATCCAGTGTCGAGATGATGGCCTTGTCGATCTCATGCAGCGCGTGGAGCTGGTCCAGACTTCGTCTTGTGCCCTCATGGAGATAGGCATTTTGGATCGCGATCGCCCCCTGCTCGGCCAGAGTGGAGAGGAGCTCAATTTCTTCCGGGCCAAACTCATGTTGCTCCGAGGTGAAGAACGTGATGACGCCCGACACTTTATTCTCCACCGTCAGGGGAACACGTAGGCTGGAGACTAACCCGTATTTCCGGAGCAAATCGTGCGCCAGCGCGCCGGCGTCGGTTTGAACGTTGAGAATCGCTACCGGGGAATCATCGCCGTTAGACAACAACCTCCGAAGGTCCCGGTTTGCAGCCTGCGCTGTCGCGGCCTTCCATTCTTCTTCGGGCAGATTGCGGCAGGCGATCGGGTTCAATTCGCCTGTCTCCTTGTTTAATAATCTCACGGTGGTGGCTGCGATATGAGGGAGCAAGCGTTCAGTTTTTTCAAGCAGGACATCCAAGATGGTGCCGAGATCCAGGGTTGAGGTAATGGCGAGGTCGATCTCGTGCAGCGCCCGGATGCGAGACAGATTTTCCTGCGTCTCATCGTAAAGTCGGGCCTTCTGCACGGCAACGCCCATCTGGCTGCCGATGGCCTCCAGGGTTCGCACCAGCGCCGGCGGAAATTTTGTCGGCGTCCGGCTGCCGAGCAGGATTGTTCCTATCACTTCCCCTTTGGCTTCGACCGGCACGATGACGGCTGAGCGCGCTCCCTCCGCCTTGAGCGTGCGAAGCCCCGGCTCCGCGTTGACATCTTCTTCGACGTACGCGCCATGACCCGCAAACGATGCGATCTGAATCCGGCCGGCAGTCGGATTTTCCGACTTGACGCTATGGGCTCTGATGTTGCTCTTGTCGCGATAGCCAAAGCTGGCCGCCGGCATGAGCGCGTTACGGGTCTTGTCGAGCAGCCGGATGACGCCCAAATCGAAGGAGGCGAATGAAATGATGCGTCTGAGGATGCGGTCCAGTAGCGTCTTGAGGTCTGCGGAGCCTAAGATGTCTTGACTGATTTTGTGAAGGAGTTCGAGTTCGCGAAAGCGGTCCTGCAATGAGATCTCCGCCCGCCTTCGCTGCGCGCGCTCTTCCGCTTCGCGCACGGCGCGCCTTATGCAGGCGCCGAGACGCTCGAGGTTCTGTTTGGGGACGTAATCCGTCGCACCGTTCTTGACTGCCTCTAACACCACCTCTTCTGCCAGTGTACCAGAGACGAAAATGAAGGGCACCGCGGGAAGTTTGTCCACCGCGATCTTCAAGGCGGAGAGGCCGTCGAAAGACGGAACAGTGTGGTTCCCCAGTATTACGTCAAATCCGCCTCGATCCAGCGCGGCAACGAGTTCATCGTGTGTGTCGACGCGCGTGACATCGCAAGCGATCCCCTCGGCGTCGAGTATCGCCCGAACGGGATCGGCATCTCTGCGGTTGTCCTCAATATGGAGAATGCGAATCGGAGTCATCTATCCCCGCGCTGCTCTGTCGCTCGGAAAAACATCTTCGTCCTCTCGATCCGGCCCGGCGACTCCAGGTCAAAGAAGGCTCCAAACACGGAGGTTTCCACATAAAGACGCATCTGCTGGTGATTCTATGCAATACTGCCTAGCCGAGCAAGGGAAGCGAATCCGAGTTGAACACACAAGGCAGTAGCTTTATCCTCCTTCGCGGAAAACCACGGGTGTAAACCCGTGGACGAATGCTAGCTGGGTACCTTCCATAGCCTTGGCGAAGGAGGGTACGCTTAGGAGGGTTCCGCCCGACCAAGCGTGTGGAGAGGTGCCGCTGCCGTAAGGCCGTGGAGATCCACCCATTCTTTCCATTTTCCAACCTTTGTGTTACCAAAGTGGCCCGATGACATCCCTCATCAGGCTCAATCAAACCGTCGTCCAATGCCGCAAGTGCGCTCGGCTCGTTCGCTGGCGTGAGCAGGCGGCGAAAGAACCGCCGCGGCGCTTTCATGGCTTGGTTTATTGGGCCAAGCCGCTGCCGGGATTCGGCGATCCTCAAGCGCGCGTGTTGATCGTTGGCCTTGCGCCCGCCGCGCATGGTGGGAATCGGACAGGGAGAATGTTTACCGGCGACCGCAGCGGGGACTGGCTTTATGGCGCGCTGCATGCATTCGACTTCGCCAACCAACCGAATTCGGAACATCGGAGCGACGGTTTGAAGCTCATGGATTGTTACATCACTGCAGCGGTGCGCTGCGCGCCGCCGGGAAACAAGCCGAGCCGCGCCGAGTTCGAGCGCTGCCGTCCTTATCTGGTTCAAGAGTTGATGCTCTTCAAACATCTTCGCGTGGTCGTTGTCCTTGGCAAGATCGCCTTCGATTCCTTCCTCGCGGCCTACCGGGAGAACGGCGGCGTTCTACCCAAGCCGCGGCCTAAATTCGGCCACGGAGCGTCATGCATTTTACCCGACGGACTGCGCTTGCTCTGCTCTTATCATCCCAGCCAGCAGAACACGTTCACCGGGAAGCTGACGCGGCCGATGTTTCACCGCGTGTTTGAGCAGGCGCGGGCGGTCCTGCCTTCCTAAATTCACAATATGGAACAGGGAATCCTTTACGCCTTGATCGCTGGCCTGTTCTGGGGCACAAGCCCCGTGTTGGTGAAGCGCGGGCTGGTCGACGCCGATGTCAGTGCGGCGACGCTCTACCAACAAGGGACGATTCTCGTAACCTTGCTTGCCGCCGCGTTGCTCGAAGGCGATCTGTTTGCCGGACAGATCGCGCCTCTCGCCATAATCATTTTTGCCGGAACGGGAGTCGTCGGCGCTTACCTTGGACGAACATTGTTCGTAAGGACTGTCGATCAGATCGGCGCGTCGCGTGCGCAGTCGCTAAACAATTCTGCGCCGCTGATTACGGTGCTCTTGGCCGCGCTGCTACTCGGCGAGCACCTCACGTTTGCGGTTTTGGTTGGCGTCGCCTTCATCATCTCCGGCGTGTTTTTTGTTGTCCAAGCTGAAACGAATGCGGGCGGAACTACGACCGGACGCAGACTCACACCGACAGCCGTTCTCGCGACGCTTTGCTACGGTGTGGTTCCGGTGCTTAAGAAATTCGGCACTGACAACGGCGGCCCGCCGGTTTTGGGAGCGCTGGTCATGCACGCCACCGGGCTGCTGCTGCTGTTGACCTTGGGTAGCCTGCTCAAAATCGAGCTCAAATGGGAAAAGACCGCGACGAAAAGCGTCCTCTGTTTCGTCACCGCTGGGATTCTCTATGCGATCGGTTCCATTCTAACCCTAAAGGCGCTAGTGCTCGCGCCGGCCTCGGTGGTGGCGCCGATCTGGAGCGCCCAGCCCATCGTCAGCTTCTTTCTCGCCAAGACTACGCTCAAGGGGATCGAAGAGGTCACGTTGAGAGACGGCATAGCTGCGGCGCTGGTCGTCGTGGGCGTTTTGGTGCTACGGTGGGGTTAAATAAGTTCAAGGGTTCAAGGTTCAACGTTCAAAGTCGGTTCGCATGGGTGCTGAGCCGAACTAACGGGCTGTGATGAGAGAACGATGGGTGTCGCGGAGTCTATCCTGAGCCGCGCCGAAGGACTCAACCCATCCTGCGCTTCGGATGCTTTCTTGCGCTACTAAGAGGCCTTTGGTAAGCATGAAGATAAATTTGATGCGCGGGCGGAGATGCCATGGTTAAGCAAGAGATTCAAAGTAGCCGGCTCACCTATGAGGATTACCTTCAGTTTCCCGACGATGGGAAACGTCATGAAATCATCGAGGGGGATCACTACATGACTCCCGCGCCAAAAACGAAGCACCAGAGAATATCGGGCAACCTAGCAACGGCTATGATATCCTTTTCCAAACAACATAAGCTAGGTGAGGTTTTTACCGCGCCATGTGACGTGATTCTCTCGGATGAGAACGTGGTCCAGCCCGATCTTTTGTTCGTCTCCATTGCACGCGCTGCCATCGTGACGGAAGACAACATCCAGGGCGCTCCTGATCTCATCGTCGAAATCCTTTCCGAGTCGAGCCGCAAAAAGGACGAAGTGACCAAGCGCAAGCTCTATGAACGTTTTGGCGTCCAGGAGTACTGGATTGTCGACCCGGAATTGGAGATCGTAAAGATTTTCAAGCTAACGCAACACGGATACGGACGCGCCTCAGAGCTGAGCAAAGAAACTAACGATGTCCTCACTACGGAACTTCTGCCCGGTTTTGAATGCGCCGTTAGTGAAATTTTCGAGTAAGTTCCTTCGTTCCTAACCTCAATAAACGAAGCCAATGCGCGAGCGGGGTGTTACCCCGCGTGGAAGACAATGGACCAAAGGAGATGCTCACGCCCTTTGGAATCTCCATTCAAGCGGTTCCACGCCGCAAGCAGGGTGGTCAACGAAAAATAAGTATCGCGTCAAGAAGACTTAAAATCTTGGCGAACTTTCGCGCAAGAGAATTCAAACTACCGTGACTCCCGCAAAGCATGCCCTGACCCACGTCGAAGGGACGCAAAGGCACCAAGGACAACAAATTCGAAGCACGAAAGAGGCCCCGCGGACCGAAATACGAAACAATTTCAAATGACCTAAAGAGAAAGCACGAAATTCGAAGCACGAAGCTCGAAACAAATTTAAATGATCAAAACAGTACAAATTCCAAACGATCCCAAATCGGATTCGAGGTTTTGGATTTTCCGGGTTTTGGATTTATTTTGGCCCCGGTTTGTTTCGGATTTCGATATTCGGATTTCGGATTTGTTTCGCTGGATGCTTGGCGCGATAACATGTTTTGTTACTTCGGAGTGTAGGATTTCGGGAGGACGCAATGAGCGGCAGCAGAGACTATTTTGAGATTGAGGCGGAGCTCAAGAAACGTATCGAAGGCGACGTTCGCTTCGACCGTTATTCGCGCCTGCTCTATTCCACCGACGCGTCGATCTACCAGATCGAGCCCATCGGCGTCGTCGTGCCGCGCCACAAGGGCGACGTGCAGGCGGTGATCGAAATCGCGAATCGGTTAAACGTCTCGGTCTTGCCGCGCGGCGGCGGGACTTCCTTGGCGGGGCAAACGGTGGGGCACTCCATCGTTCTCGACTTTTCCAAGTACATGCAGAATGTGTTCGAGGTGAACGAGGAAGAGCTGTGGTGCCGCGTGCAGCCGGGGCTGGTTCAGGACGAGCTCAACGCGCATGTCCGGCCCATGGGGCTGCAATTCGGTCCGGACACATCCACATCCAACCGCGCCACCATCGGCGGCATGATCGGCAACAACTCCGCCGGCGCCCATTCGCTTACCTACGGCAAGACGCTGGATCACGTCATCGAGCTGACGGTGCTGCTCTCCGATGGCAGCGAAGTCGTGCTGAAAGATCTCTCGGCGGACGCCGTCGAGAGCAAAAGCAGGGCGGATACGCTGGAGGGTCAGGTGTACCGCGAGATCGGGCGCTTGGCGCAGCAGCATAGGAATGAGATCCTCGCGCGCTATCCGAAAATCATGCGGCGCGTGTCCGGCTATAATTTGGACGAGTTCATCAAGCCGCAGCCGTTCAATCTGTCGCGTATGGTCGTCGGCTCTGAGGGAACCCTGGCGACGGTGGTCGAAGCGAAAATGCGTCTGGTGCCCAAACCCAAATGGACGGCCATGGATGTCATACATTTCCATGACGACATCGAAGCGCTGGAAGCATCGCAGGCGATTCTCGAAACGGCGCCCTACGCTTTGGAGTCCACCGACCAGATGATCCTCGGGTTGGCGCGGGGCAACATCGTGCAGTCGCAGCGTTTGGGCTTCGTTCAGGGAAACCCCAGTTCGCTACTTATGGTCGAATACGCGGGCGAGACCGAAGAGGAGGTCAGGGCGCAGGTCGCCAAGCTCGAAGAGTTGCGCAAGCGGAAAAAAATCGGCTACGCTTCCACGCTCGCTTTCAAGCCGGAAGAAGTAAAAACCATCTGGGGCGTGCGCAAAGCCGGACTCGGCCTGCTGCTCGGCACCCGGGGCGATAAAAAACCGATCGCTTTCGTCGAAGACACGGCGGTGGAGCCGGCGAAGCTGCCACAGTTCATCAAACGCTTTAGAGCGATCGTTAGCGGCCACGACACGGTGGCCGGTTACTACGGTCACTGCTCGGTTGGCTGCATGCATATCCGCCCGCTCATCAATCTCAAGGAGACGAGCGAGGTGGGCAAGATGGTCTCCATCGCGAACCAGATCACCGATCTGGTGCTTGAGTTCAACGGAGCTTTGTCCGGCGAGCATGGCGACGGCCTGGCGCGGAGCCACTTCAACGCGCGGCTTTTCGGCCCGGCGCTCTACGATGCCTTCCGCCAGGTCAAGCGCGCCTTTGACCCGAAGAATCTCATGAATCCCGGCAAGATCGTCGACTCGCCGAAGATGACCGAGTCGCTCAAGATCAGCCCGCAGTACAAGACCTGGGAGCCGCAGACGACGCTCGATTTCACCGAGCAGGGCGGCTTCGCCAGGGCGGTGGAGATGTGCAGCGGCATGGGCGAGTGCCGCAAAAAGCTCGACGGCACCATGTGTCCCTCCTACATGGGCACGCTTGATGAAGAGCACTCGACGCGCGGCCGGGCCAACGCGCTGCGTTCCGTGCTGTCGGGCAAAGTGCCCAAGGATGACTTTACCGGCAAGCGGCTCCATGAAGTGATGGACCTCTGCCTCGAGTGCAAAGCCTGCAAGGCGGAGTGCCCGTCCAACGTCGACATGGCGAAGATCAAGTATGAGTTTCTCGATCACTACCATCGCGCCAACGGCTTGCCGCTGCGCAACCGCATCTTCGGCGGCATCGAGACTTTGAATCGTCTCGGCTCGCGCCTGGCGCCGGTGTCGAACTGGTTGGTAAATTCATCGTTGAACCGCTGGCTGATGGAACTGTTCACCGGCGTTGACCGCAGGCGGCCGCTGCCGCAATTCGCCGGCGAGACCTTCGAAGATTGGTTCCGCAGCCACAAACCCGATGGCGACGGCGCCAATGGGGAAGTCGTCTTGTTCCACGATACTTTCAATAACTTCAACACGCCCAACGTGGCGATCGCCGCCACGCGCTTTCTCGAACGGTCCGGTTACCGCGTGTTACTCGTCGAGAAAAAATGCTGCGGCCGGCCGATGATCTCCAAGGGCATGCTTGGCGCGGCGAAGGAGAACGCCGCGTGGAACGTCGACAAGCTTGCGCCCTACGCCGAGAAAGGAATTCCCATCGTCGGCTTAGAACCATCGTGCTTACTTACGCTCAGGGATGAATACCCCGAGTTCATCCGGACGAGTGCCGCGAAAAAGGTCGCTGCGAACAGTTTTCTGCTGGAAGAATTCGTGCAGAGAGAACAAGCCGCGGGTCGATTGACGATCAAGGGCAGCGGCAACGGACGAAAGGTTTTGCTGCACGGCCACTGCCATCAGAAAGCGCTGGTCGGCACCGGGCCGACAGTGGCGATGCTCAAAGCCGCCGGCTTCGAAGTCAGCGAAGTCGATTCCGGCTGCTGCGGCATGGCCGGCTCCTTCGGCTTTGAAAAAGAACATTACGATCTGTCGCTGACCATCGGCAACCGCCGTCTTGGACCTGCGGTGAAGGCCGCGGGTGCCGACGTGGAGATCGTCGCCCCCGGCATTTCCTGCCGCCAGCAGATCGATCATTTGGCGGGACGGAACGCGAAACACCCGGCTGAGCTGCTGTGGGAGAGCGTTGACAAATAGGGGTCTCCACGCTTCCGCGTGAAGCAGGGATCGGAGATTGCACCGCCGAGGCGCGGAGGACGCGGAGAAAATTAAATAAGAAAATGATCGTGAACAATCCCTCTGCGAACTCTGCGTCTCCGTGGTGAATGTTTCTTCACAGTCAACCTTGACTAGCCGCGAATAAGACCGGGAGGCGAGACCCTGCGATCACAGAACGAGAGTATTCTCAAGTACTGAATTCAGGAGGGGATATGGAATCTTTACGCATCGTTGGTTATTACCCTTTACCGGCGTTCGTCGCGGCGGAAAAAAACGGGTTGTTTGCTCGGGAGGGGTTGAGCGTTACCTTTGAGATCGCGACATTCGCGCCCGAGCACAACCGCGGCATGGCCGAGGGGCGATGGGATATCAGTCTCACCAGCCCCGACACGATGCTGGCGCGGGCGACGCGCGACGGTCATGATTTTGTCCTCTATTTAGTTCCGGAAAGAGGGCTGCAGGTGAAACTCGTCGGCGCCAAGGAGATCAAATCGCCGGCGGATCTTAGAGGGAAAAAACTGGCCGGCGATCCGGGGGACTCCAATTACGATCTGCACCGGCGCAAGATTCTGCGCGACCACGGCGTCCATGAGTCGGAATACGAAGTGGAGATCATCGGCACCTCTCCCTTCCGTCTTGACGCGCTGCGAAAAGGGCAGGTCGCCGCATGCATGGTGGCGCCGCCCTATGACGCCCAGGCTTTGAGCGAGGGGTTCAACCTGCTGGCCAAAGCTTCCGATCACATCCCCGATTACGTGACCACCGGCTGCTGGGCGCGCAGGATTTGGGTCGAGCAAAATAGAGACAAGATGCGCCGCTTCGTGCGGGCTTTCGTGGACGCCACCGATTGGACGTTAAAGCCTGAGAATCGAGAACAGGCCATGCTGCTCTTGCAGGATTATCAAAAGATTTCTCGACCGCAGGCCGAGATCAAGCTCGGACAGATGATTCCCAAGGCGGAGATCAATCCGAGCGAGATCAATCGAGTCGTCCAACTGCGAATCGAAATGGGACTTTACGATCCTCCCCACGATCCCATCGAACGATTTTACGACGCGACGATCTGGTCCGAAGTCACGGGTCTGGCGCCGCCTGCGCCATTCGGCTTGCCGCGGCCTATCTGAGGCTCAGCTCTCTTTGAACTTCTCCCAGTAGAGAAAAAGCGGCGACATCGTTGACCGAAATAGCCCGGTCGATTTGCAGGCGCGACTTGGTCGAGTCGATCACGTTCTGGATGGATTTTGTGCTCGCGCTGCCGTCTTTGCTGAAGGAGCGCACCATGATGTCGTAGCTCTGGGCGGCCAGTTCTTGGTCGATTTTCCAGCGTGTCGCGATATAGCTCACGGTTCGTTCGCGCTCGCTGCGAATCTCGTTCAAAGCCTGGATCATCGCTCGAATGACCCGTTTCACCTGCGCCGGCTTTTCTTTAAGTTTCTTATCGGTCGTCGCAATTCCCCCTTGTGGATATTCGAGCAGATCGACCGCCGAAACCAAACGCCGGAAACCTTTGCGCGCCATGATGCCGTCGTAGGGCGGCACCAGCATTGCCCCGTGCAACGAGCCCGCGGCCAAGCCGGCCATTTGCTCAGGCATGCCGAGCGAAACGGCGCGCACTTCTCGGTCCGGGTTCAGCTTCCCCTGTTGAATCAAAATCTCGCGCAGCGCGTACTCCAGGCCGCCGCCGAGGGACGTGACCCCGACGGCCTTGCCGCGCAGGTCGGCAACGGATTTTATGTCCGGCGATGTGACGAGTACGACGGACATCTTCGAGTTCGTGTACAGGATGATTTTGAACGGCATCCCCTGCATAGTGGAGCGGAGAATCGTCTCGACCGACGCCGCGTAGTCGATTTCCCCCGTGCCGAGGGCGATGGCCTGCAAGCGTCCGGCCATCATGACGAGGACTGGATCGATGCCTTCTTTCTTGAACAATCCGCGGTCCTGCGCGAAGTAGACCGGCAGCATGCTCAAAGCGGGGGAGGGAACGGCAATGAGGGCTTTTTCCGGCGCGGCTGTTTGGGCGAAGGAATTGGGCAAGGAGCCGAGAAGCAACAGCGATGCTAAATAAAGCCGCGGTGAGTATCTGAAGAGAGCGCGCACAGTGGATACACTATTACTCCATCGCCGGAAGGAATTCTAGGCTGCTAACGGCGGATCTCATTCGCAGCCGATGGATCGTGAGCCAAGCAGAAAGCGTACCTCCAGCAACTGGATGCTGGATGGAAAAAACCCGGCCCCGCCGCATCTTAAGCAGCGGGGTCGCTTGAAGTTGTGACGACGGGTTATTTCTTCTCCACCTTCTTTTCGTCCGTCTTCGACTTCTCGGCGACTTTTTCCTTGGCTTTCTCGGCTGTCGTCGCGTTGCCTTTAGCAGGCTCGGCCTTTTTCACATCCGCTGACTTGCCTTTCTTCGCGTCACTGGTTTTGGTCTTGGCGTCACCGGAGGCGGGTTTGGTGGTGGCTGTTTTTCCGCTGGTCGTGACTTCGGAGCGGATCTGTTTCATGATGCCGGGGCCAATACCTGGGACCTTTTCGAGGTCATCGACGGTTTTGAACGGGCCGTTCTTGGTCCGGTAGTCGATGATTTCCTTGGCGCGTTTTTCGCCCACACCTTTCAGCGAGGTCAGTTCCTCCTTGGTCGCGGTATTGATGTTGACCACGGCCAGCGCGACCCCTGAGATCGCGAACCACATTACAAAGGCAAGTAACAGTCTTTTCATAAATTTCTCCTTTTTGATTATGTCGGGCTCTCCAGCGGATTGCTTGTTAGACGAGACCGGTCTTCCACTCATTCAAGCTTCTTACCTAGATATCATGCCGAGAGCCTGAGCGGAAGCGGGTGTAGCGGAGAGAGGCGGGGTATACGAGGGACTTGGAACCGTATCAGGAATTTGTCTCACGAAATTTCTGGATTTACGGTAAATTGATCCAAACCGCGTCTCCATCGAGTAAATGAGCCAGGTACTCATCCAACAATGTCTCAACAACCTGCGCGACCTGCGCAAGGTTTCGGGCACGACCCGCGAATCCGTAGTCCGTGAAGTGTTCAAGGATTTGCTGAAGGGCTGGGCGCGCTCACAGGACCTCATTTTTGTTCCGGAGTATGAGATCGAAACGCCGGCCAAAGACCGGCGCTACGTGGACGGTGCGCTGGTTCATGCCCTGCGCGTGCCTTTCGGCTACTGGGAGGCCAAGGACGAGAAAGACGATCTTGACGCCGAGATCGAAACCAAGCTGCGCCGCGGCTACCCGCAGGACAACATCATCTTCGAGGATTCCACTCAGGCGGTATTAGTTCAGGAGAAGCAGGAGGTCTACCGTTGCCCCGTCGATAACGTCAAAGCCCTGGAAAAGTTGCTGGACCTCTTTTTCCAGTACGAGCGCGCTGAGATCACCGAGTTCCGTAAAGCCGTCGAGCGGTTCAAGACCGACTTGCCGATGGTGCTGGATGCGCTCCGCTCGATGATCGAGCAAGCGCACAAGCGGGAGCCGCAATTCAGAAAAGCCGCCGAAGAGTTTCTCAAGCACGCCCAAGAAGCGATCAATCCGAGCCTCACGGAAGCCGACGTGCGCGAGATGTTGATCCAGCACATTCTTACCGAAGACGTTTTCGCCGCCGTCTTTCCCGGCACGCCATTCCACCAGGACAACAACGTCGCGCGGGAGCTTTACAAGCTGGAGGCGACTTTCTTCAAGGGCGATACCAAGTACCAGACGCTGAAGGGCATGGCGCCCTATTACGCCGCGATCCGCGCGGCGGCGCAGATTTCAACGCACCACGAGAAGCAGACGTTCCTGAAGGTGATCTACGAGAACTTTTACAAGGTCTACAACCCCCAAGGCCGCCGACCGGCTCGGAGTCATCTACACGCCAAACGAGATCGTCCGCTTCATGATCGAAAGCGCCGATTACCTTTGCGAGAAACACTTCGGGCGAAACCTGATCGACAAAGATGTTGAACTTCTCGACCCGGCAGCCGGGACGGCCACATTCGTCTGCGAAATGCTGGAACACTTCCGCGGCCAGCCGGCCAAGCTCAAGCACAAGTATCTCGAAGAACTCCACGCCAACGAAGTCGCGATCCTGCCGTACTACGTCGCCAATCTGAACATCGAAGCGACCTACGCCGCGATCACCGGCGAGTATCTCGAATATCCAAACCTCTGCTTCGTGGACACGCTCGACAACACTTTCGCCCTGCGCAAATACCGCGGCCACATGGACGATTTGTTTGGCTCTGTGAGCGACGACAACGTCCGCCGCATCCGCCGCCAGAACAGCCGGAAGATCAGCGTGATCATCGGTAACCCGCCGTACAACGCTTGGCAGGAAAACTTTAATCTCAGAAATCCAAACCGGCCATATCGTGAAATCGACAATCGCATTCATGCGACATACCAGTCAGCAGGCACGGCGCAGAATCAGATCGCGCTCTACGACATGTACGTTCGTTTCTTTCGCTGGGCGGCAGATCGAATCGCCGAGAACGGGGTGCTGGCGTTGGTCACCAACCGCAGCTTCCTCGATAGCCGGAGCTTTGACGGATTTCGCAAAGTGGTCGCCGAAGAGTTTAGCGAGGTCACAGTGGTAGACCTCGGCGGTGACGTTCGGGAGAATCCGAAACTTTCAGGAACCAAGCACAACGTGTTTGGCATCCAAACGGGTGTGGCGATTAGTTTCATGGTGAAGCGAGCCAAAAAACAAAATTGCCGTATCTTTTACGCTCGTCGCCCGGAGTTCGAAACCGCAGAGGAAAAGCTTGCCTGGCTGGGGCAAGCGACCTTGCGTGGAGCGCTTGCTGATGAGATCAAACCAGACTTAAAAAACAACTGGATCGGGCATGGAGAAAGCGAGTTCGATAATCTGTTTCCATTGATTGACAAGGGTGCCAAGGAGGTAAAACAACGGCGTACTAGAGCAGTGTTCAAAATATTTTCGTCCGCTCTTACCAGCCAGCGTGACGAATGGGTTTATGACCTTTCTGGACAAACGCTTGACAAAAAGATGCGGTTCTTTGTCGATAATTATGAGGCCGCAAGAAAAGGATCGCGCGGGCCCGTTGTGTCGCAAATCAAATGGGATTCGGATTTAGATCGTCACCGTGGTCGCGGAATCAAGAAAACTTACGACCCTCGTTTTTCTCGCCGCTAACGGAAACTGACCCATTCTCGCTAATGGAAACAGACCCAGTGGTTGCGGCAGGATTTTCAGCAGAGTTGGGATATCGGAAAGTGTTTGCGCGCGCAAACGTTCATGCGCGCAAACACGGCTGCTTCCCG
>ORMF010772623.1_pt1 | contig 17419 bp, 19 predicted proteins | sample 1779871 | NCBI WGS metagenome assembly ORMF01 (sample SAMEA104232316, study PRJEB22302) | groundwater metagenome | biome: forest; feature: aquifer; material: groundwater | place: USA | collected 2011-08-07 | depth 5.4 m
AACCGATTATTTCAAAGAAAAAAAGAGAGTCCACGATCTCAGGAGGAATTAAAAAGCTTTTTAGCTATATTGATAACCCTGATGATAAAGAAAAAATCAAATTATATAGCAAAATTTACAGTGTCCACAAATATTGGTCACGCAAACCGTGGTATCCAATCGCCGAGTGTATAAAGAAATATTCCAAGGCAAAAGATACGATTGTGGACATGTTTATGGGCAGTGGTGTAACCGGCCTTGAAGCAATCATCCAAGAAAGAGATTTTATCGGATATGACTTAAATCCCATGAGTATATTCATCGCAGAAAATACGTTAAATTCTAATTTCAATATTAAAGAGTTCAATGATGAAATTGCTCTACTGAAAGGCAAGATTGATGCAGTAGCGGCGGATTTTTATTCAGTAGACGATAAATGCGGTGATTGCGGCAGCAACCTAATGATAAAGCACGCGAACATAGGCCCCAAGCATAAAGGAAAAGAGACAGCATTTTTATTCTGTTACACATGCGGTACCAATATGAGCAAGGTGGTGCGTAAGCTCAAAAAGAATGAATTGGAAAATAGCTATGCAGATCGCAGATTACGAATAAAAATTCCTGATGCAGAATTCCCAAAGAGATTTTATAAGGATCGATTTTCCTATAAAGGAATTTCTAATGTCAGTGACATGTATACGAGAAGAAATTATTGTTTTCTCGGCATTTTGAACGACATCATAAATAAAACCAGGTTCAAATATCAGCACCTGTTCTTAACAGCATTTTCGAACACCGTATTACATGCTAGTAAACTAAAGAGTGAGAATGTACGTCCTCTAAATGTTAATAATTATTGGATACCAGATGATTATTTTGAAGAGAACCCGTGGTTTAGATTTCTTGAACGAATTAATTTGATAATTGATGCCAAAAGCGCGTTACTTCATCGAATTAATGGGAAAAAGCTTGGACGGTATCGGTTTTTTAATAAATCCTGCTTTCAAACAGGTTTAGACAGCGCATCTGTAGATTATATATTGACAGATCCTCCTTATGGTGACGCAATACAGTATTCTGAATTGTCGTTTATATGGAATTCTTGGCTAGGATTTCATTATGATAATAAAAATGAAGTAGTGATCAATCCGGCACAAGACAAGAATGTGGATGATTTTTTGTTACTACTTGACCAGAGCGTAAAAGAGTCAGCAAGGATTTTAAAAAAAGGCAAATTCTATACATTATGTTTTCACAACAAAGAATTCCATATTTGGAAAGGTGTCCTCGACGTATTTAAGCGGAACAATTTTGTCTTAGAGAAGATCGATATCGTTGATACAAAGGGAAATCCATACAATTCTAATTGGGCTACGTTCTCTCCAAAAGTAGACCTGTATTTAACGTTCCGGAAGGGCGAGTATAAGCCGCGTTTCATCGATGAGCACGGAATTATTGATTTTATGCATAATTTGTTAAGCGAGATTACAATCGACGACCCTTCAAGGTTATATGACCTCGTATCGGTTAACCTGATATATGACCTATATTTTAATGAGCATCAAGTTGATGTGAATGGGCTATCCATGAAAACCATTTTCAACATATACAAACAGGTAAAAAGTGGAAATTGATTCACGGAAATTTATAAAAATATTAAATAAGAATTTTAAGTACCCCATTGTTAAAACAAAAATTGGTAATGGAGTTCAAGTGGATTGCCGAACGGCATTTCTATATTCTCTCGTTTCGGGGGCAGGTTACCTAGATAATCATTTATATCCGTTTACAGTTAAGGGATTAATGAAAGTGTTCTATACCGCGATGGATTATAAATTTGTTACCGGATTGTTTGATAACACAACCTTAAGAAATACGCCATATATACTATCCAAGGCTAAGCCCTATCTTTTTAATGGCATGAAGGTAATAGTTCCGGTTGAATTTAATACGGAAATTGAACTGCAAAATAAATTGAGGGACTTTGTTAAGTCCGAAAATCACCCGACAGACTTTTTAATACAAAGAATAGAATGCTCCAAGCAGGGTAATGGCATGGAACCCTTCATGGAATATTTGGCGTGTGAGGTAATGAAAAGGCAGGGGTATATCGTCGAGAACCAGATTCCATTGACCCACAGCACTGGTTCACCAGATTTTGGAGGATATTTGCTAGCACAAAATGTGCCGTCAATCCTACACAGTATTCATCTTATCGAATTATCTCTCTTGAGGCTCGGTTTTCAGATTGGAAACTCTAATCAGGATTTAAAGATGAGTACGATTGTTGGGGAAGCAAAAACGGGTTCTTCTAACATGACAAAGCAGCTAGAAAAATATTTGGATACAAGTTTATTTGATAAAGGCTATGAAATTCACCCATCCAAACAAAATGCCGGAAAAAAATATTTTGGATTAGTAACTTTAGATGATAATTTCAAGATTGTGGTAAAAGAGCCAGTTCAAGAATATCGATCTTCAGGAAGGTGCTCAAAGCAAGATTACATTGATTGGTTGAGTAATTATATGAAGTTTTATTTAGTTGCAAATTTATCGAATGATGAATTTAGTGAGTATTTTTTTGAACAAAAGAGGAAAAAAATATCAAACAGGGAAGACATTGTGAATTTTGTTATCGGGCTTACTATAAACGAAATCCTGCTGAAGATTAAATCATGTCAATTAGGTGATTGATGGCCCTGTCAAGCGATGCAATCATTAAACAGGAAATAATCGATCAGATTGGAGAGATCGGTAGGAATAAGTTGCGAATTTTTGTTCAGAGTAGTTCCGAGGATCAAAAAATGTTTTCTGATGGAGGGCTAACATTTGGGGTTAATAAAGTACCTTATGGGTCTTGTGATGCATGCTGGTATGTGAATGAGCCTTTTGTTGACATTTATGATGGGAAAAAATTAAGCATTCGTCCCACAATTGTCCTGGAAGGTACAGATGCCCTTAATAGGAAGTCATCTGGAAATGCACAGTATCAGCGGTTTCATCATGCATTGGGCGCTGTAAGAAATGGAGTGGTAGGCGTTTACTATTTAAGAAAAGGTAGTTGCAAATTGAGAGAAGACCTTTATGGAATGGCGTATAACGCCTCAAAAACCGAGAAAGGTACTTATCTTATTATTGATGATCTTGCCGTGGTGAAAAAATTACTACAGTTGCATTCAAGCCCCGATAGATTTACCGGCTACTTGAATGAATATTTGGAGCAAATGAAATCTATATTTGACCAAATGTTTCAAAGAGTTTACGGTGGATCATGGAAAAAATTTGCAGACAAAAGGTCCACAATTGTAATGGACGATTATATAATCAAATATGCAGGACGAAATACCCGTAATTTTACTGATGGATCACAACGGGCTGGGCACATTGCTGTTGGTGAAATGTATTTGAGCAAATATTATTTTATTGATAAAAAAATGTATTATCTTTTTCCAAGAATGACGTTAGACGACTTGAAAAGTTTGGATCATAGCAAACGTACGGACAAAGAATGGTATTTGTTGAGAAATGAGCCTCGTGTCGAAATTAAGACAGTGGATGATATTGGCGGATTGGATTCAACTACCAAACAAAAATTACTTAGTATAAAAAACGAGCCGCTGTTGGGCGGGGAACCTCCGCGTATATTCAATGCGTGTATTCAGGTGATTAGAGCCGGATTAATAAACGGCACCTTTAAAATACTCTAGCTGAATAACCTACCCGTAGCTTCTCAAGTACGATATTTTTGACAACCGAAACATATATGCGCTGGTTGATCTTAAGCTAATGAACGCGTATAGGTGGGAATAATCAATGTAGGTTTCTCAAATGTGACATTCAACAAAATGGACAATAAAGCACCAGAAAGAAAGGACGTATATGTCGCTTTTTAAAATTGACAAAGAAACACTAAATTCAGTTAAGGAAATGCAGTTTGACTTAGAAAGAGACCTGCAACGGTTGGTTGAAAAAAATCTGGATCAAATCTTCAATCTGCAATTTGTTTCATCCGAATTTCAGCTCCATGGGTTAAGAATTGATAGCTTAGCGTTTGATGAGGAAAATAAGTCGTTTGTGATAATCGAGTACAAAAGAGACAGAAGTCAAAGCGTTATTGATCAAGGTTTTTCTTACTTAGCTTTGATGGTAAATAATAAAGCAGAATTTATTTTGCAGTATAACGATTCGCTGAAACACCACTTAAGCAGAACGGATGTAGATTGGGAGCAGTCCAAAGTTCTCTTTATATCCAATCACTTCACAACGTATCAAAGGAAAGCGATTGAATTTAAAGACCTGCCTATTGAATTATGGGAGGTCAGTAAATATGAAAATGGGCTGATCCTATTTAATGAAATTAAACCGGCTGAGGCAAAGGAATCGATCAAAACTATATCGAAGGATAAAACAATTCAGAATGTAAGCCGTGAAGTAAAAAAATACTCGGTTGAGGATCATTTTAAAGAAAATTGGCGTGAGTCGAGAGAAATATTTGACGCGTTAAGCGAGAAAGTAATGAATATTGATGCTCGAATTGAAATGAACCCAAAAAGAAGTTACATTGGCTTTCGCATTGGTTCTAGAAATGTGGTTTCTTTGCATATATATGAATCAAAAGTAATGATTGTATTTCCCAGAACAGAACCTAAAGATTTGAAAGATCCAGAAAAAAAAGTAGCCTATTGGAAGAACAGCCTCAAACATTACAATCAACATCTTTCAACTTATAATGTTACCAGTCTTAAAGATGTCGACTACGCAATTTTTCTTGCCAAACAAGGTTATGAAAAATATTTCAAATAAATTCGGCAAATAATATTGTCGCCTTTTGAGTCTGATGCGACATCATAAGAATGTTGGCAGTAATCAAGATTGCTCTTAGGTGCTTTGATGGTAACAAGAATGTTTCGATATTTAGTTTTTATTCCAGTTGCATTATTCGTTCAATTCATTGTTTCTATTGTTGTTTATAATCTGCAACATTACTTCAATATATTTAATCCTTTCAGTACTTTTCTTGGGTATTATCTTGCTTCCTACCTAGGTTTCCAGGCTGGCATAGGCAGTGGTCCAAAAAATAAAAAAGTGCCCGTTATTCTAATAACCATGTACATGTTTGTGGTCAGTGCAATTATATTTCAGCTTGTAAGGGAAAGTCCTTTGGTTGAAGGCCGCTTAGGGGCAGGCATAATTGAAGCTTTTGGTTTGTGTTGCGGCTCGTGGTTAGGTTTTCTTCAAATGAGTAAGGGTTCGTTCGAACCACGTGCCAATTACGCGCTAAGCAAGTCAGACAAAAAGTTTTATAAAGCAGGCCTTGCGCTTCAATGGCTTGGCGGGTTGATGGGTTTTATTTTATCCTTGAGTGGAAGTAATCCGCTATTTTTATTCATTGCTTTAAGCTTGTTTCTTCTTGGATGTTTTTTGGAAGTTTGCAGTCGCGGGAACTATGATTTTTGGTTGAAAGTTAAAAATCATCCTGATCTCGCGTATGACTGGTTCAGAGGAAACGGCAGCTGGCTAATAATTGATGACAATTCAATTAAGGATTATGAAAAAATGCTTTCAATGCGTGATTGGGTTGGACCATTTCATCTCGCCGTTCCTAAACTTCAGGGAAAAACTATAAGAATTTATGGCAGATCAAAAGAATTGCTACACAGTGAGAAAGAATTTCTAACTCTAATTCAATCTATCGAGAACTAAAAAAACTTAACTTCATCCATCGTTAAGTAAAGAGTAAAAGGTTTATGATAATGTTAGTGGCCGTTATTCTTGCAATTCCCATAATTTGCTGGGTGGCTTACGCAGTGCACCGGCGTTCACTTGGATTTTCGATAGGAATGCATATGAGAATCTTTTCTGACCGCTATGATGCGAATCTTGCCAATGGCTGGTCAAAAGAGCGTGCGCTTCTTGAATCAATCACGGTCTTCAAAAACTGCAGCCCATTCAACAAAATATCTTCCGAAGAATGGGAAAAAATACACCGCGCATTTGCAAGGCTTGATGATCCTAAATCGGCATTTTTAAAGTTGGTGATGGCCCCCGCGTGGAAGGTAGTTAAGTTGCTTAGAGACCCTGAATTTCTGGAGAGCATATATTCTATAAAGGATAAAGGCGGGATAAGAAGGATTTGATTGCATTTGTAACGCAATGCACCGAAAGTGTGAAAGTCGAATTTGTATTAAGTAAAATCTCGAACGACTGAAACAAGCAAATTCGAAATTTACGAGTGTTCATGATAACAAAACAAGCTCTTGAAGAGTTTAAGGCGCTTTATCTTGAGTATTATGGTGTAAAATTGACCGATGCCGACGCTACTGAAAAGGCCTGTAATCTCCTGAATCTATTTCGCACAGTTTATTCACGCTCAGATAAAAGAAAGAGTGCGAACTGTGAGTGACAAGAGAGTAATTGTGACCACACCTCGCAAACCCTCAACTGTGACAGGCATCAGGCCTGAAAGAAAATAAGAAAGACGTGAAAACCATGCACACCCTGAGCGATATGGCTAAAGCGTTGAATCGGTCGCCGGTATACCTTCACGGCTTACAGACACGGTTTGATCTGCCTGTCTTTAAGGGCGCGGGTTATTTGGCCCCGTATCTGGCGTTCCTCTGCGCCGTTGTTTATCTTCGCGTGCTTAATGTTTCGGAAGAGCTGCTGCGCGAACTCTGGTGTCTTGAGAAGAAACTACTTCGACTTTTACACATGGATTCCGTGGACTCGAAGACGTGGTTTCTCGATAGCTGCGGGCAGACCACGCATAGTCGTCGCCGGTTACTTCTGAGCAACAGCGACCTCGGCGTCGAATTACCGTCCCGGACGCTCCAGCCTGCCTTGAACTTTGCAACAAAGGAGCCGGAGCTTTTCGCTGGCCGTGAGATGGGCGAAAACGCGTTGCGCGTGTTAGAGAAATACCTCAAGCTCTACGCCCGCATTCAAGTCGATTTAGCTGCAGAGGTACCTCTTGTTCGTTCTGCTGCACGTTGGGCCTTACGGACGAAATAGAAAATAAAAAGTAAAAAAGATAAGCTTGAATTGCTTTGTCGTAATTGGCCTGAATTGCGAGACAACCAAAAAGAATAGAAGGACAAAGTTTTATGTCTGATTCAAATGAAAAATCTTGTTGGTCGTGCACGTTTCAAGAGCTCGGTAACGAGACATTCTTGGGCGTATGCACTTGGTTCGAAAAGAAGGGCAAGGGAAAGAACAAGGACATCCCTGTGGATGTGGTAGATAAAGGTTGTCAGCACTGGAAGGAAAGTGGAAGCAGAGACGGGAAATAATGAATGAAGAAACGCATCGGCATTTTTCTTTTAATAGTTATCGCATCGGTTTTTTTATTCCTTCATTTTCCAGCAAAGTCAATCCATCAGGAAACCCAAACACAAAAACCTGCTTGGAATGTTTGCTTCTCGCCCGAAGGTGGCTGTACGAAAGTTGTTGTAGATGCTTTGGATCAAGCGAAGTCTTCAATTCTAGTTCAAGCGTACTCCTTTACATCGGAACCCATTGCCGAAGCCCTTATAAAAGCTCGACAGCGTGGACTGAAAGTTGAGGCGATACTCGACCGCAGTCAAGTGCGTGCCAAAAATGGGCAGGTTAAACCCCTCGTTGAGGCCGGCGTTCCTGTAAGCATAGATGCTTCTCACAGCATTGCTCACAACAAAGTCATGGTCATTGACGGCGCGACAGTCATCACGGGCTCATTTAATTTCTCGACTAACGCAGCGATCTATAATGCGGAGAATCTTTTGATTATCAATGATCCAAGCATGGCTACTCAATACGCCGCAAATTGGCAGAAACATAGAGGCCACTCGGAACCTTATGAAACTTGGTTGGTTTTAGATGCTACCAAACAAGGTCACCATAAAAGGCGCAGCCAATCTCAATAAATAAATATGAAAGATTTTAAATATTTCTGAAGAATGGCAAAATGATGGAGGTTTGTCGGGAAATGGTTAAAATAAAACAAAATTTGGTGCCACGATGAGAGTCAGGAACGCCGTCCAGTAAATGCGTTTCCCATTAGAAAATATTTTGATTACTCCATCTAATTAAGGGTAATATGACTAAATTATCACTACCTAAATGTAAGGCTTATTTTATGGAAATTTTTAACTTTTTAAAAAATAAACCACACCAGAATCCACAACCTGATCAAAAAGAACCTCAATCGGCGTCACCCGTTTCAAAGGCAAACGATGAATATCACTGCGGGGATCGAATCGGAGGCGAGTTTTTAGTTAAAGAAGTTTTTGGTGGCGCTTCTAAATCTGGCATGGGCGTTGTCTATCTTGTCGAGGACAGAAAACATAGTACACCTTTTATCATGAAGACGTTTCAGCAGACTAAAAAAATGAATGACTTGGGTGAACGATTCAGAAAAGAGGCTGAGGCGTGGGTTCGGATTGGGTTACACCCCAATATTGTACAGGCACTCTGGGTGGAAGAGATTGATTTCAATCTTTTTGTAGCGGCTGAATATATATCAAAAGATGAGGAAGGGCGCAACAACCTTAGGGATTTTATTTCCCAGGGAGTTCTAAACCCATATTGGGCTTTAGCTTGGTCTGCCCAATTTTGTTACGGAATGAAGCATTCCATATCAAAGGGACTGAATACGCACCGTGATATTAAACCTGAAAATTTAATGATTGATTCAGATTTAAATTTAAAAATAACAGATTTTGCACTGGCTAGCATTTCCGATTTTTTAAGCACAGATAAAACTTCTGGTTTTAAACAAAACGTGGCAAGTAACATTCAACAAACAAAAAGCACAAAACCAGGAAGCATTTTGGGGACTTTGCCTTATTTGGCACCGGAGCAAATTGCACGTCGAAGTAATATTGATCACAGAGCAGACATCTATGCCTTTGGAGTTATCTTGTATGAAATGCTAACCGGGGGAGATTATCCTTACAATGTCTCACCCAATTCTAAAGATATTCAAAATGAATTTTTAGGCGCCCACTTGAATTCAAAACCTAAAATGATCAATACGCCCTTATGGTCTTTGATCGACAGATGCCTTCAAAAAGAACCAAATTCAAGGTACCAAAATTTTGATGAGTTTTTACAAGACATTAAAAACATTGCAGCCACAATGAAATTTTCTTTGCCTTTGGAGAGGAAAGTACCAGATACAGAAACAGAAGAGTTATATGTTAAAGCACAATCCTTAAGTGTGTTGGGACGAGATGATGAGGCTTTAGCATTGATTGAAAAATACATCGCTCTGATGCCAGATGACTTCGCAGGTTGGAACCAAAAAGCCAGAATATTGATGAATAAGGCGGGATTAAATAATATTCTAGCTGATGAAGAAGCCGAAAGAGAGAAAAACAGCGCTCCTTTTTACAGAGAATGCTTAAATGGTGCAGAAAAAGCGCTGTCGGAATCGCTAAGACTTAATCCTCTAAACTCACATGCTTGGAATAATCTTGGTTTGTGTCTCAAGCGTCAAAAGAAATATGAGCAATCAATTGGGGCCTTTCTGCACGCTCTTGAAATGGACACCCAAAATTCGGGAGCCATGATGAATTTAGGCTTGGCTTATTTTGAATCTGGGAAGTATCAAGAGTCGGCTAATATTTATTTGAAGACTTTAAAACAATTTCCGAAAAAAGAAACTTTGTGTTTCAATGCAGGCAATACCGCATCTCTTATTTCAAAAAAAGGCCATGTGCAAGAAGCTATGATCATTTTTGAAGAATTGACTCGTATAAAACCCCAAGGGGTAAATTATTGGCACAATCTTGCTCTTTCACACTGGCATTTCAAGCGGTACTCAGAAGCGATTAATTGTTTTAAGAAGGTTTCAGAGTTAACCCCTGAAGACGAATTTGCTTGGGTGTCGTTGGCTAAATTAAACAGCGAAATGGGTCAGTATGAAAATGCCATCGAATGTTGCGATCAAGCAATTGTCTTAAAGGAGGGCTTTGTCAAAGGAGTTTCCATAAAGGCGCAGCTATTGGCTCAACTAGGCAAATTCAAAGAGGCTATTTTATGTCTAAAAAATGGAATTGGAAAACGACCTAACGAAGATACCTTTTATTTTATATTGGCTAATCTGTCCGAACAAAAAGGTTTAAAACAAGAATCCCTAAATGCTGCTTTAAAATGCAAGGAACTTTTAACTGTTCGATCAAACGAGACAAATGGAGAAAATCTTTCAATGGTTAATGAGATCATCAGAAGAAACATGCCGGAAGGAAAATGATTAAAAAAATCGACAAATCTTTTGATGCTCAAAATACGCCTGATCAAAAAATAATCGATCACGATAAATTTACGATACCGGTTCTTAGAAGGGAAGGTATTGAAAAATAACAAAACCCGTGCCCAGCAGAACCAGTACTAATGACATTCGGAATGTGGATAATCTCATCGAAGTTAATTGTTATTATCTGGTGGCCGGTGGTTTTTGATAGATTTAAAGAGGGTGTGGGTGGAGTGATTGCGTATTGGCGCCTCTGCTCCAGTACCATTGTTTCATGTGAACACTCGCAGGATTAAGTGGAAAGGTTTTAAAAAAATGGACAAGAAGGACAGGGAAAGAAAAATCCTACTGAGTTGTCAAAAAGCTTCCGGATTAGCTTTCACAATCTTAACTGAAACTGAAACCAAGCAAGTTTTCTCAAAATATACGGGTGAGAATCCAGATTTTGTTATTCAGATAGGTGGTCGGTCTATTGGTGTTGAACTTTTTGAATTGAACAAGACGCGATCTGAACTTGCGCCTGCCGGTTGCTGTAATATTCCTCATGCGGCCAGCAAACGACCAACCGAATTTGTCAGTTTAAAAGATGCTGAAACATATTTGAAAAACAATTTAGAGCGTGGGTTGTTGCCCCAAGATGATATTGAGCAAGTTTGTCTTGAAAGAATTTCAGAGAAAATCAAAAAACTAGATTTGTATGTGGCCCAAGAAATATGGCTCATCGGTTATGCAAATAACATTTGTCATCAAACTGGAATGGTTCAAAACGTAATTGAAGATGAAATAGTCAAGGTTTTGCAAACGTCGGTGTTGAGTAAGATTAATGTTCCAGATAGAATCAAGAAAATATTCCTGTTTGAGACTGGAACAGGGACAAAAGATTTTATCATTGACCTCACGCAGGCAACTTATAAATCTTATTTGGTTAAAGCGCGTCTACCGATCCAAAGGTGAATTGATGGGATGGCTTTCGGTTTTGTTGAGCGTTAGTTCTGCTTTCTCAATGTATAAGAAAGCACATATTATTTTGATGACTGTTGCTATTATTGTGTCCATTGGGTGCTTTTGGTCTTGGGGCGTGATGCATAACTTTGCTACGGAAGCTGCTAAACGGAGACGAGGTTATAAGGGCGGTTTTTATGATTTTGCAGAGAAAGATGTGCAAACTGTACCAAATTGGATAACCCGCATAAATATGGGGTTTAGTTTATTGGGGCTAATTCTTTTTATCTGTGGAATTCTGATCGAGAAAGTTTAATGAAGGGAGAGCGAGGGGCAGTAGTTATGAATGAATAAACGAATTTTGAAATTATTTATAATTGTAGTCATGGTTCTTTTGCCGGATTACCTAAGACAGAGGCTAAAATAAATGATGTCACTTAAGTGGCTATGCTTTAAATGGTCATATAGCCGAAAATTGAGAATTTTGCATTCCATCTGGAATCTGTGTAACGGGCGCCGTTATTATTTGCAACGGAATTGCGTTCCGGTTTTTACCTCTTTGATTGATGGGGTAGAAAACTTTACTCCCAACATAAAGCTTTGTTTGAACTACGTATTCACGGATGCGTGGGTGAGTTTCATGGGGGATTTTTATTACGGTCCACTTGCAAGATATCTTAAACAATTAAGCGGCAATGGCATCAAAAATATTTTAGCTCATTATGTCTATTTTTTTATGGAGTTGTGTTCTCACCGCGGTGTTTGGTTAGAGGTAAGCCAGCTCAGTCAACTAGTCTCAGATAATACTGTCTGGGATGCCGCGGCTTCAATATTGCCTAACGTAGACGCCCTGCGAAAGCGGTATCAGTTCAAGAGAATGGAAGAACTTATCAGTGCAATAAGCAGGTTGTATATTCCGCTTTACGTAATTATTGAAAAAGAAATTGGAAGATCGATGAGAATAGATGAGATGGGTGTTGGTGCGCTTTATTTTGGTTCCTACCATCCAATGTTATTCAGCGATTCAGTTGAAGCTTTGAAAAATGAATTAACCAAGAAATTTAGAAGTAGCTCAGTGATTTGAATGAGGAAGGTCAGTTCTTGTGCGCCAGAGGCGCGTTAGCATCAGGTCCAAGAGTTGAATCAGACATTTTCACGCGTGTGTGATATTTTGAATTTTTGAAATCACACTCAAGCCCTATGCAAAGTTGCCGATAAATTAAGCCCCGCAAAAGTCGAGGGCTTTGTTAACAGAACAACACCGCAAGTAAGAAAGGGTCCCACCATGGAAGAAAAATCGAATTTCCTCAAAAACTCCCAAATCATCATTTTAGGTATCTGCATTGCTTTTGCGACGGTAGCCGCAAGCGTGATCATTTCCCGCGCGATGGTTCAGATCAGAAAGTTTTCAACGGAAGTCATCAATGTGACCGGGTCGTCTGAACGTAAAATCAAATCTGACTACATGGTCTGGCGCGCTACTTTTTCAAGACGCGATCTTCAGATGACCACGGCGTTTCAGAAATTGAAAGACGACCTCAAAACTGTAAAAGACTATTTGATGGCAAAAGGTGTCTTGGAAAATGAAATGATTATTTCTCAGGTCGCAACCGAGATTCTTTATAAGAAGAATGAGAAAGGAAACAACACCAATGAAATCGAAGGTTATCGCTTGAGTCAAACCATTGAAATCAGATCGGGCGAAGTGGGCAAAATCACTGATATTTCACGCCAATCAACCGAACTGATCAATCAGGGAATCGAGTTTATTTCAGACACTCCACAATACCTCTATACCAAACTGACCGAGTTAAAACTTGAAATGCTCTCAGAAGCGACTCAAAATGCAAAGAAAAGGGCAGAGCAAATGGCGGCTGCGACTGGAAGCAGAATTGGTTTTATGCGCTCAGCCAAAATGGGCGTGTTTCAAATCACGCCGCTTAGCTCCGTTGATGTTTCTGATTGGGGCGAGAATGACACTACCTCATTCGAAAAGAAAGTGATGGCGGTAGTCAAAACAGACTTTTCTATTTTGAACTAATAATTGAATTCGAACACGGCACTTTTAGTAGGTACCCATTAAGAAGTAGTTTATGGAAATAACAATTCTCACTCAACTCACCAAAGATTACCGAGAGTTTGATCCTGTTTCCGGGGAAAGGATCCAGCCATATGACTCTTGGGAATACAAACAAATTTCTGCTGATGAGCTCAACCTTATCTTGCATGAAATGTCGCGAGACGATTTATTTCCTTTAATCAAAAGAAATGGAATTTCTTGCTCGATTAATAAAGGCGAGACCACACCTGATTTATTGCATGGTTTTTCTTGGACAGAACAAAGAGGATGTTTTCCTCGACCTAAAGACGAACCTGTATCCTTTTGTCTTTGGCATGATGTATTGGGCTATTCTCGCATTGGCGGAGGCTAGTATGAATATTATTGAAAAAACTCGAAGCCTACCATCACCATTGGTTAAATGGGAACTCAGAATGATTCTTGAAGGGGGTTGAATCCAACTACCCGATCTATTAATTTTCCACAAAATGATTGCCGAAGGAAGTGTTTTTCAGCTGTTCTTCTCTTGGATAGTCTCGCAAATTACATATTATGTGGAGCTCCACATAATATTTGACTTCAAAGGTGCGACACCTTTTGTTTTGTCACAAAAAGTAGGCGATAGCTATGATTGATCTTATCGGGGAAAATACATCCTCTTGCTTTGTTAACGCACTTGCCAATATTTAATTTTCTTCAAAATTACCAATGGGCGCAGCTTCGGGTGATGAGTATCCATTTCCGATATCGTAACTATGTCGAACGGCCCAAAGAACTAAAACAACCAATTGAGCGGACCCTTGATGTCTTTAACTGGTCGAAATCAATTTGAGTCCTATTATTATGTTGAGTAAATTTCCCGAAATGCTTTGAAAAATAAGGGCTTACGTAATTCACTCAACATAATGGAGCGGTTAACATAATACCTAATTTGTGACATTATAGATCCAGGACAACTATAGCGAAAAGAATGATTCCGGATAAAGAATTTTTATCTCGCGTTAAGGCAAGTGTAAAGCCTTCCAGCTATTTGGAGTGCGGCATTTGTGGCGCTATTAGGGGAGACGCGATAGAAATTGCAAGCATCCTATATAACTTAGCTCACCCTGATGATGAAGACGATGATTTCTCTGACCGGGCATCTGAACTCCTCGGTCAGATCATTGAACCTGGGCCTCGTGAGTTCGAAAGTCATATTGCCTGGGAGAAATGGCAAGCTGGCAATCAGCATCGCATATGCAAGTTTTTCGCTCCGGAGTGTTATGAAACGGAGATGTGCGTCAAGTATGAAGAAATAGTCCTCCGTACTAAAAAAAGCTGCAACTGCTTCGCTAAGACGAAAATTCAAGAAATTATTACGATTTAGTTTAAAAAGCTTTCTGATAATAGTAATCAAAAATAATCAAGAACCCTCCCCGCATAAATCCTTTTCAAAAGTGGAGTTGTAACGCTTCCCAATTTTCATAAGTCTTTTTCTTTCAATTACTTCCTCACCTCGCACCTTCGTTTGGGAGGGTCCCCGTCCAAAAACTCTATCTCTCTCATCCATAGTTGAGTGTCTATGTGTGATTGGTCTTTTGAGTGTTGAGAGATAGAGTTTTTGGACTCTTGTACTAACTTGGTGCGAGGTGAGGAGGTGTTGGTAATCTTAGTTTTGTGAAAATGTATGAAATATTTATTTTAAAGTGGGTTTTTGGCATTGTTTGCAGTCGAAGGCCTATTTTTGCATAACATCTATGAGAGAGTACTTTGAAATATAAACAGAAACCACCAAGCATACACTTGGATGAAAGAACCGAAGCGATACAGCTTCCACACAGGAGTATTAACATGACAAACGAAATTGAGAATCAGGTAAGTGCGAATGTTGAAAAGGTTGAAGTTAAGCTGAGAAAGTTAGGGATTAGGCTTGTGAGCATGATGATCTCTTTGTGGTTGATCGTAGGGTCAATCGCGATGGGTCTTGTGTTTCCGGCTTATCTGGTGAGGCAGGCAGCAAGGTTTCAGTGGACAAAAGAAGCAGAAGCAGGAACGGACAGAATAGATCAATTTCAGAAAGAGCCAAGGGTGAGTGTGAGTGAAAGCGCGTATCAGCAGTATCGGTATCCGAGGACAGGTTATTCGGGACAGAATCAGGTGAATGTGCAGAGTGGCATCCGGAACTTTACGAATACCTTAAACGAAGCGAGATATTTTGTTAGGTCAGCTGCGGATCTTGGGGTCCGCTAACCAGATTCAAACCATGGAGGGCTTACATAGCCTTCCGTGGTACGGGGGATGAGTGAAATGCTTCAGGATATGTTAAGAGAGCTCAAGCAGGTCGTGATTACGGACCGGGATATTGAAATATTCCGCTTCCTCAATGAACAGAAGTTCATGGTGGCGGGTCAGATTTACGAGGCGTTCTGGCCAAAAAGTGACGTCAGTTCAGGGACAGCGAGGCAGAGATTAACTAAGCTTGTGAGCGCGGGTTACATCAAAGTGACGGATGTTCCAAGAGACAAAAAAGATAAAGTAAGATTATTTTTACTGACGGAGAAAGGAATTGAGGTTTTGAAAGGCAAGGGTTTAGACCATGGGTTTGCTGAGATACAAACTCCGAACCCCTACACCATAGAACACACGCTCAAATTAGCGGCAATCCGCTGTGTCTTTAGAGATTTGGGCGAAACCGCGTGGCGAAGCGAGCGGCTGATCAGAAAAGAGGATGAGAAGAGAGAATTTTTTCCGGATGCGATACTTGAGATAAGGGGCCGTAAGACAGCCATTGAGCTCGAGAATTCTTTCAGGCAGAGAGAGAAGTATGTCGCGAGATTCGGTAAGTACATAAAGCTTTTTGAATTTGATCTTGTAATTTATGTCTTGTCATGGACGATGGTAAAAGATTGGCTTCTCAATATTGAGGCTCCGCAGGATATGTTCTGTTTTGTTCTCTATGACGAGCTTTTGAGTAAAAGAAGAGATGCAAAGCTGGTGAATAAAACGTCGCGGATTACTTTAGGCTCACTGCTCGGATGAAAGAAGAGAACCGGAAAGGACTTGTTGCATCCATTTTTGAGGCCCTCTTTGTATCAGTTCCTTTATGGATTGGGAAAAAAACAGATCAAGCCATCAATCGGCATGTAACAGCGAAACAATTGTTAGAGGTTGGAGTGGGCGCATTGTCGCTGTCAGGGTTTCTTGCGGCAAAATATTTGAGTGAGTTTCTAAAGCATTTTAGGGTGATGGTATGGTATGAATCAGTTTCACTCGGGTTCATTTTCTATGCGCTCTATCTTGTGATGACGCTTCCATTTTTTCTTATATTGACGCGAACGAGCGGAACAAATCAAGATGAAGAAAGGGGAAGAAAGCGAAAGCACCTCGCAGAAAAGGACATTCAAGCGGCAAAAGAGAAAGCGGGTGAAAAAGAAGCGTATCTGGGTTCGAGCCTTTGGACGGGAAAACCTTTCTATGTCACGGATGAGATGAGGCTCATGCACACCCATGTTGTGGGTTCAACTGGAGTCGGGAAAACAGAATCCGTGTTAATCCCGCTTCTCAAGCGTGATATCGAACGCGGAAATGGCGCCATTGTGATTGATGCCAAAGGAGACCTTGAACTTCTTGCGAAAATCCGGTACTTCGTGGAAATCAATCAAAGGAAAAATGATTTCCTTTTCTTCTCGCTTTCGCATCCAGAGATATCAGATACCTATAACCCTCTTTCAAGAGGGAATGCCTCAGAGATAAAAGACAAATTAATTGGCTCCACCGAATGGGGCGAGGAATTCTTCCGCAAGAAAGCAGAAGAAGCGGCTCTAACGCTTCTTCGGCCCCTGATTCATCTTGAGCGAAAAGTAACGTTCCGAGACCTTTATGAGCTTCTAACGGTAAAAGCGAAGCTGCAGCGCTTAATCCACGAGACAAGTGATGAACGGATGGCCCGGGACCTTGAGACCATGAAGGAGATGTATCATGAAAACATGAAATATCTGTCTGGTTTCATTGCCGACCTAGGAATTGTCACGAAGTCTGAATTCTCAAGACTAACGGATTCGGGACATTCAAAGATCGACCTTCTGGATGTCTATCAGCAGAAAAAAATCGTTTTCTTCGCCCTGAACACGCAAGGTTATGAAGAAACCGCGAAGAGATTTGGAAGGCTGATTCTTCAAGATATTAAAACGGTTTCAAACTATATCCAAACGCAAACGGAAGAGAGTGAG